>Ga0272442_10012540_pt1 | contig 10225 bp, 4 predicted proteins | sample SSMForm2O_FD_200262 | JGI IMG/M metagenome (GOLD analysis project Ga0272442, IMG submission 200262) | Marine sediment archaeal communities from Little Sippewissett salt marsh, Falmouth, MA, United States - SSM-Form-2O | ecosystem: Environmental > Aquatic > Marine > Wetlands > Sediment ... | reverse complement strand
CTGGAGGCGTGTCCTCTCGTTGTCGAAGTCTTCCTGCGCGGCAAGGGCAAGGGACGCTATCCTCTCCTCCTCTGCCTCCGCGGCGTCGCCTTTTGCTCGGGCGTCTGATGCTATGTAGCCCCTTAAGACCGTTATGAGCTCGCTCGCGGTCTGGGTATCAGCGGTGAATGCCAAAAGGCCGAGGCGCCTTGAGAGCTCTGTCGCGACTTCGGCGAGGGTCTGGCAGGTTGAGAAGTCGTTTGTGACACCGTTTGCGCGGGCGAGGGCCTCTCTTCTCGCCAGGTCCAGGGCCACTATCTCTCTGGCCAGGGCTTCAATTGCGCCTTTCTCCTGGCGGCTCGTCCCGTCCGCCTCGGCAAGGGCCTTAAGGTTGGTGTAGGTCTCTTTATAATCGTTTATTGTATCCAGCAGCCCCTCCAGATACGCTATTGTCTCGTTCCTGGCTGCTTTTGTCTTAGCGGTCGCCTTTATCTTCTCCTTGGCAAGCTCCACTTTTATGGTGGAGACGAGGGTATCGTATGCGGATTCGGCGGCGGTGATATTTTCCGCTGCATCTATCGCCGCGTACCGGGAGACGGCCTGGTTTACGCTGTCCAAATTCGTAAGGTCCGTGCTTAATCGCGTAAGCAGGTAATTCATAGCGTTTCTCTTGGAAGTAAGCCGGTCGCAGGCCCTCTGTAAGTCGTTCGTTACCCCCGCCACGGCTTCGTTCGCCATGCCGTAGCCTGACTGGGCGTCTATGAGCAGGTTGTATTCTTTAAGGTCCTCGTCTATTTGCTCTATCTGGTTCTGGAGGCGCATCCTCTCCTGGTTGTAATCTGTAACGGCCTCGGCGAGCTGGGCGGCTTTACCGTTCTCTTCTATCGCCTTCTCGATGCTTAGCTTCATGCTCTCCAGCGTGGAAAGGGATATCGCCGAATCGATGGCCGCAAGCTCCGACTTTAACTGATTGTTTACCGCCGCGGCCGTGGCGCAGCCGGTGAAGTCCCTGCCGACGCCATTTATGTCTTCAAGCCTCTGGGTGTTCCTGCCGGATGCATATTGTATTGCGTTTTCAAACCTGGCAAGGCTCCCGCTCACAAGATCGAGGATGCCGTTATCCACCGCCTCCTGCCTCAGTGCCTCCTGGCTCTTTTCATATTCCAAAAGGCGGGCGGTGACATCGTCAGATTCTATGAGCGCCGTGATCAAAGCGTTTATTATCTTGTTGGTGGCGGCCATGCGGGCGGCCTGTAGTTTGTCCTGCGCGCCGCGCTCCGCGGCTGCGGAATATGCCTCCGCGGGACTTAGGATTTCATCCTCCATAAGCCGCTTGAGTATGCTTCCGGGCTCGGTCTCTATGACGTATTTCTTGTCCCTGCCATCCGCGCCCGGGACCCCGTCTTCGATCTCTTCGGTTATTACGCCGTCCTTATAAGTCTGGGATACCGTGCGCAGGAGATTGTCATCGGTGTCATATATGTAATAGTAATACTCCGTTTTGTCGCTCGATTTTATCATCCTGTAAACTTCGAGGTCGTCGTAATATACGCTGTATTCGTAATTCTTGCCGTCCCTGCGCGCGTTGACATAGGATTTGGTTCGGGTATGGACTATCTTGTCGTCCTCGTGGCGGTAGTGGTGCATCTCCAGATCGCCGTTGGACCACGTGGTGTTTACCGCATCCAATTTCCCTCTGTCCCAGCCGTATGTTATATAGCTGTAATATGAATCCTTCACCGCCCCCGAGGTGACATAGATCTCTTTTGTGTGTATGAGGCTTGAGTTGTCAAGGACGTATGTATAGCCGTAACCCGTATTTCTTGTTATGGCATCCACTATATAATCGTTAAAGAGCTCTACCCTGTTTCCTTCCCTGTCCCGGGTGAGGTTGTAGATAACCCTGCCAAGGGCGTCATATCTGGTATTTGCCGCGCCCAATATGGTTTTGGTCTCTTCTTGGGCAATCTCAGCGGCGCCTTCCGGTTTTGCTCCGGAGAGTATGACGCCTTTCCACTTCTTCAGGAATTCGGGAATTGTCTCCGTAAAGTAGGCGCCTGTATTGTCTAAAAATGTGACTGAATCATGTGTAACTTTAGTGATAAGAACGTAATGCGCTTCCTTTATATAGGCGATGACAGGCAGGGTCATCTCCTTCAGGGCGTCTATCGAGACCGTGATGGCATAGAGTGTCTTATCGCCTATCAGCCTGGCGGCCTCTTTCAGCGCAAAGAGGCTTGTCTTTATTATGCCCTTGGCGGAAGGGAGTATTATGCCGTTAAAGATGTCTATAAGTACGGTAGTAACGGCTATTCTTAATGCGGCCGCCCTCTCCAGAAGCTTGCCCAATGCATAAGTGGCGCAGTTAAGTATGTGCCCGGCCTGCCCCCTTAGATAGGTTACTAAGCTGTCGTGGCCCTCTTTCGTAAGGACTGCCGGATTATTCTTTTCGAGAAGCTCTCTGTAGCGCCTGAACGCGTTGCCGGATGAATTGACGACCTTTGCCAGGAAGGAGATGATGAAGTTTACCGCCTTCTGCCCCGCTTCGAGGCCTGTGTCGAAGGCGTCTCTCGATTTATCTATTGCTCTGCGCTTTAATTCTGCGGCGCCGGCTACGGCCTTATTTCTCTTTTCGCCAAGCCAATATTTTATTCTCTCGGCCATGCCCTCTTTTGCGTCCTTTGTATCCTCCACCTCTCCCGCCGGCGGGGTCTCTGCGGAGGCAGGCGCTTCATCAGTTTTGTCCATATCGCCCAGTGCCGGCGCTTCGTCCTCGCCGGGCCGGAATATACGCCTTACGCCATTTACGGCTCCGGCTACAGCGGTACGCATTCTCGCTGCGCCGTTCAAAATGCGCAATCTTGTGCTGCTTAGCTTGGAGGCCGCCTCGCCCGCTGCCTGCGCGCTATCTTCTCTTTTTTCGGCAAGCCACTTTTTTATGCGCTCTCTTCTTATAAGGCCTCTTTCTGCGCTCTCGCGGAATGTGCCGCTGAGATTTGAGGAGACCTCTACGGCGTTTTCCCTCAACGAGGCCGCATATCCCCTCCAGCCCTCAACTATGTCTCTCCTCTCTTCCGCGAGCTTCTCTTTTATGAGGGCGATCTTCTCGGCGCTAAGATCCTTAAAGGCGTTGTACACTTTCCTTCTCTTCTTGGCCCACTCAAGAATTCTATCCCTGAACTCCTGCACCTTAAGACCGATATCGTATCTATCTGCCCGGGCGCCTACTGCTTCTCCCGCCGCGGGTTCTATCTCTGCGCCTTGCGCCGTTAGCGCGGGCTCAGGCTCTGGTGCGGGTGCCGGTTCGGGTTCCGGCTCGGATACTTGTGCGGGTTCGATTACCGAGGCCGAGATGACATCACGGTCAGTAATCGGTTCCGGCTCTGGCACGGGTGCCGGTTCGGGTTCCGGTTCTGTCATGGGTGCCGTTTCGGTTTCAGGTGCAGCTGGGGTGGGCGGCTCAGAAGAGGGCTCTGGTTCCGGCTCTGGTGCGGGTGCCGGTTCGGGTTCCGGCTCGGACACTTGTGCGGGTTCGATTACCGAGGCCGAGATGACATCACGGTCAGTAATCGGTTCCGGCTCTGGTACGGGCTCGGGTTCAAGTGCGGTTAAGGTCGACGGCTCGGGTTCGACCGGTTCGACCGGCGGTGTCTTCTCCGCCAATTTCTCAAGTGCCTCTTCCTTGGCTTTCTTCAACACCGAATCGATTCGGTCAAGTAGAAACTGGACACCTTCCTTTGCCCTGAGGAGGCTTTCTCTCTCGCGCGGTATAAGGGTATCTCCAAGCCTTATGAGTTCGGCCTTCATCCTTTCAAGCGTCATATCCTTGGATGCTTGCACGCGGATCAGTCTGGGGCCTTTCTTTTCATGCAGCATCCCCTCATCTAGGAATATCTCGTAATAAGCTGGGAGTTCAAGGTCTACTACTGAACCGGGGCATTTAGGCAAAGGATAAGGCAGGCCGAGCTTTAGTATGTATTCGGTATAATAAAGCAGTACGGGATCATCGGTATCTGTGAGGCGGGCGCCGTTCTCTCCCAATATGGCAATGCCGGAACCATCTGTATTCACCTTGACCCTGTTTAAAAACCGCTTGTAGTAAGACTCTATGGTGTTTTCTATCTTTACCAGAAGATCGGCTCTTTGGCGTATTTCGGTAAGCAGCCTGTTTCGAGTTTCGTTATCCTCCGGAGGCTTGGGCCCCTTCTCTTGAGCCGAATACGGCTTAACTACGTCTTTCTCAAGGTCATCCTCCCCCTCGACTCCATCCCCTTTCTCGTCTTCGGCTCTCCCGTCGTCCATGGTTGCCGCAGGCGCTTCTTTCCTGCCTTCACCTGCCGGTGAGGCAGTGGTCGCATACGCGGCATAGCTATCTATATCCTCCGGGTTTATCACCATTCTTTTTATCTCGGCTATATCATCGGCATCCTGCCTGGGCGCAAGCCTGTCGCCGGACGCTATGATATCCTCGGATATCATTTCGTCCTTCAGGCTTATTCTAAGAGCCATATCTTTATAGTAAGAAAGAGTTCCTTCGGAGGGTATATATTCAAAGGGATTGACGCGAAGAACGGCAATTCTATAGCCCTTCTTGTTCTGAACGGTTACGACGGTTGCCTTTTTACCGGGGAAGACGGTATCCGAATAATATATGCCGTCATTCTGGGGGATCTTATCGCCCGGCTGACTTATGGCGCCGGGCAGCCTGGCCGGCTGGACCGGCAGGGATCTGAAGTCGTTCTCTATTTCCGATTTGGCGCCTAAGAGAAGCCTGATATCTTCTATGTCACAATTATATGGTAAAAGTAGATTAAAATTCTTAGCCGGAAGTAACGGCTCGCCCGGCACGCCTATTGCCGGTACCCCGGAAAGTACAACCCTTGAATAACCGCCTTCCACCTCCCGAACCTCGGGTTCAGCAAAGTGGACATTGACCTGTATAACACCTTCTCTGGTTACACTCGTTACAGGCTCTAGGTCTTCGGCTCTTCTCTCACTGCCCGGATCCGCCGAAGCGTCATCCCCTTCCCCGAGCGCCACCGGCTCCCTGTCGAGGACAAGTTCACGCTGCCGCTCCATTGCGTCTTCCCACTGCTCGATGGTCTGTAGCGGCGAATCCTCTTCTCTGAAAAGGTCGCGCAGGTCACCGGCCCAGGCAATCTGCTGAAATAAGAAAACCCCCGCCACAACTGCGGCTATGGACTTCAGCCACACCCTGTAGCGGGGGCTCTGCATCTTTATTATGCCTAAATCCTCTTTACCTGCGGGATCCAGGCCTGACTCTCTGCTATAGAGAGAAAAATCTTCTCTATCAAACATGGAGGGGGTCCTTTCTGTCTAACCTATGGTACTAGTACCTAAAATAACAACTGAAAAGACGCTTTTTCTATTCTGCCCAATTATAAAATTTTATATAAATAAGGCAGTTTATAAAATATCTTATAATTTATGAAAAAAAACTCCAAAATTCACGATTAAACAGCAAAATGAATTATAAACCCATAAATAAGTATGTATATATTTTACACAACTTAAATAGGTACTTTAAAAAACTTTTTATTTTTAGGGTTTTAAAAAAACTGCCTCCCTGTACAGTATAAATTATACCATATTATAGAAGAGTAGTCAATAATGGCAATCTAACTATTTTATTTTTAACAATACGCATATCTTGTGGCTATGTTAAGAGATATCTAACTTTTTAAGCGTATAAAGTATAATTATATCATATAAGTTATTGCAATGCCATTATAACAAAATAGACGTTCAGTGTCAACGGATTTTACTATTTTTTTTGTATTTCTTTAAAAAATTGGCGTGGCCAAGTCTAGCGGTGTCGGGAATATCACTATCGGTCCTCCGCCACAAATATCTTTAGCATTTTCCGGGATTGATTCCTGTATGAAAAAAGGTTTGATAAGAGACGCCGTTTTAGTTTATAATATATTTCATGGTCAAAGGAGATCCCGCATATATTCTTATAACCGGAGCAGGCGGGTTTTTGGGATCGCGGCTTGTCGGCGAGATAATAAAGAATACCGATCTAAATGTCTGTCTCGTTCTGCGGCCCAAGGGAAGAAATTCGGTCAAGCAAAGGTTAAGGGCTGTAATAGCTTCGTCTGTACCGGATCGGTTGAAGGCGTCGGCGCGTAAGCGGGTTATGGCTCTCAAGGGCGATATCACTCTAAGCGGTCTAGGCCTGGGCAAGGATGGCGTTGATTTTCTCCTGCCGAGGGTAGAGGCCGTTTATCACTGCGCCGCCGATTGTGATTTCGATAAAAAGTTGGCAGACATAAGAAGAGTCAATGTCCTCGGTACGGAAAATGTCCTTGCCCTATCGGAATCATTGCGCAAGCGGGGCAGATTGCGCCTTGTGAATCATATCTCCACCGTTTTTATAGCCGGAAACTACCGAGGCCTTCTCCGTGAAGACGAGCGGGATCTGGGGCAGGAATTCAATAATACTTATGAATTGAGTAAATACGAGGCGGAATTGGCTGTGGAAAGATTCAGAGAAAAGGGCCTCAGCGTAAATATATTCCGTCCAAGCATAATCATAGGTAATACGCCGGGGGTTTTGCCGTCGGGCGTTTCGATCTCGGACGCCACGAAAGTCTCGGGTGAAGCTGGGGGGATTCTTTCTTCGGAGACTGCGGCGGATAAGAGAATCATGCCGACTGTAGCAAGGCTCCTCAAACTGTGCACATCCGGTGTCTTCGACAGGATACCTGCAAGGGAGGGAGTCGAATTCAACATGGTGCCTGTCGATTTCGTTGCGAGGGCAATATCTATTATATCTAACAGAGGCCCGTGCGGAAGCGGGATGAATTATCACATCGTCAATCCCTTTTATGTAAAGCTTACCGACATACTGGAGAGGCTGGAAAACCTTTTCGGCATTAAGAGGCCGGTTATGATTCCCTGCGATACATTTAAGAGGCTATTCAAGGGCACTATTAAGTACAAGATCGCAAAAAGGTTCATTCCCTATCTCAACCAGGACCTCAAATTCTCCATGAAAAATACTGAAGGGGACGTTTCACTTTCATATAACCTCTTCAATGACAACAGCTTACAACACGTGTTGGACCAATTTATTGAGACAGCATATAATATCCCGTTGCCGGCGGGGAGGTAACCGGTAGAAAGGCGGAGGCATGTTTCCCAATATAATACTGGGCGGCGAAACTATCGATACATACGGCCTGATGTTCCTGCTAAGTTTCATTGTGGTTATGATGGCATCGGTAGTATTGCGGCCGAAAGAGATGTCGGCAAAGGTGGTATTCGGGGCTTTTCTGGTGAATTTCTTTTTTGCCTTTGCGGGAGCCTGTCTTTTGAATATTATCCTTAACTTCGGGAAATACGAAGGCAAATCTATGAACTTTATATTACATAACACAGGTGTTGCTTATATGGGTGGTCCTCTGTTAGGGCTCTTGGCCTTTTGGATATATTGCAAGATTGTAAAGATACCTTTCCTGGTCTTCGCCGATTATGCCGCCCCTTTTTACATGCTGGATAGAGCTATCGGCAGAATAGGGTGCCTGGGTTACGGCTGTTGTTACGGCATACCTTCGGGCCTCCCCTGGGCGTATCCTTTTAACAGCTGGGGAGTGCCGGAAGTGGTGCCGCGCCATCCCACGCAGGCCTACGCAATAATCGCGGCGGCTGCGCTTTTCTTTGCGGGCAGGTATCTCTATAAAAGATTAAAAGAGGTGCCGGGGGTCTTTTCCTTAGAATGCGGTAAATCTCCGTTGGCGGGCCTAACATTTTTCTGCGTTATATTCGGTTATAGTTTCCTGAGATTCTTCAACGAGTTCCTGAGGGCCGAAGGCCCTTATCTGACGGATTGGTTTAAGGTATCCCACCCGGTTCTTCTTTTATTCATGGCTATTGCGTTCCTGGGTATATTCTTCATTTTTAAAGGTAAGGATAAAAAAGAGGCCGTCATCCGCATTTTTAAAAAAGCGGGCCTCCTTTTGGCGGCCCTTCTTGCTCTTTTCTCTTCGACCCTCCTTCCCCTAATCGCCCTGGTTAAATAAAGGGGATACCTGGCCTCCTTCGCCAAGGCTTCGGGGGGCAAGCCCTCCTTCGCCAAGGCTTCGGGGGGCAAGCCCTCCTTCGCCAAGGCTTCGGGGGGCAAGCCCTCCTTCGCCAAGGCTTCGGGGGGCAAGCGTCCCCTTCATTTACTCCTCGGCTGTTTCCACATCGTAGGTGCCGGAGGTTACGCGCTGCTCGTAGTATCCGGTTTCACCGTGGGGGCCGTCTCCGGTTACGGTTGTGTATTCAGGGCTGTCGCCGCCCCTAGTGGGGTCATCCATTATGACCTCCACGCCGTTTATGCCTTTACCCGCGCCGTCTACTACCTGGCCTGATATGGTGTAGGTGTAGAAGTCCTGGACCGTTGTCTTCTGCACCTCTACTGTCCTCTCCGGGCCAAAATCATAGTCGGGATGGCCTGTGTCGCTGGCCGATATTGTGTAGCTTCCGTTATAGAGGCCTGTGAACTCGTATTCTCCGCTGCTGTCGGTCAGCCGGCTTAAGGTCTCCCCGTCTGAGGTAAGCTCAACGGTTACCCCTTCAAGGGGGGTTCCATCCTTGCCTCCGTCCTTCACGCATCCTTTCACTACAGGATTCTCGGCTATGAAGGTCAAGCCCGATATGTCCTGATCGGTCTTCAGGATCTTGAAGAGATAGCATTCGGTCTTTACCGCATTGAACTCTTCGCCGAAGTCCGTCGGGTTCGTAAGCCATTGGTAATCATCCCCGTCAGGGACCTCCCAGTTATAGGCAATAGGCAGTGCTACGAACCAGAAGTCGGCGGGTTCAAGTTTACTTTGAGTAAATTCGCCTCCAGAGTTAATACTGACCGGTTCAGCCAGAGAGCACGCATATACTTTTATACCCCTTATGGCGGTGCCGTCTCTGTATACCAATATGCCGGAGAGGGTGTATAGTCTTTCGGCCTTATAATTGAAGGTGTATTGATAGCCTGAATCGGGCGAGTGTTCAAACCGGATAATCTTTGTGTTTTCTCCCAAAAACACCTTACCTAAGTAACTAGTGATGCTTGATTTATCTCTGCAATATATATTTTCAATCGGCTCATCTGGGATGAACTTATATTTATCATGCTCCACTATTAACCATAGCGTATTCTCAAACGTGCCTCCCGGTGTGTCTTCTATAAAATTACTGTAAGAATAGCGGCCGTGACTATCGGTTACTGTGGGTGTCCAGCAATAGAGTTTCCCGTTACATATTTTAATTTTGGCTCCTTTTATTGGATAATCACTAAGCGGGTAAATATTTTTAAATATTACTTCACCTCTAATCGTTGTCTCTCTTTTTGAGGGAGGCACTTCTGTCGCAACAAAATTTATATCGCTCACGTCTTGCCCCCTTATGGTAAAACTCGATCTTACAAAAACATCAGGCACAAATGTATAGCCGCTTTTTTCTGCTATGATGGTATAACTCTCTCCGTTATGGAGCTCATCGATTTTATAGCGGCCGGAAAAAAGTGCCGTGGAAGTCCATTCCTTGGCCCAACCCGACTGCGTGGCTTTGACCGTTACTCCACCTACGCCATCTCCTATATGGTTCACAACTTTACCCGAAACCGAGTAGGTGGGCGTTTCAAAATTTATTCCATAAACATTACGACCGTTTTCGACGGTTACCCTTGAGCTGAAAGTTCCCATCGCAAGCCTGAAAGTAAAACCTGTTTTATCAGGCGTAACGGTATAGGTGCCGTCTTCCACATTATATATAGTGTAGCTTCCTAAGCTGTTTGTTCTGCCTGATTTGCCGAATGCTATTGAGACATTGACATCTTTTACCCCATCCCCGTTATCATATAAAACCCTGCCCGATATCGTGGCGGCATAAGAACTTACTGCGGTTGCGCACAGCATCAGCACAGCCGTCGCTAAAACCCTGAATAAGAAATCTTTGTTACTCATTTGTTTTTTCATTATCGCCATTTTTCGTTGTCCTATCTTGGCTAACGCAAGAATGCCATATCGGTCCAGCGTGCGTTGTAACTTCTTGCTATGCAATGTGTTGCGTCAAGGCTTCGGGGGGCAAGCCCTCCTTCGCCAAGGCTTCGGGGGACAAGCGTCCCCTTCATTTACTCCTCGGCTGTTTCCACATCGTAGGTGCCGGGGGTTACGCGCTGCTCGTAGTATCCGGTTTCGCCGTGGGGGCCGTCTCCGGTTACGGTTGTGTACTCGGGGCTGTC
>Ga0272442_10012539_pt1 | contig 10226 bp, 9 predicted proteins | sample SSMForm2O_FD_200262 | JGI IMG/M metagenome (GOLD analysis project Ga0272442, IMG submission 200262) | Marine sediment archaeal communities from Little Sippewissett salt marsh, Falmouth, MA, United States - SSM-Form-2O | ecosystem: Environmental > Aquatic > Marine > Wetlands > Sediment ... | reverse complement strand
CAGAATCCTTCGGCGGCCTGATCTGTCCCGACACGATATTCCCGGTTCGCAATCCGAAACGCCGGATTTGTGACGGTGAAACATAGATATCGTCGGACGAGGAGAGATAATTATAATCCGGATTCCGCAAAAAGCCGTACCCGTCCGGCAGCACTTCCAAGACGCCTTCGCCGTACATGAGTCCGTTTTGGCGGATGCGCTCTTTGAGAATCCTGAAAATCAAATCCTGCTTTTTAAGCGCGCTGTATTCCGTGATGCTTTCGTTTTTCGCAATCTCGTGCAGCTCGGCAACGGTCAGTTTTTGCAAATCCGTTAAATACAGATTGCCTTTCTTAATCCGTTCGTATTTGGCATGAGTAGATTCTTCTTCCTCCCGCTTGGCTTTGAGGGCTTCATCCTCAGTTTCGACGCTGGTTTCCTCGGTGGTCGCTGTTGCGGTCGTTGTCTCATTCTCCGATTGTGTTTGCTCTTCCTGAGGTTTGGCGACAGCTTTTTCTTCTGCAGCGGCTTTCTTCTTCTTGCTCTTGCGTTTCTTGGTTGTGCCTTTGACAGCTTTAGCCATTATTACTCCTTTTCCAAATTTGGAAATACCATCGTTATCCTTGTGAAACTCGCGTCTGCCGAGAAGAGACAGAAGAGGCTTAATTCCACAGAATAACCTTCCCGTAGGAATTCAATAAGATTTGAATATTGAATAGTAGAAACAGAACCTATATTGTCAAGAACGGGTAGTACTCAAAGCGATCCGTTATCATAAAGAACCGGCTTACCCATTATCCATCATATCAGAGAAAATATCAGCGATCTGTCTGACCAATGCCGAGAAGCCAGAATTGTTTTCAATCGTATTATCGGTGAGCCTGGCCTTGTTGTCCAGAGAAATCTGGAAATTTTCTCGAATTTTAAACTGATTTTTATCCAAACCCGCCTTTTTTGCTCTTTCTACCCTTGTTTTTGGGTTACAATCAACATAAATGAGCCTGTCGCATCGCTCGGCCCAGCCGACTTCCACGAGTAACGGTATATCCAATACGATGGCCTTAATCTGATCCTGGCAGCTATAACGTCGAATCATTTCCTCGGCACGCTCGAGAACAAGGGGATGCAGTATGCCGTTTAAAAATGAGAGCTTATTGGCATCGGTGAAAACGATCTCAGCTAATTTTTTATGATCGATTTTTCCTGCGCCGTCCAAAATTTCCCGGCCGAAAAAGGTCACGATTTTTTTTTTGATTGTTTTGGTTTCGAGCAATTCGTGGGCAATCGCATCGGCATCGACCACCTTGCAACCTAATTTGGCGAACTCCCTTGCCACGGTACTCTTGCCTGATGCGATGCCGCCCAAGATACCTATTATCGGCCTTTTTCCGGTATTACTCACAGCCGGGTAAACTAACAGCTTTTTGAAGTGCAGTCAAGCCGCTGGAATGATTCCGACCGATCCCCCGAAAGATCGTGGGGGATCGCCGATCGTTCAAATCGTGTTTTTTATGACGTGAAGCGCTCGATCCGATTTATGAGAGACTCATTTTGGCCGGAATGGCTTTTAAGCTGTTGAGCAAATAATTATTCACAACGGTATCCCAACTCATGTTCTTGGCCAGCTCATAGCCGCTTTGAATCATCCTTTCGATTTCCTGTTCGTTCTTCGGCAGACGGGAGCATATTTGCATAGCGACTTTTTCGCTTTGAATGGCTTCTATCTGGTCGCGCATGGACCGGTCGATTTGCAGCATGTCTTCGATGTCGGCATAATCGTGGGTTTCCAGGTTCGTGTAATCGGCGATGATCACGTTCTGAGTGTCTTGTGCGCCCGTGACGTCGCGCAGGAAGCCTAAGCATCCACAAACGCTGCTGAACACACAGATGCCTCCAAACGTCAGCGGTTCAAGCTGTGCAATGCCAAACGGCTCATAAATGCTCTGCCCGAATTCGGCATCGCTTCCTTTGCGGATATCCATGAATTCCATATCGTGCGGCATCCGGTTTCCGCATCGCCTGGCTTCAAAACCAAACTGATTGATAAAGATGATTTTGATGTTTCTGCTTTTGGCGTTGAATTCCTGCACCGCCGAATAATAATCGGCTTCCCCTCCGGACAGATCGGGCCAGCCTTCCCGATGCGCCACGGGCCAATGATACGCCGATTCCATGCGGCAAATATCGTCGCTGCGCCGCTGTGCCACTTCCGTCGAAAGGATCAACAACACGCCGGTTTTACCCTGTGTTCTAAATTCCCTCTCGATGTGTTCCAGCACGCGCAGATCGCGCCACATGCCTTTACTTCGTACGAGCCGTGTGACGTGTGTGAAAACAAAATCCGGTCGATAGCCCAGAAGGTTTTTACAATATCCCCGTAATTTTTCTCTTGAGGCAAGCTTCTCGGCGACAGTCACCTGGTAGGCCGGGATGCCGTTATAAACGATGTCGATGTCCGCCGTCTCGAATTCCGGAGCGAGGAAGCGCAATTCATCCACCACGTAATCGCCCACGGCCGCGATGCGGTCGCAGTATTTTGAGGCCTCGACGAGGGAGTGCTTGAAGTACGAACTCTGATCCCCGAAGACATCGTTAACATAAAGCCTGTCATGATGGGCCTGCCGGATGACGTTATAGAACATCGTATCGTGCCCGGGATGTCCTTCGACGATGTAGCGCATTGTGGCGACTTCGTGGGCGTAGAAAATGGTTCTGAATCGACACGCCGACTCCAGAATAGCCGCTAAAGCCGTGGGCATCCCCATAAACTCGTGAGAGATAACAATCGTCGAATCGTTCGCTGCGCCGATGGCTTTGAGGACGTCAATAGCGACCGGCGCCAGTCGGATATACTGTTCGTATTCCCAAAGATTTTCATACTTGTGACTGCGTACGCCAAATTCCTCGAATAGGCGTCTTTTGAATGCATTGATCGGTCCCTTGTCCGCGTACCGGACATCGACAAGAATCACTTCGGGCGAACTCGCGGTGCCGGTTCGCTCATCGACAAACGTTCGTCTGCCGTAAACGATGCCCGTATTGTAGTGATTTTCGATCTTTCGGAAAGCGGAGGCGTATCCCGTGTTGATAAAACCGTCGATGGATGAGTAAAGGACTTCTCCGTCTTCGCCAAGTCGCTCCGAAACCGAGCCTTCGGTCGTGAATAGTGGACCGACAAGGATCGAACGTTCGACCGTGTCGAGATAGCATTGACTTGTAAAAAAACCATGCAGGACAGCGCCGATGCCGCCAACTTTGTTGACGGTTTCGTGGGTGACATGCACGGCTGTGGTTTCGTAGGTCATCGTCAGTTTCCCTCCAAGCTCGTACCTGAAATTTAGATCGGGTTGTTTTCCTCTGTTTCTACGTAAAGTATAAGAAATAGTCATACGGGGGCCAAATGGGAAAGGCCGGGTAAGACATTCGGGGATGTGGACTGAACAAAGCGGGCGTCAATTGTTGATCGGGATTGTATTTTCGGATGATCCGGTCAGGATTATAGGACTTACGGGTCGATTAGCTCAATCTGTTCCGCAATGCCCTGATCGCGCCGGATAGCATTTGTGAAGGAATATCAGATAATTCCGGTTCGGGTATTTCGCTTAGCGCAATCCGGTCGACAATCTTTGTGGCCTGAGCGGCAAAAGGAGATATTAACGCCGCCGTTTGTTCTGCTTCATCGAGATCGTCGGAGGCCATTTGTCGCAGATAGAGGATGATGTTGTCCTTCAACTCCCTTTCGCTCATCTCATATACTGCGCCGGAAAGTTCAGGAGGGCCTTCTCTGACTTCTCGTTCCTGGAGGATGTCCTGCGTGAGTTTGTATGTTTCGGCCATGAGCTTTTTTTCTTTTTCAATAAGGTCCGTATCCAGCGGCTCCACTTTTAAATCGTCGCCGGAGACCTGACTGGGGACATAGAGTTTATTGTGACAGGCCGGACATTTACCCCATCTTCCTCCGGCATCGTCAGCCGCTCGAATCTCTTTACCGCAATACTCACAATGGAATATGATGGCCATTTTCTCACCTCAAAAGAAATCCTGATTTATGTCTCTGCTTCATACTCCGCGACCACCTCCGTGGTGATGCCGCCGCGAGGAGTAAATCGAGAAGTCACCTTCATCCAGCGCGGCTTGCACGTAGCCGATAAATCGTCCAAGATGTCATTCGTGAGGGTTTCATAGAAAATCCCCTGGTTACGGTAACTCTGCATATAAAATTTCAGGCTCTTTAACTCGATGCATAATCGGTCGGGGCAGTATTCAATGCGGATTTCCCCGAAATCCGGCTGGCCCGTTCGAGGACAAACACTCGTAAATTCCGGGCAACGGATCGTGATACAATAATCTCGCTCGGGCCGGGGATTGTCAAACAATTCTATTTCTACCCGCTCACGCATCATTCGGTCCTTAACAAATATCGTCGTTTTTCAGTATAATCCAACGATTTGCTCTTTACAAGCAGGAATAATGGTCTGGGATAAAAATAGATCGAAGGGAAATCCCTAAAATTCGTATTCTTCGGCTTTTGACATCGTTTGACAAATGCGGTAATATCATTCTGTGAATTTTCAAAAGCCTATTTTCTGCAAGATCAACGATTTCTATGATTTGGAGAGGTTCAAGTGAAATCTAACGGAGAGTTCCTAAGCAGGCGACATTTTTTAGCGGCTTGCGGCTCGACGATGGCGTCTCTGACCTGGTCGTCCCGTAGCATGGCGGCAGAGGCACCCTCAAAAACCGACCGGCCCAATTTTGTTTTCATTTTTGCCGACGATTTAGGCTGGGGGGATTTGGGTTGTTACGGTAATCGTCAGATTCAAACGCCCAACCTTGATGGGCTTGCCCAGCAGGGTACACTGTTCACGCAATTCTATGTGAATGGCTCGGTCTGTTCGCCTTCGCGGACGTCCATTATGACCAGTCAATTTCCGGCTCGTCACCGCGTTCACGGGCATTTTGCCACTCATGCAAAGAACAAAGACCGCGGAATGCCCAACTGGCTGGATCCCGAGGTCTATACGGTCACCGGATTGCTCCAGAAAGCCGGCTACGTCACCGGACATTTCGGAAAATGGCATTTAGGCTCGGGCGAAGGGGCTCCCGATCCCGGCGAGTACGGCATCGATGAACATTGCACGATTGTATCCAACGGTCCGCAACTCGAAGGCCGGGACGATCCGTATTTCTGGGCCAAGTCCACGACGCAGATCGTTGACAAAACCATCGGATTCATCGAGAAGAATAAAGACAAACCCTTTTATGTCAACGTGTGGACGCTGCTGACACACGCCACGCTCCATCCAACCGATGAGCAAATGAAACCCTATCGAAAATTCGCTCCGCGGGGGGTGCCTTACAAGGGGGCCAAGCAGATATACTACGCGTCGGTTTCCGATCTGGACCAGCAAATCGGTCGATTGATTAAGAAGATTGATGAGCTGGGTTTGGCCGACAATACCCTCATTGCCTTTTCCAGTGACAACGGTCCGGAAGATTTCGATATTGGAAATGCCGTTCATAGTGGGATTGGCAGCACCGGCCCGTTTCGTGGTCGAAAGCGAAGCCTATACGAAGGCGGTATCCGTATGCCGTTCATTGTTCGCTGGCCCGGTCACACCCCGGCCGGCCGAGTGGATGACACGACCGTGCTGGCAGGGGTTGATTGGCTCGTGAGTGTTTGCTGCCTGACGGATGTAAAGCTGCCCGGTGACCTGGAATGTGATGGCGAAGATATGTCCCAGGCCATTCTCGGTAAACCCAAACGTCGGACCAAGCCGTTGATGTGGGAGTGGCGATATCGAATCTTCGGTGACATGGTCCACAAAAGTCCGATGTTGGCCATTCGCGACGGCGACTGGAAACTGTTGATGAATCCCGACGGCAAACGCGTTGAGCTTTATGAGATTCCCAAAGATCCGACGGAACTGGACAACGTCGCCGTTCAACATCCTGATGTTGTGCGAAGACTCTCTGCCAAGCTGTTGCACTGGCATGGGACGTTACCGGCCAGTCCGGTGGAGGCCGCGGCCGGATCGAACGCCTATCCCTGGCCGAAAAACGAATGAATCGTCTAAGACACATTCTGTCATGTATCATCTTGTCTTGTACCTCGACACAGATTGTTGGGTTCGTGGAGACTGCGACGTCTGCGGAGCCGCTTATGCAAAAAACCGACCTCTTTGAAGCCGGCACATCGGGATACGCCACATATCGTATACCGGGGATAATCGTAACGAGCAGGGGGACACTCTTGACGTATTGTGAAGCGCGCAAGAGCCTCCAAGGGGACTGGGGCACTATCGATATCATGATTCGGCGAAGCACCAATGGCGGCAACACTTGGTCCCAACAGCGAAAGCTCGCGAATATTGAAGGGAAAGTAACTCAAAATCCTGTGGCTTTGAAGCAGAATCTGGCGAAAGAGGGTGAGATCACGATCAACAATCCCGTGGCGATCGCGGACCACCAAACGAACGCCGTGCATTTTCTGTACTGCATCGAATACGCCCGTTGTTATTATATGCGAAGCGACGATGACGGCGTGACCTTCACGGAGCCAATGGATATCACCGGAACATTCGACACGTTCCGTGAGGACTATGATTGGAAGGTCCTGGCAACGGGGCCGGGACACGGCATACAGTTGAAGAACGGCCGTCTGCTGGTGCCGGTCTGGCTCTCCACGGGCACGGGGGGTCATGCGCATCGCCCGTCCTGTGTGTCGTTGATTTACAGCGACGATCACGGCCGGACCTGGAGCCGCGGTCAAATCGTCGTCGCTCACCCCAATCCGATCAATCCGAGTGAGACCGTCGCCGTCCAGCTTCAGGATGGGCGTGTCATGTTCAATATTCGTCACGAGTCGAAACCTCGTTTTCGCGGGATATGTATTAGTCCGGATGGGGCCACCGGATGGAGCCAAATCAAATATGACGAGGAGCTTCCGGAGCCGGTCTGCATGGGTAGTATCATAAGGTTCACGGAACAACCTGTGCATAAGAGGAATCGCATTCTCTTTGCCAATCCGCACAATCCCAAAAATCGCGAGCGGAAAAACGTGACAGCCAAGCTCAGCTATGACGAAGGTAAGACCTGGCCTGTCGCTAAGTCGATCGAACCCGGCATCAGCGGATACTCCGATCTGGCCGTCGGCCCGGAGGGATTCGCCTATTGCTTCTACGAGCGAGCCAGTGTGGACACCAGTCACTATCGACCCGCGTACCTGACCCTCGCGCGCTTCAATCTCGAATGGTTGACCGATGGCAAGGATCGCTTTGAATAGCGATCAATGACGGAATATTGTTTTCATGGAGAATCTCTGGTGGCCGACAAAAGAGCCGTCGTATTATTAAGTGGGGGGCTTGATTCGGCGACCACCCTGGCATTGGCTCGCGGAAAAGGTTTTCGCTGTTACGCTTTGACGTTTGCATACGGCCAGAGGCACAGGCGGGAGATTGAAGCCGCGAAAAAGATCGCCGAATCGCTCGGCGCCGCCGAACATCGGATCATTGATATGGATCTGGCTGCCTTTGGCGGTTCAGCCCTGACGGACCCGAATATTGATGTCCCCAGAGACAGGGCTCATTTGGGTGAGCCGAACGAAATTCCGGTGACATACGTCCCTGCCCGTAACACGATCTTTCTGAGCTATGCGTTGGCCTGGGCGGAGGTGCTCGGCGCTTTTGACATTTTCATCGGCGTCAATTCGACCGACTATAGCGGCTACCCGGACTGCCGGGCGGAATTTATCGCCGCTTTCGAGAAAACGGCCAATCTCGCGACCGCCGCCGCGGTTAAAGGCAAGGATCGGTATCGCATCCACACGCCGATCATCGATATGACCAAGGCCCAAATCATCCGGACCGGCACGAAGCTTGGTGTCGATTATTCTCTGACCCATAGTTGCTACGATCCCGACGAGCAGGGCAAGAGTTGCGGACGATGCGACTCGTGCCGTTTAAGACTCAAAGGTTTCGACGAGGCGGGATTTAAAGACCCAATCAAATATCAAATATCGAATAATGAATAACGAATAATGAATTATGAAGGGTGGCAGCCTCATCCCTTAGGGATGGGGATGGTCAATATCATGATAGTGAACGAAATTTTTTATTCCTTGCAGGGCGAGGGCTTTCTGGCTGGGATGCCCAGCGTGTTTGTACGCCTGGCCGGCTGTCCCTTGCGCTGCCGGTGGTGCGATACCAAATACGCCTGGGAAGAAGATGCCGGACGGGATTGCACCATTGTTGAAGTCGTCGAAACGGTTTCTAAATATCACTGCAAATGCGTCGTCATTACCGGCGGCGAGCCGATGATGGATTTGCAGGTGCGCCAACTGGCCAAGGAATTGAAAGCGCTCGATAAACACGTCACCATCGAGACCGCCGGCATCGCCTATATCCCCGATATCCCATGCGATCTGATGAGCATCAGCCCGAAACTGAGCAACTCCGTGCCGGAAGATGTAAAACTGTCGGCGATGCATGAGGATTCGAGACTCGACCTGGCGGTGCTTGGAGAGTTGGCGTTCCATTACAATTGTCAGTTCAAATTCGTTATGGATTCCGAGAATGACCTGACGGAAGTTCAGGAGATTATCGAAACGACCGGGAACATAGACGCGAATCGAGTGATGCTCATGCCGCAAGCGGCGACAAGGGACGAGCTTCTGACCAAATCCCCGATGGTTGCCGACATGTGCAAGCGCGCCGGCTTCGCATTTTCACAGCGTCTTCAGGTCTTGCTCTGGGACAATAAAAAGGGCACGTAGTCGCTCAGAAGATTCGCCGCGGCGAATTGGCTTTGTTTTTTCATTTCACCACGAATTGACACGAATGAACACCGATTTATTTGATTGTTAAACACGATTTGAGCAATTTTTGAAGCTTTTTGTAAGTTTCCGTGCATTTTTGAGCATTTTTATACTGATTTCATTTACCGCCGAGATCGCAGTGACCGCAGAGATTGGCTTTGTTTTTTCATTTGGCCTGAAAGGGTAACATGCTGGATTGGATTTTTTCTTAAGGCTTCAGTCTGTGGTTTTGAGTCTGTTGTCTGCATTCTGTATTCTATATTCTGTATAGTTATATATCAATCATACATTTTAGCCGCAGAACGTCAAGTAAAATTTTAAAAAAATAGCAAATTTATCCGCATCCAGGGATGATAAGACGCTTATCTCGGTTGTTGAGAAATTGCAGGGTCTCTCGGATATACCGGTATCTCCCGTGCGAGTCGATCCGTTCGATATGTCCAATCCAATGTGAGAAAGGATAGAAAAATACTCAGGGCGATCGAAGGGAAGATGAGTGATATAGGCGGATAGCTAATCACTCATCAAGCTCTGCCCCCGAACTCCCTACTTCTTTTTCTTTTTAGTTTTTCTCTTGGTCTTCTTCTTCGGCTTCTGTAGTGCATCTCTGAAAATTGAGATTCCCCGTATGTACATCACTGTCGCCCTCACAGGAGCTTGTTAGTTAATCAAACAAGCATTGCCAATCTCCACTCGCGACCATCCTGTCCAGTTCACGACGCTCTGCTTCCATATCCGCCGCTTCTGCCGGAGGAAGCGAAACCGTACCTGACGCGAGCTGAGAAGCATTTCTGGAACGTTGAAGCTCCTGTTCGATAAAAAAACCTAATCGCTGATTCCGTGCTTCCATATCCGAAATGGTGGGATCACTGCAACCTAAGAACGTGAAAGCGACGAAAATCATGGTTACGAGGGTTAAAAGCCTGCGAATGATCGAATCATTGTATCTTTCCATCGTTCTCCTCATCATTTAAAAAGCTTGATGCACCGATATTTCCACTTCCATGCAAGCCTTCAAAAAGCCGCCTTGTTTTTGATATTCTGCCATAACTGGCGTTTTTCTTCTAAAATAATCTTGCCATAATCACCCTAAAAAGTCAAGAATTATTTTTGCGAGATCGCCAACTTCCCTTTTGAATCGCTCATCCCATAATTGCTCTAAATAGCCTCATAGGAACTCTACGCTCGGAGGATGGAAGATCTCATCTTGACGTTAAGTCAGCCCCGGGGTTTAAAGGTGTTAGGCTTTGGACTTTGCGGAGGAATCGAGCAGGGGAATTCAATCATCAATTTATGCCTTAGGTAGAGACTGTTGTGGCATTCCAGAGCTATTTTTAACGATTTCAGGTTTATCGGACCGATATCTTTCAACATGAATGGATAGTTGATTACTTGTTGGAGGATATGACGATGTTTGGACCCGGTGAGTACG
>Ga0272442_10012538_pt1 | contig 10226 bp, 7 predicted proteins | sample SSMForm2O_FD_200262 | JGI IMG/M metagenome (GOLD analysis project Ga0272442, IMG submission 200262) | Marine sediment archaeal communities from Little Sippewissett salt marsh, Falmouth, MA, United States - SSM-Form-2O | ecosystem: Environmental > Aquatic > Marine > Wetlands > Sediment ... | reverse complement strand
ATGCGGACGGGACGCTGACGTCGCATGAGGACTACGTGGTACACAAGCTGGCGAAGCTGTTGAACCTGGCCCACCCGGATCTGATCGAGGCGAAGCTTCGCGTGTTGGGGAAGGGCAGCGGGGCGTAGGGCGGTGCAGCGATTTCCCTTCCGGTTTGGCGCGCAGTAGGATGGGCTTGGTGGCAATCCCGTCAAGGTAGGCTTTCGGCGAAGGATGAAATCAAAAAATATTCAATATCGAATCTTCAACGCCCAATGCTTAAGGAGCCGCCTCCGGATTCCCTTGGACATTGAACATTGAACATTCGATATTGGGTGTTTCTGTAAGCCTTCATCCTTCCCTTGGATACATACTCCATAAGAAGGCAACAACAATCGAGGGACATTATGACGATTCAAGGCGACACGATTCCGAAACAGGGCATTGACGCGAACGCGGTGCTGGCGCAAATGGCCGGATTGGCCGAGGGGGACGTGCAATGGGCCGAGAACCGCGTGTTCGGGCTGGTGTACCACCAGTCGGACGCGCACACGGAGTTGGTCCGGAAGGCGCATAACCTGTTCTTCTCGACGAACGCGCTGAATCCCATGGCCTTTGCCAGCCTCCAGAAGATGGAGCACGACGTCGTGCGCATGACGGCGAAGATGCTGCACGGAGATGATGAGGTGGTGGGCACGATGTCGGCGGGCGGCACGGACAGCATTCTGCTGGCCGTCTACACGTATCGCCAGTACGCGCGCAAGAAGAAGCCGTGGATTCGGCGCCCGGAGATCGTGGTGCCCGAGTCGGCCCATGCCTCGTTCTACAAGGGCGGCGAGTTCTTCGACGTGAAAACCGTGCCGACTCCGCTCGGAAGCGACTACCGGGCCGACGTGGGCGCCATCGAGCGGGCCATTACGGACAACACGATCGCGCTGGTGGGCAGCGCCACGTGCTATCCCTATGGCGTCATCGACCCGATCGAGGAGTTGGGCGCCTTGGCCCAAAAGCACGGGCTTCCGTTGCACGTGGACGGATGCATCGGCGGATTCATGTTGCCGTGGGTCGAGAAGCTCGAGCCCGAGTACCAACTCACCAAGATACCGCCGTTCGACTTCCGCGTGCCCGGCGTGACGTCCATGTCGGCCGACCTGCACAAGTACGGATACGCCGCCAAGGGCGCGTCCACCATCATGTACCGCGGCATGCCCTACCTGCGCTGTCAGTTCAGCGCCAACACCGACTGGTGCGGCGGAGTCTACGCCTCCCCCACCTTCGCCGGCACGCGGCCCGGCTCGGCCATTGCGGCGGCCTGGGCCTCGCTCCAGGGACTCGGCGAGAAGGGCTTCATCGACAACGCCCGCGTCACTATGGAAGCCACGAAACGCTTCTACGAGGGCATCAACGCCATCCCCGAACTCGAGGTGCTCGGGAAACCTGCCATGCCTATTCTGGCCTTCGGCTCACCCGTCAAGGGCTTCAGCACCTACGCGGTCGGGGACTACCTCGAGAGCAAGAAGTGGCACATCGACCGGTTGCAGTATCCCGAATCGCTGCATCTGATTATCAATCCGGGCCATGCCAAGGTCGTGGACGATTTTCTCGCGGACCTGCGCGACGCTGTCGAGTACGTCAAGGCACACCCGGACGCGGCCTTCGAGGGAAGCGCCCCGATGTACGGTCTGATTGCCAAGGCCCCGATGCGGCGAATGATAAGACAGCAGGTGCTGGCCTTGTTCGAGGGCATGTACAGCGCCGAGGGCCAGCTCCCCGACTTGGGCAAGACCGCGTTGAGTGAGCATGGCGAGGACGACGGCGGCGACGCTCCGGCGGTCGCGGCCCCCGGCGTGCCGAAGCCGGTGCTGCTGTTCATGAAGCTGAAAGCCCGCATAAGCCGTATGCTGGGCCTGTAGCCCATGGGCATCGTGCGTCGGTTGCTGTCCAGCCCGTATGACTTGCTCATCGCAGCACACGGGAATGGCGAAGCGGCAGGCGGGAGACCGGCAGCAACCCAAACGGCAGTTAAGGATGCGACAGGGAGCGTGTCACCCGCCATACAGGCGTGCAAGCGCCCCGTTGCCAAGGGACAAGGCTTTGCAGCCCCTTGTATTCGCGTGCATCCATACCTCAAGCGTCTCGCGATCTGCCCTCCGCACGAAAAACACGGTTCGGCAAAGCCGTAATGGCCGTGCCGGTCGCTTACGCGCGGATTTGGCAGCAACGAAAGCCATTGCCTGAGACGCCAAGGCGTGCTATACCACCTACAAGGAGAGCCGTAGACCGGGAGCCTGCGGCTGCCCGCATGGAGGTGGCGGGTGTCTTCCGCTCAAGCACACGGCGGGTCATTCTTGGATCTCATACATGGGAGAAGTCATCATGACAACGAAGAATGGATTCACACTGATCGAGTTGCTGGTGGTGATCGCCATCATCGGCATTCTGGCCGCCATCCTGTTGCCGGCCTTGGCGCGGGCGCGTGAGTCGGCGCGGAGGGCCTCGTGTCAGAACAACCTCAAGCAGTTGGGGCTGGTGTTCAAGATGTACTCGAACGAGGCCAAGGGCGAGCGGTTCCCGCACTTGGCGTATATGGAGGGCGACGACTGCGACGAGTACAACGAGCCCACCCCGGCGGATCCGGGAGTGGTCTTCATGTTCGACGGGCCGTCGGTCTATCCCGAGTACCTGACCGACACCAACGTCGTCTACTGCCCGTCGGACTCCGATGCTGGGAAGGTGGATCTGGGGCGGTGGCACTGCAATGGCGAGCCCGACCAGCCGATCTGCCCGTGCCGTATCGACTCCCTGTCGTATTGGTACTTCGGGTGGGCATTCCAGCCGAGGGAGTTCCTGGCCCCAGGCCACGAAGACAACGAACCGAATCCCGGCCTTGGCTCGTTCAACATGGCGTTCCTGGCGGTAGTGCTCGACCTCTTCGATGCGGACAACGACGTCTCGGAATACGACGAGGACATCGACGCGCTCGGCCTGACGGTCTATCGGCTCCGTGAAGGCATCGAACGCTTCTTCATCACGGACATCAACAACCCGGCGGCATCGAGCCAGGCCCAGAGCGAGATCCCCGTCATGTACGACCAGGTGAGCTCGGACGCGGCGGCGTACAACCACCTGCCCGGCGGCGGCAACGTGTTGTATATGGACGGCCACGTCGACTTCCTGCGCTATCCGTCGGAGTATCCGGTCAGCACAACGTGGGCATTCGTGACGGGAAGCTGGGCCGATTTCCTGCCGTAGCGGCCAGGCACAGCGCCTGTGGGCCGGCGCAAACGGCACCTAGGGCAACGAAAGGGGCGTGATCATGGTGAGCAGGAGCGTGGTGGCCACAGCAATGGCCGTGTTTGCCTTGGGCTGTGCCTGGGGCGATTCGATTAGCATCGACGGCGTCACCTATGAGGACGTCTACGTGCGCGAAAGTCCGTCGCTGTACTTTGTGCAGCTCCCTGACGAAGGCCGCACTCTAAGCGTGTTGAAGTCCGACGTAGACGCGAGCGACATAGCGATTAGCGCCGATGAAGCCGAGCGCGAGGCGCTGCTCGAGAAGTGGCGGCAGGCGCAGGGCGAAGCAGACCAGGGGGCCGCGCCTGCCTCGGAGGACGCTCTGTCGGTCCAGGTGGAATCGAGTTACCGCCCGGCCACGGGGGCCAAGAAGCTCCTTGTGTATGAAGCAGCGGGCGCGCCGCAACTGGTTCTGCGCGGAGACTATGACTTCGACGCGGTGCGCGGCGCGTTCTTGGCGGAGCAGAGCGCGCGGCACGCACAGATGCAACGCGAATATGAGGCGCGTGCGAGGGAGCAGCGCCGCCGCGCCGAAGAACAGGCACGGCGGCAACACGCGATCACCTTACGCGGCATGGAACTGGCGGAGCAGGAAATGCGGCTCGAAGAGCAAGCGCTTCGTAATGAGAACGAATGGCTTCGCCGCCGGCGTGTGCGCTACTACGGCTACCCGAGGGTCGTGTTCCGTGGCCCCGTGGTTTCGGGCCGCAGGACAACGCTCAGGCAAGGGGTCACTACGGGCACGGGCGGGACTCCCTGGCTGGAACGACATGGGGGCGACTACAGTCTGAGCTCCCCGGGCTCCAACGTCAAGCCCTCGATGCGCTCGCACGGCGGATCCTACGGCGTGCCCCAGCCCAAGGAGTAGGGCGACCCTTCCGGCCACGTCTTCTCGACGGCCGTGCCCGCGTGCCGGCCTGTGCCACTGGATCCTGTACGCTCAGCCGGTTTTGCGTCCTTGTGGCCCCCAGATGCTCGTCGGGCCTTCGTTCTGTTGGGGGGCGCCCGGTGTGCTGCGGCCCTGGGCGACGTATCGATCGAGAAGGGCGGTGAGCCGTTTCACGACCTCAGGATGCTGGTCGTGCACGTTCTCCTTTTCGCCCACGTCCTGCGTCAGGTCGTAGAGCTGCACCGGCGGCAGGCCGAGTTCGCGCGCCTGCTTCGGTCTCGGGGCACTCCACCCGCCGGAGCCGGGGCACAACTCGAGCTTCCACTTGCCTTGGCGGATGGATAACGAGCCGTTGATGGACTCGTGGACCGTCGCCTCGCGGACGGGGCCCGCGAGTCCCTTGCCCAGCAGGACCGGCAGCATGCTGTAGCTGTCCTCGCCCGCGTCGTCCGGCAGGTCCGCGCCCACGGCCGCGGCCGCGGTGGCCATGAGGTCGGTCAGGCAGGTGGTCTCACTGCTGATTGCGCCGGCGCGGACCTGGCCCGGCCAACGCGCAACGAAGGGAATCCGGTGCCCGCCCTCGAAGATATCGGCCTTGTGGCCGCGGAAATGGTAGCTCGGGTGGTGGCCCACGTCCGCGATCTCCTTGAAGCCGGCCATGGGCGAGCAACCATTGTCGCTGGTGAAGACTACGAGGGTATTCTCGGCCAGGCCGTGCCGGTCCAACGCATCGAGAACCTGCCCGACGGTCCAGTCCACCTGCACGACAAAGTCGCCGTACTCGCCCACGCCGCTCTTGCCTTTGAACTCGTCGGTGGGGACGATCGGCGTGTGCGGCGCGTTCAACGGCAAATAGAGAAGGAACGGCTGCTTCGCATCGGCGGCGGCGCGTCTTTCGATGTAAGCTACGGCCTGGCGCGTCAGCGTCGGCAGCACGTCGCGCGCCTCGAAGCCCTCTTGCGCCGGGCCGGGCCGCTGAAACGCCTGGCCCTTGAGGCCGGGGAAGTGCTCGTCGGGCAAGCCCACGCAACGGTCGTTCTCGACGTAGACATAGGGCGGCATATCGAGCGACGCCGCGATACCGTAGAAGTAGTCAAAGCCCATGGTCGTCGGACCGTTGCGGATCGGCCGGGCGAAGTCCACGGTCTTCTCGTTCGGTTCGCTCTCGCCTTCCTTGAGCGCCCAATCCCACCCGAGGTGCCACTTGCCCACGCAGCCCGAGTGGTAGCCGTGTTGCTTGAGCAGCTTCGGCACGGTCAGCCGGCCCGGGTCAACCAGGTGCTCCGAGTATCCGTACAACACGCCTTGCTTCAGGCGCGTGCGCCAAGGGTAGCGGCCGGTGAGGATACCGTAGCGCGTGGGCGTGCACACGGCCGACGGCGAATGCGCGTCCGTGAATACGACGCCTTGCCGGGCGAGCCGGTCGATGTTCGGCGTGTTTATCTTGGACGCCTCGTTCAGGCACGACACGTCGCCGTAGCCCAAGTCGTCGGCAAGGATGTAGACGATGTTCGGCGGCCGTTCCGCATCAGATGCCGCATGCACGCGCCGCGAATTGAGTCCGGCAACCACCACGGCACTCCCGGCCACGCCTCTGAGAAACTCACGCCTACTGCACAAAGTTGCCATGCTCGCTCTCCATTGGTCCGCGTTCTTGCTCGATATCGGACCCCTCGGCTCGCGTTACCACGCTCAGCCCTCTTATGATACCTTGTGCAGCGCCCAGGAACACAAGGCCCAACGAAGCCCTCCGTGGGCCATTGCGCGCCCGCCCGAGTTGCAGCCGGACCGGCATCGTGTCATTCTGTCCGTCGGGCACGCAAAGGGGAAGCAAGAAATGGTCCAGATGGACGAATCGGAGAAGCCGACCGCCGACCTGTACCGCGACGACGCGCCCACGCCTCGCACGGTGTTCACCTACATCAACGACCACGGCGACGTGGTCGTCGAGCTGTACGACCACGGTCCTGAATGCGAGAAGTTCTTCGGCAAGAGCGACTACGAACGCTCGGCCTTCGTCCCCCACGATAACAAGGACGCGCTGATCGCCGCGCTCATCGAGGAAGTGTTCGGCCGTCTCGGCGAGTCCGCGTGGCGCTTTGACGCCTTCTGCGAGAGCCAGGGCGTGTCCAAGGAGGACGCGGACCCGCTCGTCATCGCCCTCATCGACAAGCTACTCGGCGGCCAAGTCGACGCCGTCGACAAGTTCCTCGCTTTCTGCAAACAGAAGAACGTCCCGTGCCACCTGTGGAGTTGGTAACGACGCCAGATCCGGCCAGGACCGTTTCGCCCTGTATTTACAGGGGTTTTAGCGAGGCGGGGTTGTCTGAGGTGGGGGCGGATTTCCGCTGAAAACCGATGGAAACCGCTGGAGTCTGTGACGTCTTCTGTGACGCATTCACCGCTAAGGGAATCGGCGGCTGTGCGCCCGGCGCAACGACGCGCGTGTCGCCAGAGAATGCGAGACGGGCCGCGTCAAAGAGCGTTGCTCGGGGCACGTTGAAATACCTGTTGCTTACCACGATGGAGGCATGGCCCAGAATATCGCGCGTCGTTGCCGGGTCCGCACCGCTCGTAACAAGCCGTGTCGCGTAGTAACGGCGAAGGCTGTGAACTCTCAGCCGCTGGCCTTGGTCGTCCAGACCGTCGATGCCAAGCCGCCGACATACACGGCGGAACACCTTGTGAATTAGCACGTCGTTGAAACGGGCCGGCCAGAGCGAAGCACGGGGGGTTAGTGTCTCGCATGCTTTGAGCCGCCGCCGAAGCATGTCCTCAATACGGGGCGTCAAGGGAACGGGGCGTTCGCTCGACTTGGTCTTCGGGCGCCAGTTGTCGTGCGGGCGCACGTCAAGGCAGCCGCCGTGGACGCCTTCCGGCAGGCGTCGAAGGGCGCCACCGGTAACGAGAGGAACGCCGCCCGGTCTTCTTCGAGCAACTGTTTCTTGGTCGCTCCTTTCCCTCGGAGTGTCCGATCGAGGTCTTCGCTGCAGCGTTGGTAGAGGTACGCGTTCAGTTCCTCGAAATCCCTCACCTCGGGGACCGGCACGAAGTCATTCTGCCGGGCGTACTTCACCACACCCTCCACAACGCCCTTCTCGTTCGCCCGCCTCACGCGGCAGAAGTGTTCTTCGAACAGGTAATGACTTTGCAGTTGGAGAAAGCCATCGGTTAGCTTGCGCGAACCCACGATCTTCGACACAATCGTCTTGGCGTTGTCGTAGCTGATCCGGCGGGGTACGCCCTCGAAAAACGCAACCGCCCGAACGTGGCCGTCCTGAAACGTCTCGGTGCATTCCCGCGAATAGGCCACGATGAACATCGCGTCTGAATACGGCAGCGCCATGGCGAAGAACGTCGCCTTGCGTAGCACGCCGTTCATCTTTACCAGTGCCTGGCCGAAGTCCACCTGGGCTTCGCCCGCACGGTGGATCAGGGGAACGAACACCTCTTGGGACAAACGCTTGCGTTCGCGCACCGCCTCCTTGACCTGCGTATACCCGCCGGTGTAGCCCTCTTCACGGATACGTTCAAAGATGCGCTTGGCCGTGTGCCGCTGCTTCTTCGGCAGTTGCTTGTCCGTCTTCAGAATCTCTGAAATCCGCTCCAGATACGGACCAATCTTGGGGCGTTCCCGTTCAGGGCATTGGAATTCCGGCGGGGAAGCATGTGCCAGAATCTTCTTGATGGTCTCGAAATGCAGCCCCGTCTCCCGCTGAATCTGACGGATGCGCACCCCCTCGCGCAGCACCCGTTGACGAATCCGACACCACTGTTCCATATCGCGAAACACTCCTCAGTTCCCTCCCTGGAGCCCCGAGGCCCTATGCCTCGGATTCCACGGAGTCTACCAAGGGTGCTTCACTTCTCGACCGCCCCGATCCCCGCTACACTTCTCAACCGGCGTTTACAGCTGTCTGCGCCCCTTCAAGAGTGAAGCGGGTGTCGGCTTGGAAGTGTAGCGCAAATCCGCGCGCCAGCGAACGGCACCCCGTATTCTAACTGCAAGTGCAACGGCTATGTCTGAGCCCTTTCCCGTCGGAGCCGTCCGTCGCTCACCGTAGAGCGGCGACGGACGGCTCCGACGGGAAAGGGCGGGCCCTTATCCTGTTGGTGGGTCCCGAGCGAAAGAAGAAGACATCGTGGTTCGATTCGGTACACTGCTGTCGATGCAACAAGCAGCACAGAAAGGAGCCACGATGTCGTACCAGCATTTTACACCATTCGAGCGAGGGCAGATCGAGGCGCTACATCGCAGCGGCGAGAGCCGCCGGGCCATCGCCCGGTGCCTCGGTCGGGCCGCTTCCAGCGTGTCTCGAGAGCTCAAGCGCGGCCAACGAGGTTCAGGGCCGTACTGCGCGCGTTACGCCCAGAAGCGCTACGAGCACAACCGCAAGGTCTGCGTGCGTAAGGCGGTGCTGGATCGCCCGCGCCTGCGTCTCTATGTCTATGACAAGCTCACCGAGGGGTGGTCGCCCGAGCAGATCTCCGGACGCCTGCGCCGCGACTTCCCCCACGACGGCTGGATGCGCGTAAGCCCCGAAGCCATCTATCGGCGCATCTACACCGATCCCAAATGGAACCATGCCTTCAGTGGCTTTCTGCGTCAGGGCCGCAAAACCCGCCACAAACGCGGCGGCGCGTACCAACGTCGCGGGCCCATCGCGCATCGCGTATCCATCGACCAGCGTCCCCCCGAGGTGGAGGACCTGAGCACCTACGGTCACTGGGAAGGCGACACGGTGATCGGGAAGAACCAGCGCGGAGCCGTGGTCACACTGGTCGAGCGCAAGGGCGACTGGATGCGCGCCGTCCCCGTGCCCTCGCGCCACGCCGATGTCGTGGCCCGCGCCGTCATCGAGGCGCTGGCCGACGTCCCGCCCCACCTGCGCAAGACCCTCACCTTCGACAACGGCTCCGAATTCGCCGACCATCGCCACATCGCCGAGGCCCTGGGTATCGACGTCTACTTCGCCCATCCCTACAGCGCCTGCGAGCGCGCTCGAAATGAAAACGCCAATGGGCTGCTACGCCAGTATTTGCCCAAGAAAACCTCCTTCGAGGACCTCACCAAACAGCGTGTTGAAAGCATTGCCGACGCCCTGAACAACAGGCCCAGAAAAAAACAGCAGTTCCGAACGCCCAACGAAGTCTTCTACGAACAGAGTGTTGCACTTGAAGTTTGAATCCGCCCAGGAGATATGTCTTGACAAGGCGAAACAACCCATGCTAATATGCGCATATTCAGAAGCGGACCTGTATGGCGTGAGAGACGCTGGCGGCATCAGATCCACCGACTGTACGGGGGGGGTGGCTGCCTGTTTGAGTGCTCTTGCCTCAGGGAGTCGTCACGGATAGAGGGGGAGTGGTGGGCCGTGGTTAGGGGAACCAAGTCTCTTGAACAGCGTGCTCTATGTGCAGCTATCGTCGCGCTGTATGTGGGGATGGCGCATGCACACGCCTTCGACACTTCGAAGATCACAGTTGCTGAAGCTTGCCTAGTAACCGTTGCGGGCCGTCCTGGGCCACGGTCGCCCGGCAAGGATACAGCAGTCGGCTTCCCTGATCCTGGGCTGGAACAGCAGATCCGAGACGCTATAGACAAGCCGACAGGCGACATCTTCCCCAGCGACCTCGAAGGGCTGCAGGAAATCTCGGCGCAGCAAGCGGATATCGCAGACCTGGAAGGTCTCCAGTTCTGCACAAACCTCGTCTCCCTGGCACTGGCGGAAAACAACATCACTGATCTCTCGCCTCTTGAGGACCTCACGGCCCTGGAGTACCTGGAGCTGTGGAATAACCGGATCGAGGACGTCTCCCCTCTGAGTGCTCTGGAGAACTTGAGCGTACTGGACCTCGACGGCAATGCCATAAGCGATGTTCAAACGCTGTCGGAACTCACCGGCCTCACCGAGTTGTATCTTAACTATAATGAGCTATCCGACATTGAAGCTTTGGCTGCCTTGACGGACCTCTCCATCCTGGGTCTGGGCGACAATCCGATCTTGGATTTCGGCCCGCTGAAAGGCATGCTCGAGTTGATCGCGCTCAACGTCAGCGGGAC
>Ga0272442_10012537_pt1 | contig 10226 bp, 9 predicted proteins | sample SSMForm2O_FD_200262 | JGI IMG/M metagenome (GOLD analysis project Ga0272442, IMG submission 200262) | Marine sediment archaeal communities from Little Sippewissett salt marsh, Falmouth, MA, United States - SSM-Form-2O | ecosystem: Environmental > Aquatic > Marine > Wetlands > Sediment ... | reverse complement strand
TACAGGACCCATTTCTGTCTGATATCGGCATAGTCGCTGAAAAATTCGCAATATGAATATCGCTCATCGGCGGATTTCAAGAACGTACAATCTGAATTTATCAGTTCTTTAGCGTCTTTTACGGTAACCGGCACACGGCTGATCCAGAACGTATGCTGGCCTATGCTCCGGAGATTCTTTTCGGTATAAAATGCAGCATCAGCTACATGGTAGACTTTTTCACCCGATTTCAGGTTGTTCTGAAGGTTCTCAATAATGATTCGTAGAGTCTCTTTATCTGATTCATTACCGGAAAATGTCTGGAGAAAGAGTGGGACACCATGTTGGTTCGATGCCATCCCCAGAACAAACCGTTTGAGATCCCAGCGGCCATCCTTTGGATAGCCATATGTGATCTGGATTTCTTCAGTGCCTAAGTCTGGTTCATACTCCCCGGTGACACTGAAGTTTGTGGTATCGACGTGAATACAATGTGAGCCAAATTCTGTCGGAATGAGGCAGTTTGCCACAATTTCATTGAAGAGCTCGGTTGGCCCATACTCTGCGATAGCGTCAAGTGTCCTGCCAAGAACATCATCATTGATCTGATCTGTTGTTATTCCATCACCAATGAGGCGTTCAACAGCAATATCATCGAAAAATTCTGGAAAGAGATACAGACGGCGTTCGATGAATCCCAGTCCATTGAGAGCCATTAACTTAACAACCTGAGAATGGCTGAGGTTGTGATGGCGGGTTTTCGGTATGGCGGTATCGATTACATCAGCTATTCCAAGAGAATCATAGGCACCGGAGACGATGCCGAGATGACCGACGGAAAGGATTGATTCGTCATCAAATCCGTCAATGAGGGACATATTGTAGATATTTGCTTAAGCGTACATAGATCTTTTGGTGGGTTATTGTTTCATGAGTGGATTTTTAATGCGGATGGTCGGATGGATCATATTTTTGAAAAAATCTATCTCTTGTTTCGTGATTTCCTTAAATATGAACAAGAGCACAAAATATATTATTCCGGACAATACTATGTTGAGCATTATTGGCAGAATCCCAGAAGGTTGAAGAATAAGGATGATTGGAATCATCCCAACTGATGCGATACCAATTCTAAAAATTGTTTTATTAAGGTTATTAAATATATTAATTCGAGATTGTGTTTTCATATAGAATAAAACAATACCAAGAGAAAACATAAATGAAACGAGCGTAGTAATTGCAGCCCCTACAATTCCCATCAATGGTATTGCGATAATATTTAGCACAAAATTTATAATTGCGGCACCAATCCATATTTTCGCCGTAATGATTGTATTTTTTTCTAAATATAAAATCTGGACAATTATTGCATAGAATCCAAAAAACAAGGAGCTCAGTGCTGTAAATGGAGTGATCAAATATCCATTTGAAGCAATATCAGGTGTTGAAATAATTGTTAATATTGGTTTTGATAGAATTGACAACCCGACAAAAGATGGAACTGCTAGCATAAGAAAGTACTTTAGGGAATGTTGAAGGATTGTTTGAACTCCTTGGAGATTATTTTCATCGTAGTACTTCGAAAGAACGGCAGGCAGCATAAATGTAAGCGGTGCAATGAAGATGCTGATTATGTTCCCAAGTGCATAACCTGGTGCATAGTAACCAACATATGCAGCTCCTAAAAAAATTGCAATCATATATCTATCACTCGAATTAACCACCCAGCTGGAAAAGTTTCCAGGCATTGTTGGAAGGCCAAAGTAGAGATACTCCCGCAGGTGTGTGAACTTTGGGATGGCGACTCCGATGCCAGAGACGATGAGGGCACCCATTATGAGCATAAGTATCAGGTTAGAAATGAACAGCCCTATTACTGCACCGAAGATCCCATAGCCTGTAAGGACGAGCCCTCCGACTAGAACCAGTTGCAAGCAGGTTTTGCAGAAGAGTAGGGAGGAATATCGTTTTATCTGTTGGAATGTCCTGAAGTAATTGAACTGGAGGAGATTCATGCATTCCAAAAAGACAACCAGGGCAAGAATCTGGGTAACTATTGTCCGGTCATCGAAGAGAATTGTGGCTATCGGTTCAGCCAGTATGAAAAGAGTTACCGTGGCGAGACCAGTAGTAATGATTGTAATTCCCGCTATTGAGTAGTAACCTTCCTGTTTTTCTTCCCGTGTTTTTGCTCCAGCAAGGAATCGTACCATTGTATAGGGGAGGCCGAGCATCACTATTGGTGGAACAAGACCGATAGTCACAGCTACCTGGACATATGTCCCGTATTCCTCGATTGGCAGGGTCTTGGTGAGGATAGGGAGGAGGATAAGGCTGCTAAGGTGGATGAGAAGGTTGGTTACGCCGATGAGGCCGATTCTTCGTGCAAATTGATGGAATTCAGACACTGTATTAAGTTTAGTTATGGAGATATATCAGGGTTTAGATTAATCAATGATAAAGGGATCAAATTGACAAATCGCTCTGTTGCTTTCCTGTATCTTTGTAGAAATCGGAGCCTGTTCAGCCAATAGCCTACCTATATAGATAACTCCCTTTTTCGCTACCGTAGGTTTGACCACCGGCAGGGACGTTTTGGTACTTTATGAAATCTCCCAACGCCGCCTTCATGGTTTCATTAAAGGGAGAATGTGGAACCAAGTTCTTCGATAGTATCATCGAGGAAGGAACTCCAATAACCAAACTATTGTCCATGTCACCCTAAATCCAGTTGAAAAGCACATCAAAACAAAATATTCCGCAAAAGTGGCAGAAGATTTAGTTTTTATGATGTGTGAGAGAATGGAAGTTATTTTCTGGCTGATTATTTCTGTCCGTAAATCAATATTGGAAGGATAAACTCAAATTTCAAATAGATTGATTTATTGGCATATAATTTATATTTATTTTTATGAATGTTGATATCGATGGCGTACACATCAAACAGCTAAAAGTCATCCCCGATGAACGCGGCTGGCTGATGGAAATCCTGCGTTCGGATGACGAAATATATACCCAGTTTGGACAGGTGTACTGTACAACAGCATATCCCGGTGTCGTCAAGGCATGGCACTACCACAAGAAACAGACGGACAACTTCACCTGTGTCCACGGGATGATGAAGGTCGCTCTTTACGACGACAGGGAAGACTCCCCGACATACAAAAACCTCATGGAACTCTTCATTGGGGAGAAGAATCCGGCTCTTATCAGCGTGCCGCCGGGTGTCTACCATGGTTTCAAGGCTATTGGGGGGGAGACTGCCTTCTTTGTCAGCGTCCCTACGCTCCCCTTTAACTATGCCGATCCGGATGAATTCAGACTGCCACCCGACACTGATGAAATACCCTACGACTGGGGCCTTATCCCCGGCGTGAAACACGGATAATCCATTTCGGGAGTGAGAGAAGATGCATCTGCTCGTCACCGGGGGCTGCGGTTTTATCGGCAGCAACTTTATCCACCACATGCTGGAGAATCATCCCGATATTTCGATCACAAATCTGGATGTCCTTACCTACGCGGGGAACCCGGCGAATCTCCAGGACATCGAGGACGATCCACGCTATTCGTTTGTGCAGGGAGATATCTGTGATCGGGCAGTCGTGGACAGTGTACTGGACCAATACCATATCGATACCATTGTCCACTTTGCAGCGGAGAGTCATGTGGACCGTTCCATCGCTGACGGCTCAGTCTTTGTGAAGACCAATGTGCTTGGAACCTTTACGATGCTGGACGCAGCGCTTGCCCATGAGATCGACCGGTTTGTCCATGTGTCAACTGATGAGGTCTATGGGAGTACAACCGAGGGATCCTTTGTCGAGACGGATAACCTGAACCCCTCCAGTCCGTACTCATCGAGCAAGGCGGGGTCTGATCTTCTCGCCCTCTCGTACTGGCATACCCACGAGCTTCCGGTGATTGTGACCCGGTGCACGAATAATTACGGTCCCTATCAATACCCGGAGAAGCTCATACCTCTCTTCGTGACGAATCTCATGGAAGGGAAGAAGGTTCCTGTATATGGCACGGGCAAAAACATCCGTGACTGGCTCTATGTCATTGATCACTGCCGGGCAATTGATTTCCTGCTTGAGAACGGCCAGTCCGGTGAGGCATACAATATTGGCGGCGGCGAGGAGAAGACAAACCTTGAGATTACGGATACAATCCTTCGGCTGCTCGGCAAAGACGATTCAATGATTGAGTACGTCGAAGACCGGAAAGGTCACGACTTCCGGTACTCTCTTGACTTCTCAAAACTCCGGGATATGGGTTGGGAGCCTGCCTTCTCCTTTGATGAGGCAATGACAGCGACCGTGCAGTGGTATATTGATAACGAGTGGTGGTGGCGGCCCCTGAAGGAAGGGAAACAATAATGGCCCAAAAGGTGCTCATCCTCGGTGCATCCGGCATGCTTGGCCACGACCTGCAGACGGTCTATCCGGATGCGGTCTGCCGGGGCCATGAACTGGACATCACTGATGAGGAGGCGGTGTTATCATTCATTTCAGACCTGAAACTATCGCTTGTCATCAACGCTGCAGCATATACAAATGTCGATGGATGTGAGGAGGAGCAGGATCTGGCGTTTGTCGTGAACGGGGAAGGGCCGGGCCATATTGCCGCTGCCTGCCATGAAGTGGGGGCGACGCTTGTCCATTACAGCACCGATTACGTCTTTGACGGGTCGCAGGAGGCTTATTGTGAGTCAGATACGCCGAATCCGATCAATGTCTACGGTGCCTCGAAGCTCCGTGGCGAAGAGGCGGTCATGGCTGCGATGGATGACTATCGTATCATTCGGACATCATGGCTTTTTGGACAGAACGGCCCGAACTTTGTCGAGACGATGCTCCGTCTCTCGAATGAGATGGAGATGGTCCGGGTTGTTAATGACCAGTTTGGAAAGCCTACTTTTACTGTCGACCTTGCTGCAAAGACACTGGAGATTGTCAAAAGAGAGCCCGGAATTTATCACATCACAAATGAAGGCGTCTGTTCGTGGTATGAGTTTGCCTCTGCAATCATCCCGAATGTGGAACCCTGTTCATCCGAAGAGTTTCTCCGACCGGCAACGCGGCCAAAATATTCGGTCCTTGAAAATACAAAGACCGGTCCAATGCGTCCGTGGCAGGACGCCCTTACTGACTACCTGAATACCAGAACCAAGAGATAAAGGAGACATCACTATGAAAGGAATCATCCTTGCCGGCGGGACCGGATCCCGCCTCTATCCCCTGACCAAGGTGACAAACAAGCACCTGCTGCCCGTCTACGACAAACCCATGATCTACTACCCCCTCCAGACCCTCATTGACGCAGGGATCACCGAGATCATGATCGTATCCGGCAAGGGCCACGCCGGCGACTTCCTTGAACTCCTTGGGTCCGGGTCTGAGTTCGGCATCCGGATCACCTATGAAATCCAGGACGAGGCCGGTGGTATTGCACAGGCGCTTGGTCTTGCGGAGCGTTGGGCCCGTAAGGAGGATGTGGCAGTTATTCTCGGCGACAATATTTTCCAGGACAATATCAGGAAGGATGTTGAGGCCTTTGAAGGTGGGGCGAAGATCTTCCTCAAGGAAGTACTGGATCCACATCGCTTCGGTGTTGCGGAAATCGACGGCGATCAGGTCATTGGTATCGAAGAGAAGCCAAAAGAGCCGAAATCGAGTTACGCTGTGACAGGTCTCTACATCTATGACGGCCGTGTCTTTGATACCATCAAGACTCTCGCACCTTCCGGGCGGGGTGAGCTTGAGATAACGGATGTCAATAATTCTTACATCAGGAGAGGGGCAATGCAGTTTGCGATGCTCGAAGGGTTCTGGAGTGATGCTGGGACATTTGATAGTTTGCAACGTGCTGGGATACTTGTAAAAGAAAAACACAGTTCTGTTGAATTCCTCAAATCAAACAAAAAGAATGATCCGCTTATATAAGATTTATGGAGAGTCATTCATACGTCATTGGCCAAAGAAGATTTCTACTGGGAAACCTATCCGCCTATCCAAGATTTCTGTCAATTTTTTTTGCGAAGTAATGGAGCCAAATTTTGCCAAATACTGATTTCCTAGTCGGATACATGTATTGAATAATTTATAGGGGATATCTGGGAGGAAAGATATTCTGTAGACATCCATGACCAGTGTGTGTCACCAAGCCAATATATATCCCTCTCTTTATCGGATAGTCTTTTATTTAGAATTTCTTTCGCATTTATATAATGGTATGAGTGGCATAACCCATCCATCTGTTCATAATATGGGTTTTTAGGGTAAGTATTATCTTCAATACATGAAAAATAAAAATCAAATTTATCCGGTGCAGATAAATAATAGAATGATATATTTTTTTTTGCAAACCTATTGGATAGTGTGTTGAGATGAGAGTTTAAATGATTAATCCAAATGGTATCATCAATATAATTCAAATAAAGAAGATCATCAGATAAAAAATATAGTGTGTTGTTATCTTTGGGCGATGTAAAAAGTGGTTCTGAAAGTTTTAATTTATATGTTGAGTATTTAAGAAAATCAGATATCTGGTTATAAGAATGCCCAGTTAAGATTAACCATATTTGAGAAAGGGAAATATATTTTACAGTATTAAAGGATTCTGAAGAGAAATTAATTGTTTTTTTAATTTTTTCATTAATTGGATCATTCTGTCTCAATTGAGATGAAGGGGGCACAAAATATTGAAACATATTTATGTCATCAATTATTTCATGACTATCTGTATTTTTATCCATTTCCATAATTGGATTATTTATCGTAGATAATTTATTTTCAGATTTACGAATTGCCGTTTCAAATTCATCCATTGAAATATTGGAGTTGAAATTAATTTCATTTGTTCTATCATATTCTTCTCGTTCCACCTGTTCTAATAAAATTATTTTTGGATTAATTTTGTCGATAATTCCTCCATTATCCATGGCAATAAGAAGATTAAATGGAGTAAATGTTTTATTTCCATTAATTGCATGTTGTCTAACTGCCAGCACCTGCATATCGTTGTAAGTAGCTAAATAATCAGGAAGATTACCAACATCTGAAAATGAGTCACCAACAATAAGAAGATCTATGTCATATTTTTCTGGATTTTCAAAATATTTTATCCAATTAATTCTTTGGATAGTAATATTCTTTGCAGGGGTCTTCGGTGAATCTATTGGAATCCAACCAATTCTTCCCAAATCACCATTCTTTTTTACTTCTTCTACAAGATTTGGGTTGTAAATCGAACAACTTATTGCAAGAACCGTAATAATAAGTATAAGACTTATAATTAGAGTTAATAATATTTTGAAAGAGGAGTCAGATTTCATAATGCAATTTAATAGTCTGGATTTTATCATATTTCTTAATGTTCTTCTGATCATTATTTGTTGCATAAAAAAGCGAAAATATCAGCATATTTTCCTGTTGTTTTCCAGCTGGTTTTTCTATTGGTATACGAGCAATAATCTTCTTCTCCTTCTAATATTTATCACATTTATTACCTACTATTGTGGAAATAAATCATATTTTGCCAAAGATCATAAAATTAAGAAATTTTACCTTGCAATAGGTACGATCGTACCATTAATAGTTCTTGGATATTTTAAATACTTTAACTTCATTTTAAGTCCATTTTCTATGATTATTGGTCAGAATTTTACTCTTTTAGAAATTGTTTTACCAATAGGAATCTCATTTTATACATTTCAGGGACTTTCATATGTATTTGATCTTTATCGAGGTACACTTAAACCTGCAGAGTCACTAAAAGAATATGCTCTATTTATTTCATTCTTCCCACAGCTTGTTGCAGGACCAATTGTTCGGGCAAGTGAATTTTTACCACAGCTGAAAAATAAAGTAATTATTACACCCGAAAATTTCCAGTTTGGAATAACATTGATTTTATGGGGACTTTTTAAAAAAGTAGTAATTGCCGATAATATCGCTCCTATTGTGAACATTATCTTTGATAATCCTCTTGGCAAGTCTTCAATAATAATTATTTTCGCAACATTTCTCTTTGGTATTCAGATATATTGTGATTTTTCAGGATACACAGACATTGCAATTGGTATAGCCCGAATTCTTGGATTCAGGCTTCCACAAAATTTTCTTCGCCCATATCTGACGCAAAATCCCACTGAGTTTTGGCACAGATGGCATATTACCCTTGGTAGATTTATTCGCGATTATCTCTATATTCCCCTTGGAGGAAACCGAAAAGGGCATGTGAGGACTTATATTAATCTTAATGTTACTTGGTTAATTTGTGGATTATGGCACGGTGCTGCTTGGAACTTTGTTTTATGGGGTGGCTATCATGGAATACTTTTATCACTTCATAAATTTCTTGGGAGAGACTTAAAAATTGGAATAAATAATCACTTTCTTAATAAGTGTTTACAATCTTATGCTGGGCTTCTTACAAAGATTCTTATTACACAATATTTTGTCTTCCTTGGATGGCTCATATTTCGCGTAGGAAATCCAAATAATCTTCTCTACTGCCTTGAAAAATATATCTGTTTTGATTTTAGTTTTCAATCGACAATAGAATATATTATATTTCTTGGTGGATTATTCGTGGTTCTTATACTTTACCTAATTTCAATCAACGAAAAAGTATCATCACATATTACTCACATTATTTCATATGACTGGATTGAATACTTCGGCCAAATGTGTTTAAGAAGATGGTTTTTGTGTGCAATCCTCCTAATTTTTGGAATAATATTGTTTATGCCTTCAAACAATTCTGAATTTATTTATTTTGCCTTTTAGTATAGAAGTTGAGTTCATCAGTCGAATAATAAGATAGGAGCCTGTCCATCCAGTGGTAATTTGACAGGACAGTGAATGTCAGCAACATACCTGCCCCTATTTTATTCCACCAATAACGCGCAGAAGTGCAAAAGTTACAACAAAAAATGTCCCGATAACCTGGAAATTCCAAGAAATTCAGACACAAATCTATAGCTCACGCTATGAGAGTTCACCGATATTTCATTGGGATTCACTCAAATATATTTGTAGAATTCGTTCTTTTTCTCGAATTTAAGCTGAGAATGAGCCAGCATCAGGATCTGATATGATACGAAACTCGCGTAGGTGTACATCTTTTTGCTGGTATGCAGAAGACCCCGGATGTCAAATTTCACGGTATCCTTGATGTGTTTGTGTTTGCGCTCACAATGAGTCCTGTTTGAACATTTACTTCCAAAATCTTCATCACAACAGTTGATATTTCTCAAATATTTTCCGACCTGCTCCGTTCTGCCATGATCATACAGAAATCGCAGTTTGGTTTCAATGGACTGATGAATATCTCCACCTTCTCTCCACTTTCTGTTGACCCAATAATTAATCCCATCAAGTGTTCCCTCGTAGTGGATGACAGCGTCCTCCCTGAACTGAATCAGTGGATGGATGTCGAAAGTTCTCCAGATCTTTGCGTGAATATTGAAGCTGTCATACCCTGCGTCCAGAACAATTGCTGACATTTCTGGTTCCATTTCAGACACTGTTTGAATAAGTGGATAGAAACAGGGCTTGTCGTTGGTTGTTCCGTCAGAATATATCATATAGAGCGGATAATTGCCATAATGGAAAATGTGTGCTTTATCCATTTTTATCTGATAATGAGGATTAAATGGTGCAGATGGGTTATAACGTGACGCTTCAAGTGGCGTTGAATCGATGATGGCCTCCTGTGCGTTACCTGCTGATTTCACCAACTGTGTTCCTGCAAGCTCCATGATCTCCTGGAATCCTTCTTCACCCAGCCGGTATTTCACAAAGGCATGAAATGCAGATGGCGAAGGAATTCTGAATTCTCCATCGATTTCTGGGACTCTGAGATAAAGGCAGTCTTCTTCGGTGAGAGAATAGATGGTCTTTCTGAATGAAAGATCCCGAAAGCTTTTCACTACAACAAGTCGTACCATTAGCCCTACATCAAAACAGAATCTTCTGCCGGTTTCGGCATAATATTTTGTCTTGATGTGTTTTTCAACCGGAATCAGGTCGACATGGGACAATAGTTTGGTTATAGTCGTTCCTTCCTCGATGATGCCATCGAGGAACTTGGTTCCACATTCGTCTTCAAACGAAACCATGGGAACGGCGCTGGGAGGTTACTTAAAGGTACCGAAACGGCTCCTTCTCGCGTTAAAATTACTGTAGATGAAAAATTGAGTTAGTTATATATGCGAGACTGTTGACTGGACAGGCTCC
>Ga0272442_10012536_pt1 | contig 10228 bp, 3 predicted proteins | sample SSMForm2O_FD_200262 | JGI IMG/M metagenome (GOLD analysis project Ga0272442, IMG submission 200262) | Marine sediment archaeal communities from Little Sippewissett salt marsh, Falmouth, MA, United States - SSM-Form-2O | ecosystem: Environmental > Aquatic > Marine > Wetlands > Sediment ... | reverse complement strand
GCGACGGCGGCGCGGGCGTGGCGTTCGCCGTCCGCTCCGCGCGCGACTACCACGTGTTCGCCTCCGGCCTCGACGGCGACGCGAGTCGGCTGGCCATCGCCCGCGTGCGCGACGGGACGCCCGAGATCCTCGCCGAGACGCCGTGGGTCATGCGCCCCCAGACCTACTACCGCATGGCCGTCGACCTCACCGGCCCGACCGTGCGGACGTTCGTCGACGGCGAGCCCGCCCTCGAGACCCCGCGCGCGGACGTGCCGGCGGGGCGCATCGGGCTCTGGGCGAGCGCCCCGGCGATCGACCCGGACGCCGCCGACCGGCCGCGACCGGCGGCCGGCGCGTACTTCGATGACGTGGCCGTCTCGCACGACCCCGCCGCGACCGCGCCCCCGGACGACGAGCGACCGAGCCCCGCGCTCGCGACGGAGATCGACATGCGCCGCTGGGCCAACCCCGCGGACGAGTGGGAGCTCGACTACGCGAGCGGGTGGTGGTGGGAGCGCTTCCGGTTCCCGGGCCACGCGTCCCTCGCGGTCTCGCCCGGCGCCCGCTTCGAGACGCTGCGCGCCGTGCTCGGCGCCCGCAAGGGGGACCTCGAAGGCGGCGTGACGTTCGCGATCGCGCGCGACGACGGCGCGTGCGCGGTCACCTACCGGGGCGAGACCGTCGCCCGCGTCGACGGGCTGCACGGCAGGCAGGGGTTCCGCCTCGGCGTGGACGGCGCGACGGTGCGGATCCTGGTCGACGATGTCGAACGCGCGAGGTGCGAGCTCGCGTCGCCGCCCCCCGGCGAGGCGCTCGCGGTGCACGGCCTCGAGAACATCTCCGAACGCGGGGTGCTGACCGCGACGTCGCGGAACGTGCTGCAGTACCACTTCAGGCGCGCGCCGGTCGACTGGGCCGTCGAGCGCGGCGGCTGGGGCGTCATCAACAAGTGGATCTGCGACCCGCGCTTCTCCTGGTTCGGCGGGCACGGCAGGAGCCTCGCCGCGATCTGGAACAAGCGGCGCCTCGGCGGCGACGTCTCGCTCGACTTCTACGCCGCGCTCGTGATGACGTCCGACGACCCCCCGTACGAACGCGTCGGCGATTTCGCGTGCACGATCCTCGCCGACGGGGCGACGCTCGAGAGCGGGTACACGCTCGTCGTGTCGGGCGGCCGCAACGAATGGACGCGCCTGTACGGCGGCGGGAAACTGCTGGCGGAGACCCGCGACGCGGCGCACCGCCTCCCGTCGAACGTCAACGACTCGCCCGACCGCCGCGTGCTGCACCAGCGGTGGTTCCACATCACGCTCGAGCGGGTGAACGGAGAGGTCCGGGCGCTCTTCGACGGCGAACGGGTCCTGTCGTGTCCCGACACGCTCGCGCGCGCGGACGGGTACGCCGCGCTGTGGACGCAGGACAACGGCATGCTCGTGTCCCGCGCACGACTCGCCGCGGGCAGCATCGGCCCGAGGCGCTCGCCGCTCGCGACGTGGGGCGCGCGCGCGCGGCGCCGCGAGCTGCAGGGCCTGGTCAATACCGCGTTCGGCGAGGTCTCGACGAACCTCACCGTCGACGGTGTCGGCCCGGACGGCCGGCCCGCCGTGCGCGTGACCAACGCGTCATGCGGCGGCCTCTTCGCCGCCTCGTCGGTCGAGGCCGCCACGCCCGCCGACGTCGTCAGCTTCGCGTTCCGCACGGAGCCGGGCGCGCGCGTCGACCTCTACCTGGTGACCGACGGCGCCGATCCCCTGTCGCCCGGCCCGGCGCGCGTTCTCCTCACGGGGCCGGAGGGCGAGCGCGAGCGACATCCCGTCCTGTGGCGCGCGCCCGTGCGCGCCGACGGGGCGTGGCACCGCGTCGTGGTAGACTTGTGGAAGTTGCGCGACAAGTGGCGCGCGACGCACCACGGCGCCCGGCTGCCCTTCCTCGGGCGCGTCCGGCCGGTCTTCGCGAACCTCGAAGACGGCGAGGGAGAGGCGTATCTCCCCGCAGGCCTCGGCGGCAACGCCCCCGGCGCGCGCTACTGGGTGAGCGGGCTGACGATTGGGCCGCGCGTCGCCGGCGACGCGTCGCCGCCCGCGGTGAAGCGCATCCTGATCGCGGGCGAAGAGGGCACGCCCGAAGGCGCGGTCCGCGTGCTCTTCGACGACGACCGCAGCGGCGTCGACGGCTCCTCGATCGTCGCCGTGCTTTCGAGGAAGGGCGCGGCGGGAGGGTCGCCGACGCCGGGCAACAAGATCCTGCCACCTTCTGTCGTCGACGTGGAGCCGGGGAGAGTGGCGCTGCCCCTGCCGCGGACCGACCTGCCCCCCGAGGTGGTGCTGGGGCGTGGCAACCCGGCGCTCTCGTTCGACGCGGAGGCGCAGGAACTCGAGATCGATCTCGCGGCGGCCGTCGGAGCGACGAGCGACGGCACCGGACTCACCCTCGAGATGCGAACATACGCCGACGGCGCCCGCCGCCGCGGCGAGGCGGCCTCCCGGAGGATCGCGCACGAGGCCCGTGACACCACGCCGCCCGCGATCACGTACCTCGCGTTCAACCCGAGCATTCCCGGCGAGATCGATCTCGACTTCGAACCGAACGCGCGCACGCGTCGCGAACTGGCGATGCGCGCCGCGCACGGCGCCCCGTCGATGCGCCTGGATTCGTCGACCGCCGCGGGCGGCGCGTCGTCGCTGAAGATCTCGGCGCCCGAGCTCGCGAGCCCCATCATCTTCCGGCTGTCGAGCCGCATGACCGACCTCGCGCGCATCAAGGAACTCACGTTCGAGTACCGGATCGGGCCGCAGCTGCCGGTCAATCTGTACGTGCGCGGGCACCAGGGCTACCGCGGCGTGCTGTTCACGGACACGGGCGACCCGCTCAGCGACCGCTCGCGCGGCGTCGAGTACGTGGGCCGGGTCGAGGACGTGCGCGCCGACCGGCGGTGGCACCGGGCGACGGTCCCGCTGTCCCGTCTCTTCGCGCTGCGCTTCCCGGGGCCGCCGAACATTCCGGCCCACGGCGTCTATCTCATGGACTGGGGATGGAACGGCCTCTGGCCGGGCGACAGCTGGTGGATCGACAACGTGCACATGACCGGCGTCCGGCGCGGCGCGGCACTCTCCGCGCGATGGCGCGCGCTGGACGCGTCGGGCGCGACCGAAGCCGCGTGGCTGCTCGACGGCCACCCGACGACGCGCGTCGACCCGGAGATCTCCAACCGGGTACCGATGGCGAACGGCGCGGGCGCCGCGAACCTGCGAATCGCGCACCGGTTGCTGGACGGGGAGGCGTACTTCCACCTCGCCGTGAAGGATGCGCACGGCAACTGGAGCGACACGGTGCACAAGCGTCTGCTCGTCGACAACACGCCCCCGGAGATCGAGCGCGCCGAGCCGTCCGACGGCGCGGTCACGCCGTCGCGCGTCGTCACGGTCGCGTTCGACGACTTCGCGGGAGTCGACGCGGCGTCGCTCATGATCCAGCTCGACATCACCCCGGAGCAAGGCGGCGGCACGCTGAAGCAGGCGTTCAGGGTCGACGGGCGGGGATGCACGTTCGACGCGAAGGAGGGGATCCTGAAGCTGCGCCTTCGCCCGCCGTTCGTCGCCCGCCCCCTCGCGGGTCGCGCGTCGATCGCGGCGCGCGTCCTGTGTGCGCGCGACCGCGTGGGGAACAGCCGAGTCTCCCCATACGCGTGGTCGTGGACGTTCGATCCCTCGGTCGACCACACGCCCCCGCCGGCACCGCGGCTGCGCGTCACGACGTGTCGACCGTACCAGGGCTACTTCGACGGCCCGACGTTCGGCGACACGAACGACTTCGAGCGCGAGCGCGGGCCGGTCGAAGGATACCGCGGGTGCACCGTCGCGCTGTCGGACGACGCGGCCTGCTTCGGCGAGCGCGGAGCGCGCTGCGCCATCACGGGCGAGCGCGGCGGCGCGTTCTCGCTCAGGCTGCGCGAGCGATACTGGTACACCGACCGCCGCCCGTTCCTGACGTTCATGTACCGCCTCCCCCCGCGGGGAATCGACGCGCTCGCTCTCGAGCTCGACCTGCTGCGCGGCACGGTCGAGGTCCCGGTTCACGGTCCCCGCGCGCCGGAGCAACTCGTCGCCGACGGAGCCTGGCATCGCGCGGTCGTCAACATGGGCCGGCACGTGGAGCGATCGAAGTTCGAGTTCGTGCGATACCGCAACGTGCCGCTCAAGATCGGCGCGCGAATCCTGCTCACGGGCAGCGGCGCGCCGGGCGCGACGTTCGACATCGACGACCTCGAGTTCGTCCTCGCCGACTGGCGGGGCCTGGCGCTGATCGTCGACCACGACACGGACGAGGCGGGCGTCGACGCCCTCTCGATCGTGTGGGACTTCGCGCCCGACACCATCCCGCCCGAGGAGGTCACCAACCCGCTGCCGCCGTTCCAGGGCGACACGCTGCAGGGGCTGCCCGTCCCCCGCGCGGTGATGTCGGGCCGCAGGTATCTGCACATCCGGTCACGGGACGGGTCGGGGAACTGGAGCGAGACGGGGCATGTGGAGGTGGATTTTCGGGGGAGGTAGACTTCTCCCCCTCCCCGTTGAGGGAGGGGGGCGGGGGGAAGGGACGAGCAGTCTCATCGTGCAACCCCTGAAAACGCGCGCGGAACCTGAGAACACGCCCCTTTTCGTTTGACAGTTTTTTCTGCGAGTAATAGAACCACCCAGTCGTTGGACGCGTACAGCAGTTGGATGAGTACGGGCGGCCCGTGGGGGGCTGCGAAATCTCTGACGGGGCGCGAAAGGAGGCCGCACGTGACCAAGAGGAAGGCGTTTACGCTGATCGAACTCCTCGTCGTCATCGCAATCATCGGCATTCTGGCGGGACTGCTGCTGCCGGCGCTTGCGACCGCTCGTGAGAAGGCGCGTAGGACGAAGTGCATGTCGAACCTGAAGCAGATCGGTGTCGCCCTTCACGTCTTCAGCACCGATAATCAGGACGCATTCCCGAACGGCGGCGCGGCGCGCAACACGTCAAACGTCTCGCAGCCCGCGACGGCCCAGCAGGCACGCAACGCGCTCGCTGCCCTCTATCCGAAGTACGTCCAGGATGGCATGCTGTTCCAGTGCCCCAGCCAGAACCCGCTGAGCGACCCGCTCGAGGAATCCGACCTGGACGCGAACAACGAGCTCCCCGTCGACACCATGCAGGCCAACACGAACACGCACTACGGCTATGACCCGCGCCACACGTCGGCCCACCCGCCGACCGCGCCGCTGGCCGCGGACATGGCGGACATGCCCGACTCGGCCGAGAACTCGGACAACCACGACGGCGACGGCCAGAACGTCCTCTTCCTCGACGGTCACGTCGAGTGGATGGGCGACACCCTCGTCGGTGAAACGGACGAGATCTACCAGCAGAACGATCTCACCGGCAGGAACAAGAAGGAAGGCTACATCCTCTGCGTCGACTAGTCGGAGCGTAGCCCACGGACGAACACACGAGCCGCCGGGTCCTTCGGGATCCGGCGGCTTTCTTCTTGGAAACGTTAACGTCGAACGGCATGTAACCACGGAGTTCACGGAGGACATCACAAACCGGACTACTACCGGTGTGGGTCTCCGTGAGCTCCGTGTCCTCCGTGGTTCAGGACGTTGTTGTCGTTGCCGTGGATGTGTGACGTCGGTGTTGTCACGCGCACGTTTTCTCACTTTGTTCGGACAATCCCACTCGCTTCGAGAACCCGAACGCACGCTGTGCGTACTAGTGGTGGAACACGCGTGACGGAACTACGGCGGCGCCGCCGGAGCGAACGAAAGGGGAGTCGAAGATGCTCCGGAAGAATGGTTTCACCCTCATCGAGTTGTTGGTCGTCATCGCCATCATCGGCATTCTCGCTGGATTGCTGTTCCCCGCCATCATGCGGGCGCAGGAGCAGGCCCGTCGGGCCGAGTGCTCGAACAACCTCCGCCAGATCGGTATCGCGCTGCACGGGTACGCCGCCGACCACCGCGGGGCGTTCCCGCAGGCGCCGTCGGGCGCCAACACGACGAACACGATCAAGGCCGCGACGGAAGAACAGGCCATGGACGCGCTCGGCCAGCTCTTCCCCAACTACATCCCCGACGGCAGGATCTTCAAGTGCCCGAGCAACCGCAACAGCTCGGCCGTCATCGACGAGGTGGACCTGAACGCGTCGGGCAAGCTGGACGCGGGCGTGTTCGACCAGACGGCCGACCACTGCGAGTACGCGTACGACCCGCGCCACAGCACCGCCCACCCGCCGATGACGCCCATCGCCGCGGACATGGGTCCGTGCGAGGGATCGACGGACAACTCGCCGAACCACAACGGCGAGGGACAGAACGTGCTGTTCATCGACAACCACATCGAGTTCCTCAGCGACCCGGTCATCAAGGGCGACAACATCTGGGACCAGGCCGACGGCCCGGCGAACAAGAAACGGGCGAGCGGGTTGTTGGGGTTTGAGGGGTAGGTGCGGGCAGCGAAGGCCCCCTCCCCGTTGAGGGAGGGGGTCGGGGGGAGGGGTGAACGCTGCACGTCACCTGAGATGGCCCACCCTACCAGTACTGCATCGCATTCACACGTTTCAGCACAGAGGCACTGCTATGGCGCGCTCTTCAGGCGACAGCCCTCGGTATCGGCCAGTCGGTGGCTGCGCTCGAGAAGGCGCATGCCGGGTCGGCCGATCAAGCCGAGGTGAGCGCCACAGTCGTTCGCCGCGGACGCCGCGGAGCCGTTCTGGACCATGGCAAACGGCTAGCGGCGCTATACGCGGAGGCGCGGGAAACGGCACGTCTTGTAGGACGGCCACGCCTCTACCATGCCGCGCCGCGCCGAAGCTCGGTACGAGCGTAGGCGGGCTCACATGTGCAGCGGACGTTTCGCCCGGAGCTACGGCTCGGCAGGCGTCGATCACTCTACCTTCCACACCTCGACGTCATCGAACCACACCCGCACCCCCGGCGTCGTCGTCCACACCTTGACGCCCCCCGTGAGCTGCCGCTTCTCGATGGTGACGCGCTGCGTGAAGCGCTGCCACTCGTCGCCGACCGTCTCGATCTTCAAGTCGACGCCGGCGAGGTGCGCCTGCACCTGCGCCTTCTCTGCGACGTCGGCGCATGCCCAGTAGCTCACCTCGTACTCCCCCGCGTCCACCGCGAAGACGCAGAACGCGCCCGGCCGCCCGCCTTCGGCATGTCCGCGCACGGCGAGAGACTGCTCGCCCTCGTGACCGTAGACGCGGTCGATGCGGGCGGAGTAGCGGTTGTCGCTCGAGCCCCAGCAATACGGCCTCCAGCCGAACGCGAAACGCGTCCCCTTCTGCATCTCCTCAAAACTCGGATTCACCGTCAGCTGCCGGAGGCGCTTCCGGGCCGGGGCCCTCGCCGGGGCCCGCTTGCGCGCGGTGGTCGGTTTCGGCTTCGCCGGCCCGCCGGGCTTCGACGTCGATTTCGCCTTCGGCGGAGCGGAGTCCCTCTTCGGTTCGACCTTCGCGACGACCGGCGCGGGGGGCGCTTCGCCGAGCCACTTCTCCATGAGGTACGCCTCGACCGCTCGTCGCTCCGCGTCGTCGAGCGCCCGCGCGTACGCGATCACCTCGAAGAGCACGCCACCCAGGCGGTCCGTGCCGCCGATCCCGGACATGTTGAGTCCCAGGCGCAGCGAGCGCGATTCGATTCCGCCGGGACCGACGCGTTTCGAGCCGAGGCTCAGACCGTTCGCGTACGCGGCGACCTCGTCCCCGTGGACGATCGAGATGACGCTGTGCGCGGGCACGTCGCCCGCGTAGCCCTTCGAGCCGCCCTTCTTGAACCGCACCATGCCGGTGGAGAGCTGAAAGTCCTGCGACGAGAGCAGCGTCGCGTACTTCGAGGGGTCCCGTTTCTTCACGACGAACAGGCTGTACCCCCGTTTCGCGAAGTCGTGCCCGGCGTCCTTCGCCGTGAGATGGCACTTGCTGCCCTCGAAGCTCACCCCCGGCAACGCGCCGTGCGCGTGGGCCACCCACGTGGGCCGCTGGCCGTCCGAGGCCTGCGTGGCGTGATGCCCCCCGCCCGACTTGTCATTCCACGCGCTCACGCGGCCGCCGGCGTCCCTGGTGAGCGTCTCCGCGTCCGACGCGTCGTACCACACGATGCAGCCGGGCGTCGCCTTCACGATCTCGTCGGCCCGCGCGCGCTCGGGCGCGGGCTCGGGCGCGGCCGCGACGTCCTCCTTCGCGGGTGCGCTCCGCCGGGCCTCCGCCTCCCGCAGCGACATCGCCGCCGCCAGTTCCTCGGCTTCGCGCCGTATCGCATCGGCGCGCTCGCCGTCGAGCTGCCCGACTGCGGCGCCCGCGAGCAACACCTCGCCGCGCGCGAGGTAGTACGCCGCGGCCCTGAGCGACTCGCGACGCCCGCCGGTCAGCAGCCCCGCGGCGTCGGCCATGTCCCGCGGCGCTATCTCATCGACGGGAATCGCGACCACGCCCCCGATGATCGGCTTCAGCGCGAGCGCCCCCCCGTCGACGCGAACGACCGTGCCCGTCACCGGCCGCCGCCCCCACGTGACGCGCACGGCTCGCGTGGCGTTGCGGAAGGTGTCCAGCGCCTGCTCCTCGACGCGGCGTGCGTCCTCGAGGCGGCGCCGGACGATGTCGACCAGCGCGGCCGCGCCCAGCTTCTCGAGGTCCGCCCGTTCGGCGGCGAGGCACTTCTCCGCCTCGGCGAGCCCTCGCTTGCCGCACTCGGCGAGCTTGACGTGGAACTCCGTCCAGGCCGCGGCGACACGCTTCTTCTCCTCGGCCGCCGCCAGGCGCCGGTCGAGTTCCTCGAGAAGCGCTGCCGCCCGGTCCCTTTCGCGCTGCGGCCATCGCCTGGCCGTCGAGAGCGTCCTGCGTACGACGTCGTACGCGCCGCGGTCGAGGGCGTCGCTCGCGTCATCGAGCGTCGCGGCGACGGCCGTCGCGTGCGCCTCGTCGATCCGCTTCAAGGTCCCGTCGACGAGCCTCCGTCCACGCTCGGCCATCCACGGCGTCTCGCCGAAGCGCTTCGCCACGCTCCGTACCGCGTCTTTCGCCTCGCGGTACTCGCCCGCGGCGATGAGCTCGATGCTCCGGGCACGCGCCGTCGCGAGCGCCGCCTCGGCCCGGTCCGATTCTTCGTCTCCCTTCGCGCCGGGGGACGTCTTCTCCTGCGGCCGCGCGGGGGGGCGCCGACGCGACGACCGCGGGCTTCGCCGCCTCGGGCGCCCGTTGACTCGCGGCCTCGCGCGGGGCGTCATCGTCGGACGACATCTCGGCGGGCACGGCGACGTCCACCGGCGCGCGGACCGCCTCCCGTTCGCCGCCGGCGACCATCGCCCCCGCAGCGCCGATCAGCAGGCCCACGGTCAACCCCCCGGCGACGACGAACGTGCGCAGGCGCCCGTCCGGGCGGGCGGCCGGCGTCGATGACGGCGTCGTCCGACGCGAGCTCACCGACGACTGCGCGTTCGCGCGCGGCGTCGGCGTCCTGCGTCGCGGGATGCCCTTCACCGGTGATGCCCGCCGCTGTCCCCGTGACGGCGTTCCCGTGCGCCCGCCGAGGACCGCCTCGCGTTGCGCGGCCGACAACCCCGTCGCGCACTTCTCGCAGACCGCGTACTCGGGGCCGACGAGCGCCGTGCCCTTGGCCGCCGCGCCGGGCGTCACGATGTGTCCGCACTTGTCGCAGTAGTGTATTGCCTGGGGCATTCGCCACCTCCCGTGCGGGGGCCGTTACGCCGTCGGCCTGGTCGTGCTCTGACGCGCGACGAGCTTCACGCCGAGCCTGATGTTCTTCGGCGCGGTGTCGGGGTCCTCGAGGCGCTGCAGGAGGCACTTCACCGCCTGCCGTCCCATCTCTTCCATCGGCTGCTCGACCGACGTGAGCGACGGCACCGTCATCTCGCTCTCGGTCTTGTTGTCGTATCCGGCCACGCTGAAGTCCCTCGGCACGCTGAAGCCGAATTCCGGTGCGAGGCGCAGGAACGCGTGCGCGTCTATGTCGGCCGCGAACACCAACGCGGTCGGGCGCGCCTTCATCTTCCGCAGCGCCTTCAGCGTCTCGCGCGCGAGGCGGTATACCTCGTCGACGGTCGACTCGCGCCGCTTGGGCGTGAACAGCCAGCGCTCTTCGGTCTCGAGGTCCATCTCTTCCATCGCCGCGGTGAAGGCGCGGAACCGCTCGCCGTGGTGGACGGTGAATTCGCGACCGCAGTGAAAACCGATCTTGCGGTGTCCCAGCCCGCGCAG
>Ga0272442_10012534_pt1 | contig 10229 bp, 5 predicted proteins | sample SSMForm2O_FD_200262 | JGI IMG/M metagenome (GOLD analysis project Ga0272442, IMG submission 200262) | Marine sediment archaeal communities from Little Sippewissett salt marsh, Falmouth, MA, United States - SSM-Form-2O | ecosystem: Environmental > Aquatic > Marine > Wetlands > Sediment ... | reverse complement strand
AAAAAAACGGGTCTGCTCTTACAGGTTCCCCGCACGATGAACATCGGCCCGCAGCGCCGCCGACCGGAACGAACCGGCGCACCGGCCGGCTCGCCGCGCACTTGCAGGCACCTCGATCGCAGAAGATCAGGTCGTCCACCGTCAACGCAACGCCATCCGCGCCGACGTCGACCCCGGCGAGCGCGGCCACCTGGCGCAGCGTGCAGTCCGCCAGCGGGCGCGGGCTGATCACTCGCTCGTATACCACGTGCGGGCAGCCACAGTTCGGATTGCGCGTCAGCGGCGACACGACGCTGTGGTGCGTGTACAGACAGGTCTGCACACTCGTGTCGGCCACGGGCTTCCCGAGCTTCAACACGTAGCGGACGATCTGGGCGAGGGCGATGTCGGCCGCCGCCGAACAAAGAAAGCTCAGGCTCATCGTCGGCGGACCGATGTTCTGCTCGCGTCGCCTTCCGTCGGGCGCGCACCGGAACTTGACACCTCGATTCATCGCATCGCGCTCCGCCTCTGACAGTCCACACGCCGGGCATGGGTTGGCTTTGTCGCGGTTGGCATAGACGCGAACCTCGGTCGACATCGTTTCCCCGACAAGTGCGGCGTGGACGAGCGGGATGCCCAGCGCCGTCGCCCGTCGCCCGGTCTCGACCTCGGCGGCGATGTTGTCAAGGGCCATCACGATCAGGTCGGCGTCGGCCAGCGCCGCGTCGGGTACGTCGTGAATCCCACCCTCGTAGGTGAAGACAGTTGTGCTCGGCGAGATGTCCTTGCACAGCCGCGCGGCGTTGGCCGTTTTGGCGTCGCCGATGTCGAGAGAAGCGATCTCGTACGTGAGCAGGCTCTCCGGCTTCAGCGTTCCGGGATCGATCAGCGACAGTGCGTCGACGGACATTCGCGCCAAATGGAGGGCGATCCGCCGGCCGACGGAGCCGACGCCGATGACGGCGACCTTCAGCCCCGCGAGCAACTCGGCAGCATTCGCTGGGCCGCCGATGAAGGCCGGCAGCCGCTCCGAGAGCGGCGCCCGCTTGACTCTTCGCGCCTTCCTCGCCGCCGCCGATCGGATTTCTTTGAGCCTTGCCATCGGTCAGACCTCCGGGACCCAGCTATAGCCTTCATGCAGCTGAATGGGCCGACGACACCCCGGGCAGTTAGGCACCCGCAGGGCGCAATCGAAAACGTCACCATCACCATCCGCTTCTGGGCTCTCGTCCGGCTGCTCCAGATGAATCGTCGTCCCGCAGTTGCTGCAGCGGTAGACCCGCGTGCCCTTCCTCACCGCGGTCCGGCACACGGGGCAAATGTTCCCAACAATGCTCCCGGTCGCCGGGCCGACATTCGGCTCCCGGTACACCGCTACGTACGCGATGGATTCCGCCGCTTCATCAAGAGCAATCTGATCCTTCTCGCCCACGACGGCGACGGGCGGTGCGGGCTCGCCATTCACCGTTGCCCCACGCTGCGGGCCGCACAACAGCAGGAGTTCGTCCCCCGCGACCTGCTCGACGATCACCCCGCCCAAGGCGACCTTCTTCGCGTGCGGCACCAGCCGGAGCCGGCCGCGCTTTGCCGTCACCTCGCTGACACCGTCGCCGATCTCCAGCGTCTCCAGCTTGGCCGTCCGCGCCGCCGCCGCTTTCCGACGCATCCACTTACATCCCGTAGTCCCTGCCCCGTCGGCTGCAGCGTGTTCTCCGCGGTGAACGAGCAACCGTACCGAAGTAAGCTTCCTATTCATTCCCTTCCGCCTCACCAAGAAGGATGACAAAAGTCCTTGCGTCAGCATCCCGCGAGCGATACAATGGTGGCTGCCATGGAACATTATGTGTTCTGGTATCCGCCTGTGTCCTCATGGGGGTGTATCCATGCCAGGGCGACGTCAGAACGCAAGCGCAAAATGCGTAACCCATTCGGAGGTAGGAGGATGCGGGTGCGAGAGAGCTCGTCGAACCGTTAGCTGCGCCCGCGCCATGTCCTCGCGAAGCGCACATGGAGGGCCGATATGGTATTATATTGGAACGACGGCAGTGGCGATATGGGAACTTGTAGAACAGAAAGGACCGTTGGTGAACCATATTGGGGCGGAGTGGCGCTCCTTTGGCACGCATGGGGTCACCGGCCGCTCCATTTGGCGTGGGTGTGCGCCGTAAGCGCAGCAGGGCGCGTAAGAAACGAGAAAATTTTTCTTGACCGCCGGGGCCCCAGGCGCGGCAGGCGGCGAGAATGTCCACCACCCAAAGGGGGATGAACGATGCAGGTTGAGATACGGCTCAAGGAGATTCTGAGGCGGCACGGAAGGTGGCAACACGGGATCGAGAGGAAGCTGGCGGAGTACTGCGGCGTGGATCGCCATGTGATCGGGAAGCTCCTGCGCAATCAGGTGAAGCGGCCGTCCCTCGAGGTGCTCGGCAAGCTGAGCCGGTGGCTGATCGACAACGCGGGCGTCCCGGAGGATCAACTGCCCCAGGCGCTGTTGGGGGCCCAGCCGCCGAAATTGTGGAGGGCGATCGGGGTGGCGCCGAGGGTGGCCGTGTATCTGGGCTCGCGACACATCGAGAGACCGAAGGGCCCAGTGCCGGCGCGGCGGTCAATCTCGCGCCGGGACGCGCAACTGGAGAGCCAGATCACCGCCCTGCTGTCCAGCGGGGAGATGGGAATGAAGCGCCCGGTGAGAGCCCACTATGTCCCCTTCCGGTTCAGCCAGAAAAAATCGCAGCGGGCGAAGGGACAATTCGAGGAAGACAAGAAGGGGGCTCAGAATCTGTTCAAGAAGATGCGGGAAGCCCAGCCCGATGAAAACGCCATCCTGATTGGCTCACAGCGCGCGAACCATGTGGTCGAGGTGCTGATGGCCGACCTATTTGGCTGTAAGCCATTCGTGCTCTGCCGGAAGGAAATCAGAATCCCCGTGTACCTCGCGTACCGGAACTTCGACCGGCCCGTCCCCTCGTGTTTCGGCGGGAGGGGAAACCCACCGGGTCGCAAAGGAAAGGTGCGGCCCGGCACGTACTACAGGAAGAAGACGGAGAAAGGTGAGGAATGGGCTCTATGGGAGTGGAAGGAGTGTACCCAAGACGCGGGTATGGTTGTGATTTCCTATGACAAGACCACCCAGGGAATGGAGCTGGGGGCGTTCGGTTTCTCGGGATGGTCGACCCGGGCCCTCGAGTCCCAGCTGTTCGACGAAAAGAAGTGCGCGCAATTCTGGCCGCCGGCGGCCGAGAAGAGCGGCCGGCAGGTCGGGGTGTATATCTGCGAGATGACCTTCCGGGAGAAGAAGCCGAGCTCCTGGGGGGACGAGGTGTTCGAGGTAGACGAGATCAGCGTGGTCGCGCTGGAGAAGGACGTGCTTGAGAAGTACCTTCGGTAAGCCGCGGGGCAGGATCCAGCGGAACCGCGCTCGCCGAGTTTCCGCTTGTGACGCGTGTGGAATCCACATACACTACATTCGGAAGAGGGCCCGTCGTGTCGTGATCTCCTGTCTCCGGCCGACGCCGGGTTCCCGACGATTCGGGAGGACCAAGGATGAAGACGCTGCGACTACTGCCAATGGTGCTCGTCATGTGCTTACTGGGAGGATCCGCGATGGCACGGAATCTGAAGCTGATCGACGCCGACGGGGTGGACGCGACGGACATCCGCTCGCTGGTTGCGTCGATCACCAAGGGCTGCAAGTCCGATCAGGAGAAAGTGATCGCGCTGTGGGCGTACATCACGCGGAACCCCTATTACCACTGGTGCGAGCCCAGGGAGGATCCGGAAGCGACGACCGAGCAAGGCGTGGTCGTCGATCCGATCACGGTCTTCAACGTGTACGGGACGATCATCTGCTACCAAGTGGTCGACGTGCTGGGCACCATGGCCGAGACGGCCGGCATCCGGGCCCGAACGCGCTCGGTCCCCGGGCACATGATCAACGAGATGTATTACGACGGTACGTGGCATTTCTTCGACGCGCAGCACGACTGTGCCTCGTATTTCACCGCTGACGACGGCAAGACCATCATCTCCCTGGCGGAGCTCTGTAAGGACGCCGGCAAATACATCCGAAACCCGAAATTCCCGTCGAAGCCCCATTACCGGTTCGACAAGTACGGCGGCAAGTTCTGGCCGTGGGAGTCGAAGGAATACGTGATCAAGAAGTTCTATCCGCCGCGCGTCGGGAAAAGGGCCGACGTCAAGACGCCGTACATCGCCCGCGGCCACACCATCCACCTCGACCTCCGCCGCGGCGAGACACTCGTCCGGCGGTTCACCAACGAGGGCAAGTGGTACTGTCCGGAGCACCTCGCCGCGCGGTGGCACCGGGACCTGACCCAGCGCTGGGTCCCCCAAGGCCCGCACGATCCCCGGAACCCAACGCAGACGTACGCCAACGGCGAGCTGGTCTACACGCCCGACTGGACGGCGAGCGAGACGAACTTCACCGACGGACTCTACGAGGGCACGGGCTTCGTCCTCGAAAACGGGGCTGTGCGCCCCAAGGGCCGGGGCAAGTGTGAGGTGGTCTTCCGCGTGCAGAGCCCGTACCTCATCGCGGGCCGGCCGGGCAAGCTGAACGTGGACGGCGACTCGACCGACGGCGCGATCTTCCAGGCCGAGTTCCTGCGCAAGAGCTACGCCGCGTCCAACGTGGTGGCTGTCTCCACCGACAACGGTATCACCTGGACGGAGGTCTGGCGGAACAAGAACCGGGGCCAGCGGACGGTCCGGCTCGACCTGACCAACCACGTCGAGGGCACGTACGGATATCTGGTCAAGGTAACCCTCGCGGCGCGGAACCCGCAGGACGCCACGCTGAGCAAACTGCGGATGCGGACCTCTCTGTTCCTCTGTCCGGTGCCCCTGCCCGCGGTCAAACCCGGCAAGAACCGCTTCACTTTCTCGCTGGGCGAGGGCAAGGGCGTGATGGTCATTTGCCCCGACCTGGGCGACCGCCGCACGCACCCGCGGTTTTTCTGCGAGTTGAAGGACCTTCGGTACAGCGCCAACTACGTCGGACACCTCTCGCCGGTCGGGCAACAGGGCCACGCGGTCATCGAGGTCGCGCCGCCGCCGGGAACCGAGGTGGAGTGGGTGGGTGTGCACGGCTCGTTCGGCGCGGTCGGCGGCGGTCCCCGGTCCGACTCGGCCGAGGTGCTCTACCGGACCGAGCCGAAGGGGAAGTGGACATCGGTGTGGAAGAGCGACTTCTCGCGCCGCAACCAGAAATGGCGGTGGGACGATTCGTTCGAGTTCCGCCTGCCGAGGCCCGCGGAGAAATGCTACCTCAAGTTCCTATTGACGCGCCGGCATCGGATGTCGCTCAACAGGGTCCGCATCTTTGCCCACACGGTCCGGAGCGGCCCGGGCCTCAAACCCGGCAGCGTGACCGTCACCCACGAGTGGACGGAGGACGGGGTGGACAAGACGCGCACCATCCGCCCGGACCTGAAGGGCCAGACGTACATCATCAATGTGAAGGGGAGAAAAGTGAAGAACAAGTCGGTCACCATCGAAGTCGCCAACGATCCATAGAGGGCGCAGATGAGACCGGGCCTGGGCTCACCGTGCAGCCCATCCGGTGGCCCCGGTCGGCCTCGCATCGGTGGCGACCGGGAGCGACGAGAAGGAGTCACTGATGGCAGATGGCTCGCAAGCCCGCTGGCGCGACAACGGCGAGTACAGCCCGACGACGTTCTGGGGCCCCAACCCGGACGACCCGCCCGAGTGCGGCCGGCTGCTCCGTGAGATTGGCGTCGTCGGCACCAACGTAACTGAATGTGAGCCGGACGGCATGGGCTGTCACTTGCCGAGCTTCGGCCTCAAGGCCGCACCCTTCCTCGAAGGCCAGCCGGGCGTCTTCTTCTTCGGCCAGCGGCACGACGAGGAGGTCGTGCCCGCGTTCCGCGCCGACCGCGGCGACCCCGCGCGGCGCGTCCGGATCCCCTGCTTCAACGATCCTGCCGTTCAGCGAGAACTGTTCGCTCGCGTCGAGCGGCGCGTCCGCAGCTACGATCCCAACGATGTCCTCTATTTCAGCATCACCAACGAGGGAACGATCACCCACTGTTGCTCGCCGTTCGACTACTGCAGTTGCCCCCACTGCGCCGCCGGATTCCGCGAGTGGCTCCAGGAACAGTATGGCGGCCTCGACGCCCTCAACGCCGCGTGGGGCGGGAGCTACGACGACTGGGATCAGATCGAGGGGATGACGACCGACCGCGCCAAGGAAATCTTCACCGCCGATCCCGACGCCTCGCTGGCCGAGTGGTTCGCCTTCCGCCGCTTCATGGACGACCGCTTCCATCGTATCCTGTTCGCCCTCCGTGACCGGATTCGCGAGCTGGCCCCGGGCGTGCCCGTGGCGCTGACCGGCGTGTGGCCGCCCGGCGCGTTCGGCGGGCAGGACTGGGAACGCATCGCCGGCCAATACGACCTCCTCGAATGCTACGACGAGGTCGGCGAGATGGAACTGGCCCGGAGCCTGTGCAGCCGCACTGACCTGATGCACACCATCCCCGGGCGTGCCGACCCCACCCACTGGGACCACACCGCGTGGTTCGCGTTCATCCACGGCTATCGGTCCGAGCTGATCGATCCGTTCAGCTCGCTGATCGACCGCAAGACGGTGAGCCCGGCCGAACACGCGCCGCGGATCGCCGGCTGGATTCAGCCGCTGAAGAAGATGGCTGCAGCCCTGGCGGGCTTCAGGCGGCAGGACGACCCCCTCTTCGTCCTGCACTCCCACGCCAGCCTCGTGCGCAAATGGGTCGAGACCGAGCTGGCGCTCGACCAGGACTGGGCCGGCCGGGAGTGGTCGTACCCCCGCAAGCACGAGACGTACCTCATCAACGAGATGGGCTGGTACCGCCTGATCGAGGACGCCGGGCGGCAGTTCGAGGTCCTCAGCACGCGCGTCGGGTTGCCCGACATCGATGGGGCGAGCAAGCTCCTCATCCTGCCGATGGCTGTGGCGCTGTGCGATGACGACGTGGCCTGGATCGACCGCTTCCTTCGGAGCGGCGGGACGGTCCTCCACGACAGCGAGGTGGGCCGCTTTGATGAAGAACTGCGATTCCGGCCAGGGCGCCTGCCGGATCACGAACGGCTGATCCGGTTCGAGCACGACCTGACTGTGTATCCGCGCCAGCGGTGCGAGACGTTCGAGCCGCTGCCCCCGCTGGAGGGGTTCAGGCCCATCGCCGACCGGGTTCTGCCGCCGGCGTGGGTGCGGATCGAACCGGCAAAGCCCGGCCACTTCGAACTGACCACGTTCGTCCGCGACGGCGACGAAAGAATCCTGGCGATCCAGCGGAACGACGCCCGTCTCGCCACCGGCCAGCCGTTCCCCGACAACGAGCGGCCGCCCGCGGAGGTGACCCTTCGCTTCCGCGAGCCGGCCAGGATCACCGACGTGCTTGCCGGCCGCGATTGCGGCGTCACCGACGCCGTGACCTTGACCATCGACCCCATCCGCGCCACATTCTTGCGGGTGAGTTCGTGACCCGGGAGCCCCGAAAGGAGAAGAACCGATGCTGAAGAGGACGCGGATTGCTGTCGTGTGTCTGGCGGTTGCGGGATGGTCGGCATGTGCGGTGGCGGCGGCGCCGAGCAACCTCGAGGCTACCTTCCGCTCGGGCGAGGTCTTCATTACCTGGAAAGAGGCGCCGAACGCGACAGCATACCATGTCTATCGAGACACCGCGCCGTTGACCCGGGCGGCCCTGGACAAGGAGCACTTCGTCCGCAAGGTGCCGCAGGGCTCGTCGCGCCATCTCGGCTTCGAGAACATGGCCGGGCGGAAGTGCCTGCGGAAAAACGACCCGCCGTTCGACATCCTCCGCTACGTCGTCAAGCCAATCACCGACGACGCGGTCGGAAACGCCAAGGCGCTGGCCGAAAACGAGGGCCTGCTCGTGCTTACCACCAAGAAGCCCGGCACGTACCACTACGCGGTCACGGCGGTCGTCAACGGAGCCGAGGACAAGACGCTCGGGGCGGGCAACACCGCCGGCCCGGTCGCCGAGAAGGTCGAGACACCGTCGCCCATCCTCATCTGGCAATCGAAGATCAAGTGCGCCCGCGTCTATCTCCAGTACCGCGACCTCGCCGACTGGAACGACTCGATGAGCAACGTCTACGCGTTCCCGTACTGGGTGGGCGTGCGGCAGAACCACAAGCCCGGCCCGCGGGCCAAGCAGCTCCGCGTCTACCTCGGCGGCTACTCCGGCCCCATCGGCGGCGGCAACTCCGCCAGGTACGCCGACGTGTGCATTCGGACCCACGAGGCCGGCTGCTGGTGGTGGGGGTTCAGCAGCACCTATCCGTACAACCGCAAGAAGTTCCACCTCGGTGCCGGTGATCCGAAGCCCGACAAGGGCCCGATGAAGAATTACGTCCAGGGCCGATACGTCGACTTTGTCCGGTGGCTCATCACCCAGCCGTACTACAGCATTGACCCCGACGCCGTACACACGTTCGGCGGGTCGATGGGCGGCGTGGGCAGCCTGCTGATGTTGATGGACCATCCCGACGTGTTCGCGTGGGGCCAGGCGTGCGTGCCGCCGACGAACATGCTCGGCGTCAAATGGCAGTGGCTCCGGAACTGCGAGGCGAAATGGGGCCCGGCCGGCGCCAAGAACATCACCGTCGCTTTCCACGGCCACGGCGCCGAGCGACTCAACAAGCGGTGGCCCGGGATAACGGTCACCGACTTCCTGAACCTGGAGAAGCGGCTGACGAAGATGGCGGGCGACGACCTGCCGTTCATCTGGCTCGGCTCGGCCGGCCGCGACCGCAGCGTCAACTGGCCGGCGCAGGGCCGCAACTACTACGCCGCGCTGAACGCCACGCGGCACGCCTGGGCCGGCGGCCTGAAGGGCGGCGGGGGCCACGGCAGCCTGGGCGGCGACGGCGGCGGCGTCCGAATCTCCCGACAGCGCCGCACCATCAAACGCAACCAAGCCTTCCCCGCCTTCTCCAACGTGTCCGGCAACCCGAAACTCCCCCTCCCGCTGACGCCCGAACGGAAGTTCTACCAGTTCAACAGCCAGTTCATGTGGAGCACGCCGACGTTCAAGGTTGGCGGCTGGCAGAAACAGGTGGACACGCCCGACCGGTTCGAAATAATCATTGCCTCGGCCGCCGGCGAGCAGACCGCCGACGTCACGCCGCGCCGGACGCAGAAGTTCAAGCCCGCGGCCGGCAAGCGATACGTCTTCCAGAACGTCGATCCGAAGAGCGGCAAGGCGGTGCAGGAGCAGACCGTCGCCGCCGACAAGTTCGGCCGGGTCACGTTCAAGGGCTTCCGGGTCAAGCCCGGCAGCACCAGCGCCGGCGGGTCGAAGCTCGTCATCACACCGGCCAAGTGAGGGAGGCCTCCGTGGACAAGTGGAAGAGGGTGTGCCTGGTGGCAGTGTGCGCGATGGCGCTCGGCCGTTCCGCGCCCGCTCAGCACGTCCCAGGGGGCGAGCTGAACAAGGACGATCCGAAGGCGGTGAAGGACTATGTGGCCGATCCGCTTCCCAAAGGCGTGATCCATCCGCAGAACTTGGAGTACCGCGGCGCGTTCCGGTTGCCCGCGGACGGCAAGACGTACAAGGCCAGTTGGCACTACAGCGGCGACAGCCTCGCCTATTACCCCGACGGCGACCTCAAGGGGCCCAAGGACGGCTATCCCGGCTCGCTGTTCGGCTCCGGCCACGCCCACAACTGCTGGGTCTCCGAGATCGCCATCCCGGTTCCCGTCATCTCAAAGACGAAGGACCTGAAGCAGCTCAACACGGCGAAAACGCTCCAGCCCTTCCAGGACATTACCGTGGTCAAGGACCGGGACGGCAAGCCGGCCAACACCCGCTACCAGACCCGGGGTCTGGAATACCTCCCGCCGCAGGGCGAGCAGAAGACCGGGGTGCTCTACTTCTGCAAAGCCACGCACTTCCAGTACGGTGGGAGGGAATCGACCCACGGCTGGAGCGAGTTGGACCTGTCGAAGCCGGAAGCAGCGGGCCTGTGGTGCCTGGGCAACTTCCACAGTTGCTCCGTCAACGATTACCTCTTCGAGATCCCGAAGGACTGGGCGGACAAATACACCCCCGGCCTGCGCCTGGCCTCCGGCCGGAACCGTCATGGCCTCAGCGGAAGCAGCGGCCCGACCCTCTACGCCTACGGCCCGTGGAACGACGGCAATCCCCCGCCCGCGGACGCCCGGCTCAAGGCCGTTCGCCTGATTTTCTACGGCCGCGGGG
>Ga0272442_10012533_pt1 | contig 10229 bp, 7 predicted proteins | sample SSMForm2O_FD_200262 | JGI IMG/M metagenome (GOLD analysis project Ga0272442, IMG submission 200262) | Marine sediment archaeal communities from Little Sippewissett salt marsh, Falmouth, MA, United States - SSM-Form-2O | ecosystem: Environmental > Aquatic > Marine > Wetlands > Sediment ... | reverse complement strand
ATCCATCTTCAAGGCTAGCCTTGAAGATAACAAAACCATCACTTAACTTTAGACCAAGTTCAGTCCACTTTTGGTTGAAGATTTACAAAAACTGTAATCATAAAAGATATCTAATCCATTTCCTATTCCTGAGGTTACCTGATTGAAGCTATATGAACCTTCATTATAGACTTCTATATACGGGATGTTAATATTTACCCCTAAATCGACCTTATTTAGTTTATAAAAAGCACCAAGCTTTAGATGAAGACCATACGACTTTTGTTTAAAACTTGTTTGCGATAGAAAATAGGCTACCGCATTTTCGTCGTATTCAACAGTATGACTTACACTTCTGGCGCCATCATTACGATACGATGAACCAAATACAGAAATTCCTAAGCTAAAGTTTTCAGAAATCTTTCTAGCCCAGGTTAGGCCATACCAATCTTCTTTCGTTCTACCAATTATGGAAGCTTTAAGATTATAAGATTCAATATCAGGAAATAATTCGGCAATATTATCAGTAATTCCTCGAAATGAAATCCCTAGATTAAGTTCAGATCTTCTTCGGGCTATAAAGGAGTATGCAAAGCGCTCTCCAAATAATTTAAATGTTCCACCGGCCATTGAAGGAACGCCGCCAAAGGATCTATTTGTTAATTGACGTTCTTCATCAAGAGCTGTAGTTAAGTTTAATGACGTTAATTGATAGGCCTTAGCATTAAATGCAAACCCGGTATTTTCCAACTCTGTTAATCTTGCAGGATTATAGTAAACTAAACCAATATCAGATACACTGCCAGTAACATTACCAGATAACAAAATAGAACGGTTACCAAAATTGTTAAATTTATAGTTGCCCTGTTGGCCCCAAGAGTACATCGAGATAAAAACAAATATGAGTCTTATGAATCTCATTGGTTTTTAACAAAAACATCAATTATTTTTCCTTTACCATTGGCTGTAAATTTGAATCTGGTTTTAAATTCATCAAATTACATTTATAATCATCATTAAGCGTCACTTACTTATAAGTAGTAACTGCTATTTTCGCGACCAATCTTAAAGCTAGGTCTAAGGGTTCATCAATTTCTGCCGCTCTAAAATTGTAAGCAGTTTTTTTTAGTTTTAACCAAACTGTTTTTTTTATTACTTACTCTATTCCACCAATTCAAAATCACCAGGTTTCCAGCTTTTGTCGAACCACGGTTCTAATGGGCCATAAAGGCGTAGTAGTACGTTAAAACTTTTCCCAGGCATCGTTTGAATCCAATTGTCTTCATGCCCTTTGGGTGGCTTTGGACCGAACCAAACGGTATATGATTTGTCATCGTTTTGTTTAATGGTAGGACTGTTACTGTCCAGACCCGCTAATCTTTGATCGGTCTCGAGCATCGAGCGATGTTGGCCGGAATACACCATGAATGACCAAAAGTTGTTCACAGGGATGGGTGCAGGTAGCGTTACTTTATATGTTTTCCCTCCATCAAGGTAGTTGCCATCTGTATCGTGGGGCGTAAAGGCATAGGACGATCCTGTTCCTACTTTCGGCGTGACCATGGCAGGAGTAATGCCAGTAGCCACAAAGTGCATTATGATGCGATTATCAAGAACCATCTCTCCGTTGTCCATGAAGTCATGGCCACCACTAAAAGAAGTATACCATCGACGATCCGGATAGTAATAGAGCGCTGCGTTGCGTGGCCTAAAAGCGAGGGATCGCGCCGAAGCATTTCCGATTGCCGCTGCATCCTTTAGTATTTTTTGCATGCGTGCATCCGGAGCAAAGGGTTCTCCTTTTTTAATGCCGATAGAAGCAAAGAGTCCAACAAGCTCTGGATTAAATGCGTCCGCAGGCTCATATTGAATCACTGCGTTCAGCTCTTCATAGAAGTGTTCATCGTTCGCATGAATCGTATTGAACTTGACACCTGAGAGGTCGACGACTTTTTGCTTGGGTGGATTGTCGGCTTGCGCGAGTGGATAGCAGCGGAAGCCTTCTTTGAGCTCTTTTACAGAGCCCTCCAAGTCGCCGTCTTTTACAAAGACACGCATCAGCAACCACTGACGGTAAGTTGTGGATTTTGCGACAAAGTAGCCATCAGGGATCTCTCCTTCGTAATCCGGTCCAATAATAAGGTATTTACCGCCCTTCCCCTGATCGGGACCAGCCAGTCCAATGTCACCAACGTAACGCATAAATGCGTCATCAAGGATTCCCAGCACAGGTCCGGGAATTTCTACGACAACCGGGCCATTTTTCAGGTCAATCTCTGACATCGCATACGGAGTTGTTGATTGGGCCGTCAACAGTAGGCCTCGGGCATCCAGCAAGCTTTCGGTAATCCCCAGGTCGCCTGGTTTTAGGCCCGCTTGTTTGAGTCCCTCCAGAAAGGCGTAGGTGGAAGTTGCCGGCATTCCGTTCAGAAACGCTTGCACGCCTCGCGATAGGTCGAGAAAGTCATAGGCTTTTTGAACCGTCGACTCACTTGGCATACCATCGAAAAATTCGAGGTCTCCAAGCAATTCAGTTTCTACCTTGTCTGGGGTGAGTAGGAATTCAGGCACATCAGCAGCGTATTTTGGCTTTTGTACTTCTTGTGCAAATGCAAAAGAAGTATTCATCAGCATTAACAAAGCAAGAATAACGGGGTCATATCCTTTAGTAAGATTCATCTCATTATAATTTTAAATTTTCAACGGTATTTATCTCATTCTATCGTTTATGTTTAATGGTATTCGATAGAATTCGCAAGCTCATTTCGATGGAACTTGTTTATAATCGTTCTCCTATGTGAAAAACACGTTACATGCTCGTTTCATCTATTCTGTTTTTTGGGTTATTATTATTAACGTTTTTCGGTTCTACTTCACCTTCTTAACGGCAGGGGGCACCCAATCAAAGTTCAGGGCTTCTGACCTGGCATTATACAAGCGTAAACACAGATAAAATGGCTGGTTGGGCGCTGGAAGCCAATTACTTTCAAGCTTCTTTCCGGGGCTGTCATGTTGAATATAGATTGTTAGATTTCCATCTTTGTCCCGTTCCATGTCGTCATACGTACCTATCGAATAGCGATCGATAGGATTCTTGATTAAAAATCCATCCGGATAGTCATACATGGTGATCGACCAAAAAGCATCTACAGGAGGCTCCTCGCCGGCAGGAAACGTGATGGTGTAGCGCTGACTCCCGTTTAAAGGCTCAGCTTCATCGTCCTCATAGGCGAAGTTGAAAAAGTTCTCTTTAGAATCCTGCCCAGGTTGTGCCCGTAAGGCCACGGACGATCTGAAGAGAAAATCAAAGGCTCCTCGATCGGTTGTGTAATCAACAGAATTGGCAATAAGACTCCAGTGATTGACCACCTGACCCAGGCGTAACTTTGCGTCCTCTGTAATGATGCTATACCCCATGTCCACAGCGCGTTCTAAGCCGGCAGCAGTCGCAGGGTCGAGATTGGCGACATCGAAGTCCTTGTCAGGACCAATGCCAATCGATTCGAACATGCCGATGACTTCAGCATCCGGACCATAAGGTGGATTACGACGCAGGCATTCATTCAGCATGGCATACCAATTAATCGGATTGCTCACATCATAGGCAGGCCACTCGTCGTAGCTATTATCTCCCATGCTATTGCGATTACCTTTCTGCCATTCGCTCAATGCTGTAAGCGCATACTTATCCTGGATGGCATTAGCGGCAGCGAGGTCTTCAGGGCCTTTTACCTCTGTCCGGCCGATGATCCAGAGATCATTGGTCGCAACACTAATCCGTTTCACGCCGTCTGGTAGCAAACCTTCCCAACCCGGCCCTGTGAATGCATACGATCCACCGCTGCTGCCTTCAGTCAGGTTACTGATATTTTCGCACTTCTGGTAAAAGTCGTTATAATTCATCGTGTAATAGCGATCTGGAATTGGTGGCACATCGAGCACGATTGGTTCGAGCGAGAGATCGAGCCATGCTTGCGAATACACCGTCGCATTGTTTGCTGATACGACTCCACTGGCTCTCGAGGTCTCCGGGTCGGCAAGTTCTCTGACATGAAAGAAGGTGTTTGCCCCAAAGGCTTTGATCTGCATATCACGTACCCTATAGATTTCGGTCATAGTGAAACCCCAGGTGTAGGCGCTTGTACCAAGCGTGTAGGCCTGTTCTTCGCGAACCTTGCTTTCATCCATCTCCTCTTGTGCAAATGTAAAAGAGCTCTGTGTCAGAATCAACAATGTAAAAGCAACGTGTATGATATATCTCGTTTTCATTGTATGATTATTTTAAAAATTATTCTCCCTTATTTTAAAACTACTGCCATGATTGGCTCGTTTATTTTCTTACAACGAAAGCTGGTGGCACATACGATCCTATTTTTTCTGGATCTGCCTGATAAGCACGAATCCATACAACCATCTCGTCTCCGGTGGTGTATATCCAATTTCCTTCCTCAGGTTTTGGTGATATTTTTAGCACTAAAGAACCATCATCGTTAAACTTCATCTGATCCATTGTCAACACATACGAATCAAATTCATTTTTATGCACTAGACCATCTTTGTCATGAACCGTTATCGACCAGAAACCAACATCCGAAAGTGGAGGTAATTCATCTTTTTCAAAACGGAGTTCGCCTTCACCCATAGCTTTAAACATAAAATAACTTGCCTGATCTTGAGAATTACCCCACAAACCAAATTTGGCTCCTGCTGCTCTGATTAAATAGTTCTTATCGAGAAATTCACGCGATCCAAAAGCTCCAGTTGCACTTATGTAACCATTGCCAATATCTAAACTTTTAGTTACCTCTTCAATCGCTATATAGGCAGAATCTATTCCTGCTTGAACTTCAGCAAGTTCTGCTTCGCTCAAATTCACTTCATTCATTATTCCTATAGAAGCAAAACGTTTGAACTCCTCTGTTTCACTCTCAGGAATTTCAATAAGCAATTCATTTACATATTCAACGAATAGTGGTGAATATGCTTTTTCCTCATCATATGTAGGGTATTCACGCGTTTTTGCAGGGGCATCTACAATTTTTATATTGCTCATAATTCCTCTCACGTGATCTAATTCGCTTCTATCTTTAATGTCAATGCGTAAAACAATGAGGGCAAGGTCTTGTTCCATCAAAACAGGTGTGGTTTCTGAATTTTCAGGTAGCTTTTGATGCTTATTGTAAAAGGTAAACTGTCCGGCTTCACCGTTATTACCCTGCGTTCCCATATAGTAAAAATTGTGGGTAAAGACATCAATACATTGATATACGATATACCGGTCCTTAACTTCAGGGATTTCCAGTGTGACAGGTCCATCAGAAATGTCAATTAAGATTCCGCCTGTCATTGATGTTAAGTTGGGAGCCACAATAGGCTGACCAACAGTCTCCATTGGAAACTTATCACTCATTGCAGGTATGTTAGGCTTCACGCCCATAAACTCAAACATACCATTCATGGTTTTTACTTGTTCCATTAATGGATAGGCGTAAATAAAGGCTTCATATGCCGTATCCTTTAAATTACTCTTTTGTTGCTTCTGTTTTGTGTCATTGCAGGCCATAAAGGATGCTAATGCCAGAATCAAAATCAGACTGTATTTTATCGTTTTCATAATTATGGATTTAATTTTTAGTTTTACTTCTGAGATGCTTTCACAAGCTTGGGAGCAATCCATTTCCCTTCAAGGACTTCTTTTTTTGGCCCGTAAAGCCTCATCGTGGCATAAAAAGGACCATCTGGAGCAGGTAGCCAGTTGGATTCCAGGGCTGCACCCGGAGACTCTTTTTGAAGATAAAAAGTCAAAGAGCCATCTGCATTTAGTACAAATTGATCCATCATAGGAGAATTAAGTAAATACCTGTCTAAAGGATTGTCTATCAGTAGCTGAGTTTGCCCATCGTACATGGTAAGCGACCAAAAGGCCTTTACCGGTGGAAATTCATCTTTTTTAAATGTGATGGTATAGTTGTTTTTTGAAGCGTCCAAAGGAGTATCTTCAGCATCTGTCAAATAGGTAGGATAAATCGCTTCCTCTCCTGAGTTTCCATAAATACCCATTAGTGCGCCCACTGCACGAGGGATAAACAAGTCGTTCAAGTTATAGTTAGCTTTTGCGCTTTCATTTAAAAAAGCTCTTGTACCAAATATTTTTCCACTCGCTATTGGATCACTAACAGCCTTTCCGGCAAATTCTTTCATCGCGGCAAGGCCCTCTTGCGCCCCTTCTTCCAGAGCTTGCTGAATCTCTGGAGACCACTTATTGATATCAAAATCACCTTTACCACTCAATCCAATCTTTGCAAATCTTTCGATAAGCGCATGCTCTTCTTCAGGTGTTTTAACCAAAGTCAGCATAAAATCGAAATACGGAAATAGCTCGGCACTAAACTCAGTTCCATCTTTCCATTCCGGAAACTCAATAGCAGGTGCAGAAACGGGTGCCTTCGTTCCTGAAAAAGCGCTCAGTGACTCAATGATGTAGCCGTCCTGAATATTTTTAACGTTTTCTAAATCTTCAGGATTAAAGAGTTGTGTGCGAGCGATGGCAAGAAGAAATTGGGTTTCGCAAGGAATAACTTCTGTAATGCCTTCTGGTACTTCTCCCTTCCAGTCAGGCCCTGTAATTAGATATTTACCGGGAACATTCCCCTTCGCTACCGTACTGATATATGCGAAATTATGAGTGAATAAGTCAATGAGTTGCACCTGATAAAACCTTTCATTTTCAATCTCAGGAATGGTAAATACAACGGGTTCTGCTCTTAAATCTATCCAGCCCATACAATAAGGCGTATCTGAATTTGGCGTAATAACTGCCTTGTCTTCAGGCGTGTATACTCTGGCCGCACATCCTAATTGATTAAAATCCCCTTTGTATTCAGTTGATTTTTTGTCAATGGTATAACTGTACATCGTTTTGTAATTCAATACTAAAGGAAAACCATAGATATAGGCTTCTTTGGCGATTTCTTTCGCTTGGGCTGGTGTAAGCTCTGGTGCTTTTTGATTACAGCCAATGAATAGCGCAATCCAAAGCGTCGAAAGGATTAATTTGAATTTCATTTTTTTAATGTTTTATTAGACTAATAAGTGGTTAATCCATTGTATTGGATTTTTTAAACAGATTAGCAGGAATCAAAAATTGCATCTGAACCCGCCATTGCCATTCGGGTCCAAAATCGGGTCGTACCACATTGTAATACAACTGTGTTTGCAGATTTAAGGGCAATTTTCCGCCAAGCATTAACACTTTTCCGCCACCAGCTCCCAGTGGAACAATCCATCGATCCTCAGAATCCACTGTCCAGTCTGCCGTTATTATGGGAGCACTATTGACATACCATCCGCCGCCCAATTGACGCACCAGAAACAAGTTCAGAAGCATACGGTTAACTTGCTCCCTATCCGAGTTTCCGGCAAAGGACCAGGTGTTATTCACCAAGCCCCCAAAGGTCCAGTCTCCGGGTTGTACCAATACGACAAGGGATGGGCCAGCACTCCATTTTTGGGTGCCGCGTATGGCTCCCCCGGTTGGTAATTCCACTACAGGGCCAAATCCCCACATGACACCCTTACTTTCGGGAACATAAAACCCGGTAAAAACAATATCGCTGAGTCCCGAAGAAAGGGTCCCGCTTTCCGAACCAAAATCTGGGATACTCACTATGGGAAAAATGGTCCTTGTAATGATTTTACCCCCTGCCAGAGGAATAACAGGTTGTATGTTGAGTACATTCAAATTGCGGTTGAATTCTCCATAATTCATATTCAGGTTGTTCTGAAATGGGAGACTTATTAAATCTGCCAAAGGATTGGCAGCTGCCTCGGCCAAGGCTTCTTTCGATTCCTGGGCGTTCAGCATCCCGACACTTATTAGGGCACATAGGGCTAAGAGGAGTGAATTTTTCATAGTATTTCAATTTGTTGTTTTGTGGCTTCTGCACCTTTGCCCGAAATCACTTTACTGCGGATCCCCGGGGTTTTTACACGCATGCTATTTTCCGTGTTCCACGAATTCAAAATCACCGGTTTTCCACGGTTTATCAAACCACGGTTCCAGCGGTCCCTGAAGACTGAGCAGGACGTTGTAACTTTTTCAAGGTATCGTTTGAATCCAATTGTCGTTGTGGCCGTCGGGTGGCGAGGATACGATATCTAGTCTTCATGGGGTCGCCTTTAAATTATTGAAAAACAGCTTTTTAATGAGCTGTAAAGCATTCCTTTAAAGGTACGCAATCCCAAGGGGGTGGGTTAGACAACCCTGTATAGTAACGGCGGTTTGCAGGGGCCCGGCTATACGGTTTTGCGCAGGCGGGTATAGAGGGGGGAATTCGTGAAGACAGAGAGGGTCAGCATGATTTCTTCAGAGTGTTTTTGTAAGGTCTCGGAGGAAAGGTCATCGGGATCCAGTCTGGAGTACCAGGCTTCACCCAGGGTCAGCCAGAGGTGGTACACATCACTATCGGATTGGGTTAAGCCCAAATGATTGGCAAACAGCTCCAGGGCAAAACTCCTTGCAGAAGATTCATAAGACTTTATAAACAGGTAATTGAACCCCGGAGTGCTGCGATGGTGAAACAATTGCAGGTTGAATTGCAATGGGATTGTATATTCCCCCAGCGCATCGTACAGATCGGGAATCAGGTGGGTCAATTCTTCTTTACCCACTTCATTGAAAGTCTCTACAATATGCCAGTGTCTGGTCAGTAATTCATCGATAAAGATTTCAATGTCGCCAAAGTGGTGGTAAAAGGAGGCCCTCGATGCCCCCACGTCCTTACTTAGTTTATTGATGCTTAAGTATTCCGGACCATACAAAGCAAAATGTTCATAGCCCTTCTCAATCCATAACTCTCTGGTGTTTTCTGATGTTGCCATATATCGTATTCTGGATTCTTCTGGTTTTTTCGTATCGGACGGCATTCCGCCGTCCTCCGCCTGTATACAGGTTTATCTGGTCTTTTCAATGGTATTTTGGCTCATTTCGCCCTATTTTGGGAGGTCATGGACAAGCATTATGATGTCTTATGGATTCCCGGTTTTCGCATCCTTAACCTTATAGGGTTTCAGTTGTTCGAAAAAGAAATCGTCATTAGGCACGTCAAAATCAAAACCTGTGACATTCAGGTTGTTGTCGGTCTTAAATTGCACTGTTCCAAAGCTGAACCAGGCCTGGGGATGATCCCAGTGAATTTCCCAGACGTCGTAGTGCCAGTAGGTCAGTCGGGCAGAAAGCAGCGGGGAATGGGTAAAATCCAGGGTTAATTCCCCGTTTTTTTGGCGGATATCGATTTTACCGTATATATCGGACTGATAGGTGCCGATTAATTTTTCGACCTCCATTGAGGGCTTTGTATTTAAAACCCTTTTGGCTTTCCGGTCGGCAATTCGGGTGTCTTTGGCCAAGTTTTCATCCGTGCGTTTCAGGTAGTCTGCAGACCAGTCCTTCCCGTTTTCGACACCCAAAAATTGATCTAGGGCGTAATAAGTGGCTGCCATAATCGGGCTTTTGACCCCGTTGGTGAGGACCACCACACCCAGGTTTTCATTCGGTATCAGGGTGACGGCCGTAATCATGCCGTCGTAGCCACCGGTGTGACCGACCCGAAGGCGTCCGTGGTAATCACTCAGCCCCCATCCCAGCCCGTAGGCGTTGAAGTGCCTGCCAAAGTCATTTGGGGAGGTGTGGTCTACGGTGAAATTGTTATGGGGCGTCCAGACCGTATTCCGGGTTTGTTTAGAGAGTAGGGTATCCCCGTTGTGAATACCGTTATCCAGATTAAAAATCATCCATTTGGCAATGTCGGAAACACTCGAAATCAGGCCTCCTGTGGCCGCGACATTGTCCCAGCTCGTCCAGGGTATGGGATAATTTCCATCCGCATTTCGGGCGTGGGGGGTGGCCAGGTTCCCTTTGGCCTCCAGTTCTTTTACCGAGGCTACGGTCCGATCCATTCCCAGGGGCCGGAGGATTCGTTCTGTTACATTTTCAGCCCAGCTCTTCCCGGTGACTGTTTCGATGATTTCCCCGGCGGCGATAAACATCAGGTTGGAATACCCGTAGCCGGAGCGGAAAGCGTACGCCTGGGGGACGTGTTTATATCGTTTTATGAATTCCTCTGCCGGTAACTCGGACTTATACCAGATATTATCTCCGCTAAACGTACCCAGGCCTACCCTGTGGCTGAGGAGGTCCCGGATGGTAGTATTTTCACTGACCCAGGAGTCGTATAAATCAAAATAGGGCA
>Ga0272442_10012531_pt1 | contig 10229 bp, 1 predicted proteins | sample SSMForm2O_FD_200262 | JGI IMG/M metagenome (GOLD analysis project Ga0272442, IMG submission 200262) | Marine sediment archaeal communities from Little Sippewissett salt marsh, Falmouth, MA, United States - SSM-Form-2O | ecosystem: Environmental > Aquatic > Marine > Wetlands > Sediment ... | reverse complement strand
TTCTCCGGTGCGGCCGGTTCCGTAACGCTCGCTCAGCCGCCGGCCGCGGACTACTTCATCTTCGTGCGCGGCTCGCGGACCGGCGACGGCGGCTCGAATCCCGATAATGATTACGCGCGCGTCAGCGCCGTGCCCGGCGGCAAGGGCGATCTGCCGGATTCCGGCGCCGCCGATCGGATAGACCTGTCGCGCCACGTCGCCGACTACGAATGGGAAGGCGTTGTTACCGTTGTCGAATGTCTGGACGGCAACAGCCCCGACGGGTTTCGCCTGATCGATGCGATGCAGACCTCCGTTGCCGGTACGGCGACATCCGGCAGCGATACCTGCGCAGCATGGACCGACATCACGCGCGTGGTCCCGTTCGGCGGCTATCACGCCGGGGGCGCGCAGTTCGAGGCCGATGCCGGCAACACCATGGAGGGTGACGTTGTCTACACCCGCCTGTATCCAAGCGGCAGCAATACCGTCAACTGGACCCGTGTCAACAACGGCGGCAACCCGCTGCGTGACATGAGCTTCACGACCTTTGTCGTTGAATGGGGCGCGAACTGGACGGTCCAGCACGCGCACGTTTCCGGCACCGCCGCCGGCGGCGGTGCGAATGCAGTCGGTGAATACAGCACCGCCGCCATCAATCCCGTGGTCCGTTCCAACACCTGGGTCTGGGGCACCGGCACGAGCACGGGTGACGGCATAGGCGACTGTTCCGAAGGCACGCTCATCACGCTCGGCGACGGGGTGAACCAGAACGGGACGGAATCTTCAGTGGCCATGGGCGCCGAATACTCGTTCCAGCGCGACTTTGATGTTTACGTCATGACCCACTCCGATATAGCCGTCGACTACCGGTTCAAGGTTGACGACGACAAGTACGTTCTCGACAAAGCCGTTACGGTCGATACCGCGACCGCGGCCGATCAGCGCTTCGCACTCGTTTACAACGGGTGTAACGGGTCCGGTTCCGCCCACCCGCGGGACAGGTTCTGGGCACGCTACACGACCGATACCACCGTGACCATCAGCCGGGGCTATGACGGTCAACCGTATCCCGCCTGGGTGCAGGGCGTAGATCTATGCGGTGTGTCCGGCGGTGAATCGGCGGACATCGACGGGGACGGTCTTGACGACGCATGGGAGCTGGGCTGGTTCGGCAACCTCAATCAGGATGCGGGCGACGACGCCGACGGTGACACTCTGGCCAATAGCGAAGAGGCCGTCCTCGGCACGAACCCGACGGATCCGGACACGGACGGTGACGGGCATAGCGACGGCTCGGAAGTCACAGTAGGAACCGATCCCGACGGGCCAGGCAGCTATCCCGCCTCGGTTTCCGGTGGAGTTGCATACGGCGGGCTGCAAACGGGAACGATCCACGTTGTGCTCGTCACGACGAGCAATAGCTGGGCCACCGATTACAGCGATGCTATCGCCGTCACCGGCGGCTACGCGGTGGTTGACGCGCCGAACAATGCGACTTACTGGCTCAAAGCCTGGCGCGATTCGAACGGCGACGGTACGAACGATGCTTGGGAAGCAACCGGGACTTGCACGGGCAATCCGTTGGTGCTCACCAATGATATCTCGGGGTCGGATATCACTCTGGCCGACCCGGACAGCGACAGCGACGATCTTCCCGACTGGTGGGAGCTGTGCCATTTCGGTGATATAACTTCGCACGACGCAGGTACGAACGTGGACGGTGACACGCTTTCGGATCTCGCGGAATACCAGGCGGGAACCGATCCTCTTGAGGGCGATAGCGATGAAGACGGTTGCGATGACGGCGAAGAGCTTGGGTTGGGTTGCGATCCGCTCGATCCGGATACCGATGGTGACGGGCTGTGCGATGGATACGAAGTAGATGTGTCGGGCACGGATCCGCTGGACTTCGACAGTGACGACAATGGCATCAGCGACGGCGCGGAATTGAGCGACGAACCCGTCTCCGAGTCTGGCGGTCCCGACAGCGTAGATCCCTATGTTGTGGATCTTGACTATGACGCCGCACGGCTGCAGCCGACGAATCTGGCCTCTGACGCGCAGTTCGGGGCCTCCATGGTGATGCTGCCGGGTGATGTTGCCGCCATTGGCGCACCAGGCATGGATCGAGTCTACTTCTACAAGGGTGAACCGCGGCCGTATTGCGCCGCACGTGACGCCGGCAACTGGACGATGACGCAGTATGAGGACGGTCTGTCCGCCGGATGCCTGCTCGGCTATTGCGTTGTGGGGGACGATACCACCGTTATCGCCTCTTGTCCGAACGCGCCGTTTGCCGAAGAGCAATTGTTTATCTACACAACCGCCGATGGCGGCGAATCCTGGGGCGGCGGTCCGGCCGGTTTCGAGGGCGGCCCCCCGATTGCAGGTTACGGCAAAGCTCTGGCGATGTCGGCGGACCACATAGTGGTGGGCGCGCCCGACGCGAACGAGGTCTATGTCTACGATCGGTCCGGGAGTCTGGAGCAAATACTGACCTGTCCGCTGCCGCCCGAATTGGATGTGATCGAGTTTGGCCGGGCCGTGGCTCTCGATCGACTGTCCGACAGGATCATGGTGAGCGGGAAGACTTCGGACGATAGCGAAGGTGTTGTGGTTCTCTTCGAGAAGCCGGTCGATGTGTGGGAGCCCGTGGATGATCGTATCGAGATCGGATCGGGCTTCGGAGAGGCGGTTAGCATAGACTCGTACTTCGACGAGTTCTCCGAATTACAGACGCGACTGTACATCGGCAACCCCGATCTGGACGAGGTTGTATCGTGGTTCGGCGACAGGATCGCAGGCAAGCCCGGCAGCGGGTTCGGGCGCGCATTGTCGCAGGGAAGCAGCGTGGATGACTTCTGGACATACGAAGGCAATCCGTCGTCCGTGTTGGTCGGCAATGCCGGGCCGGACGCTTTGGTTGCGGGCGAAGCCTTTGTTGTCACCGATGCCACACCGTTGCTGCCCGGTGAACCCAAGCGCGTGATCAACACCAACGGCACGGAACAAGCCGCATTCGGCTGTGCGTTCGGGATGGGTGAGAATCGGTTCATGGTCGGCGCTCGGAATACCGATGGCGGTAAGGGCGCCGTGTATGCCTATGCCTTGGAAGGCTGGTTCAGCGGCGACATGAACGATCAGCATGAATGGAAGGCCGTCAACGCCCGGGCGTGTATCATCCAGTCCAATACCGTATTCCGGTCGGGCCGGGAGAACAACGCCGCCGGCGCCGGCGCACTGGAGATTCTATCGTGCGGGTTTGACGGGACCCCCGCGGCCTGCTATCGCGACTACTGGGTCTTGCTGGAGGACGAATACGGCACTCCCTTTGTTGTCGATCCGCTCAACGACATGACAGTCGACTACCGGCTGAAGCCGGCGCTACGACAGCCCGATGATATCCCCGTGCTCGAAGGAAGCTCGCCGGTAGGCCTGTACTTCGACGAGGCCGGCTATCCGGTTGTCTACGACAGCGATGCGGGACCGGGCGGCGAGTGGGTTACCATCACCGATTGCCGGCCGGTGGCGCCGGACGAATGGGTCCGTATCACCGTAAAGATCGTCTACGGAGTCGATGACGCAAGCTGGGATCTGTATCTTAACGGAGTCTTGGCAGGATCGGGCTATTCCGATGAGGCCGACTTGAGCGACACGGATGACCGCCGCTACGCGCTATACGGGTCCAGGCGTGACAGCGTCTACGTAGACGATCTGTCCTTCTCCTATACGAACCTGCCTGCATACGGAAACGATAGCGACAGCGACGGAATGGCCGATGACTGGGAGCTCGAGCATTTCGGAACGACAGGGCGCACCGGCTCGGGCGACGCCGACGGCGACGGCATGAACGACCTCGCCGAGTACCGCGGCCGTACGCATCCGGTCGACGCGGACACGGACAACGACCAAGTGCTCGACGGTGAAGACCCGAACCCGCTGGAGAACACCGATTCCGACGGCGACGGGTTGTCCGATGACTGGGAGAATCTCTTCTTCGGCGATCCCACGGGAGCCTTGCCTGATGTTGATTCGGACGGAGACGGTCTCACGAACCTGGATGAGTACCTGCTCGGCCGTAACCCGACCAAGGGCGCCGTTTCGGGCGCCTTCCCGGAAACGAACCTGACGATCCTCACTCCGTTGGAAGAGCAGAACTAGCCGTCTCGGAAAGCGCAAAAACGTGACAAACCGGTTAACAAGTTGCGGGAACGGCAAGCGCTTCGGTGCATCACGCCGACTCGTGCTGGGACTGTGCTTGATTTCGAGTGTGTGTGTTGTTCATGGACGCTCCGCGGCCGGTGGCGAGACCATAGTCATCGATGCCGATGCCGGAGTCCTGAACGGCCCGTACATGGTGGGAAACACGAATGGTGGAAACAGTCTCAAGCTCGACAACGCGAAGCTGTCCATCGACGGTGATGCGTATGTCGGCCGCGAAGCCGATAGCGCCGACAACGCCCTGGTCGTTTCCGGAACCGATGCCGTGTTCAGCGTGACAGGTGATTTCACCGTCGGTTACCGCGGCGCCGGCAACACAATGACGGTCACCGGCGGCGCCGTTGCCGTTACGTGTTCCGAGGGCTCGGAAGTGCGTGACTGCGTAGCCTGGATTGGATTCAGGAAGTCCGCTCGAAGGAACCGGGTGCGCGTAACGGGCAAAGGATCGGCCTGGACCACGCGCGATCTCTGTGTCGGGGAGTGGGGCCGGCATAACGAGATGATCGTTGAAGACGGAGCCAGGGCGATCAGCAGCCGGTGCTGGATCGGCCGTGACCCCTGGGCTGACGGCAATAGGGTAACGGTCACCGGTACAGGCTCGACATGGGTCACCGAAGGCGAATTGCTTGTCGGCAACTACGGGACTGCGTGCGGCCTGTCTATCCGCAAAGGCGGCATGGTTGCCGCCGGCGGCCTGACAATCGCCGTGCATGAGGGTGGGGCCGGTGCAGACGGACCAAGCGAACTGCTCATAGACGGCGGCAGACTCGTGGTTACGAACAGCCGGAACGACGCAATCCTCTCATTCGGAGATGGACACGCGCATCTTGCGCTGCGAGACGGTTTCATAAAGGCTGACCGCTTCTACGCAACCGCCAGAATCCCGATCGAGATTCACGGCGGCACCTTCAGTTCCGGTGAGACTCGCGTCGCGCGACGCCCATTTGTTGTGGGTGACGGTACAGGCATCGCCACATACCGCATGAATGGCGGGAAACACCGTTTCGATGCAGGCTTTGTCGTCAGCAGGAATGCCGTTCTGAAGGGCGCCGGGATTGTGGATGCCCGCACTGAAATAGGCGGCAAAGCAGTGCTTGGCAAAGGCAAGGTGATCTTCAAGAAGGGCGTTGTCATCGAAGGAAGCGTCGAAGTTCTCCCTGGTACGACAGTGTCGTTCGAAGCGCCTGTCGTCAACAACGGCGCCATCGTTGCCCCGGAAGGCAGCATCGAGTTCAGCAAGAGTGTAACAGGCAAGGGAACTATCAAGTACGTTTCGGGCAAGTGAGTCCGTGCCGTGCGGCAGCAACGGAATAGGAGAGGTATCCATGATAGCCAGAGGAATCATGACAAAACGCCGGTTCGCCGGCATTGCCGGATTTATCGCGCTTGCGGCGTTGACCGCGCCATGCGTGCGAGCCGACGACGATGAAGAGCAGGTGTTCAATATCTACTACTACGCCGGTAGGATGGGGCACGTTTATGAGAGCGACCCATCAGGCTACAAGCAGACGCACCGGCTTACCGAGTACGAGCTCGTACAGTCAAACGTCTCCGAAACTGTACTGGCCCAGGGCGAGGGGTTCAGCTTCAAATGGCCGGATCCGTTGGGCGATGCGCCGGAGAATAAGAAATGGGTGGGCACCGTCGGTATAGTTGCGGTTCCCATCGATATCGATGTCAGCCAAGAGCCGTTTGAGGTATATCTCCCGGCTGACGACAAGACGCCGTTGATACAAGCATGCTGTCTGCCATGGCGATACTTCAAAACCGATGACGTATTTCCCGGCGTCAATTGGTGGGAGCCGCACGACGAGCCGATCGACGAACACCTCGTGCTGGACGACGGCGACTGCGGGGATTCGGGAAGCTGTTCCGGCGGCTGCGACGACACAGCCAACGGAACCATCGTCGAGAATGACTCGATCAACATCAAGATGGGCCTCGGCACCGTGAGCCGTGAGGCAGTGCCGGACAGCATGGGCCGGTTGCGCATATACTCACCTACACTTGAGCCCGGACTCGCCGATCGTGCCGCACTGCAATATCATGACCGATACGGAGTAGAAGGCAGGACGATAGCCGCGGTCACTCGCGATGCCGGGGGTTCACTCGAATCGATCGTCAGTGACGAATCGATTGCACTCGTCTCTAACGTCACCGACGGGTTCAAAGTCGAGGTCTATACCAATGAGATCCTGCCCTCGAACCTGCTGCGCACGACAACAATCACCAGCAACGGCACATCACTCGTCGTTGCCTTCGACAGCAACGATCATGGCGTCTGGACCAAGGAATATGCTCCTGCAACCGAAGAAGGTCATCCCGCGCTTGCACTGATCGAGAAGGGCGCCGACGGTACCGTTCTCCGGCGCTGGATAACCGGTTCCTGGAGCAATGCGACCGAATACACCAAGTTTACTATCCATCGTTCCGGCGGCCCGGCGCCGGGCGATGTCGTGTCACGCAAGGTCACTACCTACAACCGCTATACCAATCAAGTCGGCTATGTCCGTTGGCGCAAAGTACGCAGGGAAGTCGGCGTCGGCGACGAAGCCCGAGTCAGCAACTGGGAATACGACATCTACGGGCGTGAAGTGCTCAGCATTGGTCCGAACGGGAACTGGACACACACCGAATACGAGAGCACCAACCGATACGCGCGTGTGAGCCGCCGGACAAGGCCTTGGGGCAATGCTCCGCACACCGCCCGGCACGATCCGCTCCAATGCTCGATGACCGAGTACGCGATGACCCAATCCAGCTACCTGGTCACCAATTTCAACACGAAGGGGCAAGAGGTCGTCACCGAGGATAGACGCACGCACAAAACGGAAACCGAGTCGGTCACCGGTGTAGTAACCAGAGTCACAGAGAGCATTGAGATCTACGATAAGACACGCGGGGAGATGCGCAGCCGCACCAATATTCTGGAAACAGGTTCCGGCCAACTGGTTACCGTCTTCGATCACGAATCGTCCGGGAAGCCGACCACGTATCCCGACGGCACTGTTCGGATCGTCAATACCTGGAGTGACAAGGCCGATAGTGGGGAGTGCTCCGGCGGTCCGTTCGGGGCACGACAACTGGTCAGGAGAACAACCTTCACAGGCAGCGCCGATGAACAGAACGGACGCAGAACAGTCACTTGGACCGATACCGCGCTACGCGTTGAGGCGAGAAGCGAGACGTGGCTGATTGTGGACGGCAACGAACTGATGACCTCGATGCGTGAGGTTTTGGCCGTTGACGACAACTGGCGGCCGACTCGCGTTCAGACGCTCAGCGGAATCGAAGAGACTGTCTACGGCTGCTGCGGCACGGAGCAGACGGTGAATGCCGAAGGTATAGTGACCGACTACGGCTACGACGAACTCAAACGCCGGATTACCACAACGAAGGCCGGTGTGGTCACCTCGAATACGTATGATGAAGTCGGGCGTCGCCTGGCAACCTATCGTTACCCGGAGGGGGGCACACCCATACTCGTCTCATCCAACCGGTACAACTCCGCGGGCGAACTCGTCGCATCCGTCGACGCCTTGGGCTACAGGACGAGTTACAGCAACTGGGTAGACGACGTGCAGGGCTGGGTTTACAGGCAGACAACATATCCCGACGGCTCAGTCACGCTCAATCAGTCCTATCGCGACGGTCGGATCTACCAGACCACCGGTACCGCCGTCAACGGCGCCCGGCACAGCTATCGGACGCTTGCCGACGGTACGCAGGTCCATCGCACGACCAAGCTGCTCAGCGACAACAGCCCCAGCGACGAATGGAGCGAGACATACACCGATATGGGCGGGCGAACGGTCAAGACTATGCGTAGCGACGGCGTTACAGTCAGCGAATCGTTCTACGATGCGCAGGGCCGAATCCGGAAAACAGTGGACGCTGATGGAGTCGCCACGCTATACGCCTACAACTCCGCCGGCGAACAGAGAACAGTCGCAATCGATATGGATCGCGATGACGTCATCGACTATGACGGGACCGATCGGATAACCGAGAGCGTAACCGAGATCGCAACCAACGGAGTTCAACCGGTAACTCGCAGCTACACGCGCCGCTGGAACGTCGACGGCGTGGACGGCAGCATTGTGTCCGGCTACTCAGATACCGCGCCCGACGGCATGACGCATTGGCAGGTCGCCGGCTCCGCAAAGAACAGGCAGATAGCCTCAATAGATCGGTTCCGGGCGGAACGCGTCTCCACAAACATAGCCGCCGCGGGGAACAGGACGGTCAGTACCTACACCAATGGTCTCCTGATGTCGGTCATGAGCCAGGACTCCGCCGGTACGCCGGTGACCTGGACGACATACTCGTACGACGGACTGAACCGAAGAGTGCGAAGCATCGACAGCCGCGGAGTTGTGACCGCCTGGGGCTACGATATCGCGGGGCGGCTCGTCGCCGTCACAAATGCGCTGGGCGCCGCGGAGCAGCAGGTTACCACTTACCGGTACGATTCAAGAGGACGGCGCTATGAGACGGTTCTCCCGGACGGTGGCGTACAATACACTGCGTATCTGCCCACCGGTCAGGTCGCCACCAACTGGGGAACGCGTACATACCCCGTTGCCTATACCTATGACTACGCCGGCCGCATGCAGACAATGAGTACCTGGACGAATTTCAGCAGCGATCTTGGCGCCGCTGTAACCACCTGGCGCTATCACTCGCATAACGGGAGTCTTACCAACAAGGTCTATGACGACGGTAATGGGCCGACCTACACGTATACGGATGCAGGCCGTCTATTGACCAGAACCTGGGCTCGCGGCATTACCACTACCTACGGCTATGACAACGCCGGTAGCCTTGAGACTGTGAGTTACAGCGACACAACCCCTTCGATTACCTATACATACAACAGGCTCGGACAACAGCAGAGCGTTGTTTCCGGGGCCGGAACGGTAACATACGGCTATACTGCCCTGGGGCAGAATACGAACGAAGCCTGGCAGGCCGGACCATTGGCCGGCACACAGATCCATCGACGTTACGACGATCGGAATCGGCATGAAAGCCTGAAACTTAGCTCTGGCACAACTCCGCTTATTGCGGTAACTTATGGCTATGACGAAGCGTCGCGCCTGGCGTCTGTCGCGGGACATGGCGGTCATACGGCCAGTTACGGCTACACCGCTGGATCGCATCGGATCGGGAGCATAACTCAGAGAATTGATAACGTGATTCGAATGACGACCGTCAAGACATACGATCCGCTTAACAGACTGGAATCCATTAATGCGCAGCCCGTCGGCGGTGAAGTCTTCGGCTATTCATACCAGTACAACAGCGCCAATCAGCGCGTGCGCGCCGATCTGTCCAACGGCACCTACTGGGACTATGAGTATGACGATCTGGGCCAGGTGACCAACGCCGTCAGACGCTGGGTTCTGGACGACACACCGGTCGCCGGTCTCGACTTCGGGTTTCAGTTCGACGATATCGGCAACCGCCGGCGGACCACTCGTGGCGACGCAACATCAGACTACACCGCCAATTCGCTCAACCAATATGATGAGCGGACGGTTCCAGGCTCCATCGACATCACCGGCACGGCCGCCATCAATGCGATCGTGACGGTGAACAAGGAAAGAACAACGCGTAAGGGTGAGTACTTCCATCGCCGGTTGGTCGTGGACAACTCAGCGGCGGCGGTAAAGAAGGACGTGAGTGTCATTGCCGTCCGCAGGAAGATCGGTCCTGACGGGAAAGATCTGGTCGAGGAAAAGACGGGCAAGAAGTACGTGGCGAAATCGCCTGAGCAATTCGCCTATGATCTCGATGGGAACCTCACCTCGGACGGCCGGTATACGTATACCTGGAACGGCGAGAACAGACTTATCAAGGTCGAGCCGACGGCTCCCACCGCAGGCGACAGCAAAGTCGGATTCACGTATGACCATCAAGGCCGCCGGACAACGAAGACCGTCAGCCACTTCGACGGCACCGTCTGGTCGCTGCCGGAGACGACAGCCTTCGTTTACGATGGCTGGAACCTGATCGCCGAGATC
>Ga0272442_10012530_pt1 | contig 10229 bp, 2 predicted proteins | sample SSMForm2O_FD_200262 | JGI IMG/M metagenome (GOLD analysis project Ga0272442, IMG submission 200262) | Marine sediment archaeal communities from Little Sippewissett salt marsh, Falmouth, MA, United States - SSM-Form-2O | ecosystem: Environmental > Aquatic > Marine > Wetlands > Sediment ... | reverse complement strand
TTTGTTTTTCTTCTACTTCTACCTTGAACCAGTTAAGGGCAGATTTACTTGCCTTAAGCTCCTCTTTTAATTCTTCGATTTCATTATTTTTATTTAAAAGTTCATTACTGTGAGATTCGTTTTGCTCCCTTAATTGATCTATATCTAATTCTAGTTTCTCTTTGTTTTCGATTTGTTCTTGCAACTCGTTATTTAATCTGTTGAATTCATTTGTTTTTTCTTGTATTTGTTCTTCTCTTCGATCCAGTCTCATCTGTATTTGAATGCTTTCATCTGTTTGTTCTTGTAGTTTGTCCCTATAGTTAGAAAGCTCCCCTTGTTTTTCATCAAGAATGTTGTTTAGTTTAGATATTTCTTCTTCCTTTAGTTTTATTTCTTGATCTTTATTTTCAATGTTTCCTCTTAATTGTTCTAACTCAGATTCACTACAAACTAATCTCTCTCTGGTTTGATTTAACTCTTCAGTTAAAGAATTAAAGTTTTGGTTTTTAATTTCTAGTTCTTCTTCTTTTTCACCAATCTCAGTTCTAATCCTATTTATTTCGTCCATTCTCTCTGATAAATCAATCTTACTATTTTCCAATTCGGCTTTTAGATTATCTACTAATTCTGTTTTTTGTTGGAGTTCTGATTCAAGACTATTGAGATTTTCAGTTTTTAATTCAATTTCTTCACTATTTTTTTGTAATTCTGACTCTAAATTAATTATTTTATCTTCCTTATCTGCTAATTCTTCTTTTTTCTGTTTTAATTCATTATTGGTTGCTTCAATTTCTTTGTCTACTAGACTTAATTTTCTGTATGCATCCTGAAATTTACTGTTTAAAACATCTAAATCTTCTTGTTTTCTTTCTATTTTTGCGTTCATACTAGCAATATTGCTTTTATCTTGAACAACCATTATGGAACCTTGAATCTCACCATTATCATCTGTTACAGGTATAGTTGATACATCAGTGAGTCGAGTATTCCCATCTTTATCTTTCACTGAAACTGATTTTGTAACAACCTTTCTTTTTGCTCTAAAAGATTCTTTATTTGCATCATTTATCCTTTCATCTTTTAATAGGTTAATATCAGAGATTTTTGAGCCAACAACATTTTTTGCGTTAAAACCAAATATTTCTTCAGCGGTTTTATTCATTGTAGTAATATTATTGTTTTCATCTAAAAAGATAACAGACGAATCAATAGAGTTTTGTAGATTATCAAACTTAAATGAAAGTATATCTCTATCCGATTCAAGTTTTTCAATTAAAGATTTTTTTTCAGATATAATCTTGTGATTATTCTTGATTTCATCATTCAAAGTATCCATCTGATTAGTTCTTTCCAAAATCTGACTTTGTTTATCTGTCAACTGTGTTTTTAGACCTTTTATAATCTTATTTGTATTTTCTAAGTCTAAAAGAGTTTGTTCTAGGTTATTTTGTTTATGTTCAAGTTCAGTTTGAAGTCTTGTAATCTCAATATTCTTATTTCCTATGACTTCTTGCTTTTCATTTAACTCATCTCTTAAAGTTGTAATTTCGGTTTCTTTTTTTGATAAAAGCTCTTCTTTTTCTTCAATTTCAGATATCCTGTTCTCTAAGTCGGTTTCAACTTGTATAATCTCGCTATTTCCCTTTTCTAATTCTTTTTGTTTTTGATTTATTTCAGTCTGTAATTTATTAATCTCTTCTTCTTTTTCGTTTAGTGTTTTTTGTAGGTTTTTGAAGTTTTGTGTTTTTTCTTGTAGTTCTGTTTTGTTTTGTTGTAGTTCTTTGTTTGTTTTTTCTAGTTCTTGTTGTATGTTTGTGATTGAGTTTTGTAGTTTGAGTGTTTCTTCTTCTTTTTCGTTTAGTATTTTGTTTCTGTATTCTAGGTCTTGTGTTCTGTCTGTTAGTTCTTTTTGTAGTTGTTCTATGTCTTGTTTTTTTGTGTTAAGCATTTGACTCTTTTCAATTATTTGTTGGTGTCTTTCATCTAGCTGTTGTTTTATCTGATCGATTATCTGATTTCTTTCTGAAAGTTCATCATTTAAACCCTCAATTTCACTTCTACTTTCGTTAAGTTCAGTTTGGATATTTGTTAAAAATTCTGTTTTATTATCTAGTTCAACTTTTTTTGTTTCTAATTCACTAGTGATAGTGTTTATTTCATCTTGTTGTTTTGAAACAAGATTATTTCTAAATTCTATATTTTTAGTTTTTTCTTCTAACTCTTTTCTAAGATTTGTAATCTCTTCTTGTTTTTTGTTTAGATCAACAACTGTTACTTCTAATTGTTCTTGACTTGTCAAAAGTTTAGTCTCAAGTTCATCAGTAAGACTTGTCTTTTTCATTAGTTCAACATGATTCTCGTCTAACTGATTTTTAATCTCAGCTATTATCGTATTCCTATTTTCAAGATCTAAATTTAAGGCTTCTATCTCTTCTTCTTTTTCGTTTAGTGTTTTTTGTAGGTTTTTGAAGTTTTGTGTTTTTTCTTGTAGTTCTGTTTTGTTTTGTTGTAGTTCTTTGTTTGTTTTTTCTAGTTCTTGTTGTATGTTTGTGATTGAGTTTTGTAGTTTGAGTGTTTCTTCTTCTTTTTCGTTTAGTATTTTGTTTCTGTATTCTAGGTCTTGTGTTCTGTCTGTTAGTTCTTTTTGTAGTTGTTCTATGTCTTGTTTTTTTGTGTTAAGCTCTTGATTTTTTTCTACAAATAGGTTTTGTAGTTCTTGGTTTTGCCCGGTTCTATCTATTAGTTGTTGATGATTTTGTAATAATTGTTGTTTTATCTGATCTATTATCTGATTTCTCTCTTCTAAATCCTGGTTTAAAAAATCTATTTCATGATTTTTTTCTTCTAATTCATTTCTCAGTTGTTCAAAGCTTTGTGTTTTTGTTTCAAGCTCTGATTCAAGTTGGTTTAATTTTTTTGTTTTTTCTTCAAGCTCTAGTTCTTTTTCTATTAGTCTTTCTCTATTCTCTGCAGATTCAATTTTTAATGGTTCAAAACTTGTTTTGGTTTCTTCTAATTCTGCTCTTAAATTTTCAATTATCCCAAGTTTTTCTCCGATCTCATTCTCGTTTTCAGAAAGTTTCTGTTTTATTTCTTCTAACTCTTGTTCTTTTATATTTACCTCATTTTTGATTTCTTCATTATTTTCTTCTCTTTCAAAAAGCTGAATATTTAGTTCATCTATAACACATCTTTTTTCGTCAAGTTCTCCTTTTATATTATTTAATTCATCTGATTTTTCTTCTATCTCCAGTCTACCTAATCTTAGATCCTCATTTCTCATCTCTAGATCTAATTTTATTGAATCTATTGTTCCTTGTTTTTCACCTAATGCTGTTTCTAGATCAGTAATTTCTTTTTGTTTTTCCTGAAGTTTTTGTTCTTTTTCTTGTATCGAGTTATGAAGTTCTTTTAATTCATCTTCTTTTTCGTTTAAAATTTGGTTTCTATATTCTAAATCTTCTTTTCTATCATTTAATTCCTTTTCAAGTTGTGTTATTTCCTCTTCTTTAAAAAATAATTTCTGAGAAGTGTTTTCAAGTTCTTTTTTATTTAAATCCAGGTCTTCCTCTAGATTGTTTACTAGATTTGTTTTTTGATTAATTTCCATCTGTTTTTCTGTCAACTGTGTTGTTACTTCATCTATTATGTCGTTTCTATGTTCTAATTCTTTATTTAAGCTATATATATTACTTTCTTTATCTTTTATTTCGTTCTGCAAATCTGTTATTTCTTTTTGTTTATTGTTCAATTCATCGTTTCTGAATTCTAAATCCTTTAGCCTTCCATCAAGTTCTAGATGTAAGCGTGATATTTCATCTTGTTTAGTATTAATTTCCTTGTTTTTCTCTTTGATTTCCACTTGTAATTTATCTATATTATTTTCCTTATCCTTTAAAATTGAAAAAGTATGATCCAATTTATCCTGGACCTGGTTATAGTTTTTTTCTAGGTTATAAGCAAAATTCGTTTTTTCAATTAATTGGATATTATTTTTTTCTATTTGTTTACTAACATCCTCTATTATTTTTCCTCTTTCATCTATTTCTTCTTGTTTTTCCTCTAAATCATTTTTTAGTTTATCTAAAAGACTGTCCTTATCTTGCAATTCTTCTCTTATTTTGTCTAATTCTTTTTTAATATTTTCTGATTCTTCTTCTTTTTCGTTTATTATACTGTTTTTTTGTTCAATATCTTTTCTTTGGTTTTCTACCTCAGATTTTATTTCTGATAATTTTTGTTGTGAATCAATGAGTTCTTCTTCTTTTTGTTTTAATTGCTCATCAAGGTTTTTTGTATTTTTTTCTTTTTCATCTAAAATAATATTTCTATTTTCTAACTCCTCGCTTAGCTCTCCAACTTTGGTTTGAAGTTCTTCTATTTCGTTTTTAGAATTAAAAAGGTTTCGTTCTTTTTCTTCCAATTCATCTTTTAAGTCAAAAATCTCGTTTTCTTTATTTATCAAGTCCTGATTTTTTGTTTCTTGTTTATGTTTTATTTCTTCAAATTCTTTTAGTAATTGTTCTATTTTTTCTTCTTTTTGTTGTTCTATTTGTTTTAGATCATCTAAGTTTTGTGTTTTTTCTTGTAGTTCTGTTTTGTTTTCTTGTAGTTCTTTGTTTGTTTTTTCTAGTTCTTGTTGTATGTTTGTGATTGAGTTTTGTAGTTTGAGTGTTTCTTCTTCTTTTTCGTTTAGTATTTTGTTTCTGTATTCTAGGTCTTGTGTTCTGTCTGTTAGTTCTTTTTGTAGTTGTTCTATTTTTTCTTCTTTTTGTTGTTCTATTTGTTTTAGATCATCGATAGTTGTTTTCTTAATTTGAAGATCTCTCTGACTGTTTTCTAGTTCTTGTTGGATGTTTTCAATATCATCCTGAAGTCTTTTTGTTTCTTCTTCTCTTTCTTGTAGTATTTTTTGTAAGATATCAAAGCTTTCTGTTTTTTCTTGTAGATTTGTTTTATTTTCTTGTATTTCCTGAGTTGTTTGTTCTAGTTCTTGTTTTATGTTGTTTAGTTCTTTTTTAAGTTGTTCAATTTCTTGTGTTTTATTAAAAAGATTTGTTTCAAGCTTGAATATTTGCTCTTCATTTTTTTGTATATTTTTTTCTTTTTTATTTAGCTCTTTTTTTACGTTTTTTATCTTTCGGAATTTTATACTATTCTTAAGATCATCGATTGTATTTTCAAGCTTTCCTATTTTTTCATTTTTTTCATTAAGTTCTTTTACTTTCTCTTCTAAACTAGCTTTAATATTTTCTAACTCTTTAGTATTATCTTCAATTCCCTGTCTTTTTTTATTTAATTCTTTTTCTCTTGTTTCAATTTCAAACTTTAAAGATTCGTTATCATGTGCTTTTTCATCAAGTTTCTCTCTTAATACAGATATTTCTGTTTCTTTCTCTCCGATTAATTCTTGTTTTTTATCTAGTTCAGTTTTTAAGTCTCCTAACTCTATTGATTTGCCCTCAATTATTGTAATGTTTTTTCTTAGTTCTTCATTGCTTTGAGTTAATTCTTCTCTTAAAGATTTTGTTTCTTCCTGTTTTAAAATTAGTTTTTCTTTTAGCTCTTCTATCTGTTTTTGTTTTTCTGTTATATCTTTGGTTTCCTTTTCTAAAAAAGCGTTTTTTTCTATGATATCTTTTTTTATTGATTCCAGTTGCTCGTCTTTTATACTTAATATATCTTTTTTTTCTTTAAGGTCTGTTTTTAGTTTTTTTATTGTCCCTTCTTTGTTAATTAACTCTTTTTCTTTTGAGTCTAAACCTTTAATCCTCTCTCCGAATTCTTCTCTTAAATTATTTAATTCATTTGTTTTTTTTGCTAAATCTATTTCAAATTGTTTTATTTCTTCGTTTCTGATTTCTATCTGTTCTTGTTTTTCGTTTAGATTAGATCTTATTTTTTTGATTTCTATCTCTTGGTTTTTTATTTTTTCTTCTTTTTTTTCTAATATTTCTATCTTATTTTTTATTTCTTCATCTTTGTTTTGTGTTTTTAGGTTTTTTTCTTCGATTTCTTTTTTTAGTTTTTCAATTTCTTCGTTTTTTTGTCCTATAATATTTGTTTTTTCTTTTATCTGGGCCTCAATTTCCTCATTTTTTTGTGACAGGCTTTTATCAATCTTGCTGAAATCTGTTTTAAGCTGGTTTAACTGTATGTTTAATTTATCTATCTCTTCTTGTTTTTTCTTTAAATCATTTTTAAGACTAATTAACTCTTTTTCCTTCTTGTTTAAATCTTGTTTTTCCTCAATCAGTTCCCTCTTAGTTTTTTCTAATTTTTCTACTTGTTTTTTCAATTCTATATTTTCTTTTTCTAAAGGTTCTGTTTTTTCTTCCAGTATTTTTTCTAACTGTTTTAATTCTTTATTTTTTTCTGAAATCTCTTTTTCTTTTTCTTTGATATCTTTCTTCTTTTTTTCTAATTCGTTATTTATTTTATCGGATTCATATTTTTTTTCTTCTAATTCTTGTCTGTTTTTTCTTAGTTCTTCTCTGATTCCGTCTATTTCATTTTCTCTTTTGAATACTCTTTTTTGTAATCTATCGATTTGATCATGTAATTCGCTTGTTTCATATTGTTTTTTTTCTATCTCCTCTTTGTTTATTTTCCATCTGCTATCAAGTTCTTCTAAATCTCTGTTTCTTGTTTCTAGATTTTTCTCTTTTTTTCTTAACTCTGTCTTTAATCTTGCTAGCTCTTCATCTTTTCTTTTTAGTTTATCTAAGGTGTTTAAAAGTTTTATGTTCTCTCTCATTTGCTCTTTTTTTACTTCTTTATTTTTTATTTTATTTTCTTTTTTAGAATCGATTTTTTCGATATTTCTAATAAAACTTATTTCACCTGATTTTTTGCCTTTTTTAACAATTTTTTTTGTATCTATCTCTGCTGTATATATATCTCCTTTTCTATCTATCATATCAAGAGTATAATAAGGTGTTTCTTTACCAATAAGCCTTGAAACATATCTTCGTCTTGCTCTTTTTCTTGATTCCTCTGTTAGAAAGTTGCTCTCTGATAAATCCTGACCTATTATATCCTGATCTTCTAAACCAATTTTTTTAGAGAAGGCCTTATTTGCATCTGTTATTCTTCCTTTTCTATTTACTATAAAAGTAGGGGTATTACTATTTAGATAAATTGATGCCAAATCCTCATCAGTTCCCTCAGAATTTTCTATTACTTTTTTGGTTTTATCAACCATTTTTTATACCTCACCCCCCAAAACCACATTTTTTAGTTATGGGAAATTTTAGATAACTATCTCTCAATATACCATTTTTTTTAATGTAATGTTAGATTATTAATTTTTTTAAATATTTATATTTATAATCTTTCTTTTTTGATTAGTTCATCAACTGCACTTTTAAGTTCCCTATATTCATCCTCTAGATTGTTGTATTTTTCTTTTAAAAGGTGATATTTCTTTTTGAAAATTTCGCTTTCACTGTTTTTATAGTCATCTATTTTTTCAACATGAGTATCGGCAATATCTAAGATAGGTTTTTGATTTGTTATAAAATCATTTTTGCCTAGTACTCCAAATGATGTTTGATCTAATCTTTTTATCAAATTTTTGCATTTGTTGATATTTAGATCTAAAATATTTACCTTCCTTCTATGTTTCATGACGTCTTCTGAAAACTCTTTTCTATCAATATCTTTTATCAATCTTTTTTCTGTAAGGTCCATTAAATCGTTTTTTAAAGCAGCTCTTTGTTTTTCTAAAGCGTTTAATCTACTCTTTAACATATCTTTAAGTGATTTTGCATCATCAATATATTTTACCATATCATTATCGTGTTTTACAAATATGTCATAGAGTTCTTCGTTTGTAACTGTGTCATCAGATAAAAGAGCGGTTAATTCAGGTGAAATTTTATCCTTAAATTCAAGTTTCTCGATTATTTTTAAGGCATTTGTATACCATCCAGGTATAAAGATAAGTCCTTCTTTAGCAATTTCAAAGTTATCAAGTGGAAAACTTAGTACTGTATCTGATTTTTCATCTTTGATTTTGTATCCTACAATATTTTTTTCTTCATCAATTATAGTATCAAAAACGATTCCTAGTTTTTCTCCGGTGTCCTCTAAAAACACGGGTTGTCCTTTCATATCTTTTTTAAATATTTTTTTTTCTTTTTTTTGTGAAAATATCTTTTTTTGTTCTGTTTTGTCTTTATATGAAGGTGTGATCTCAGCGATTATTTCATCATTTTTTTGTTCTTTAAAATTAAAGTTTTCCTGTTTTTCTACAGGTTTTGTCTCCTCTTTTTTCTGTCTAAAACCTATTTTTGTTTTTTTCTTTATTTTTTTGTTTACTTTTTTTGTATCTGAGGAAGTATCATTTTGTTTTTTATCTTCTTTTTTTTTCTTGTTTTTAAAAAGTGGCATCTATCTATCTCCCTCCAATATCATTTAGAGATCACATCTACCCTCCAAACAAAGTAATGGTTCTTTTTCTTCTTTAACATTTCGGAAGTATCGTACTATAGCCCATACTAATGTTATTAGGGGTACTATTAGAAAGGTTAAAATTAAGGTGTATATACCTATCACTCCAAATGATAATGATAATAGTTCGACTATATTAATTTCTTTTTCAAAAATTATTATGTGTGATTGTATCATCAGATAGATTAATATGAGTGACATAGTTATTAATGCAGTTAATAATATTTTTTTACGCATCTTACAACTTATAAAATACGCTGTTATGCCTGCTAAAATTACAGATAATATAATAGCTGCTATTTGATCTTGAACAAGAAATATTATAGGGATTAGAACAAGTGATGCTATTGCAGGTTTTACAATGGTAGTAACTATTTTTTCATCTGATTTTTTATCTATTATATTTGTATTTAGAACCCAGCCTATGTTCTTACTTAAACTGTTTTTTACTCTTTTTTTGAAATTATATAATTTTTTAGTAACATCTTTTTTTATTATGATTTTTGCTGGATTTTTCCATGACCTATCTATTAGTATATTTGTTGTTTTATCCCCTATAAAAGTGATGGAAGCTAGTAAAATAATTGTGAGTGAAGTTAATATTATAGCTGCTAGAATATCGAGTATATATACTGTTGCTTCTGCATTCCAGTTGTATAGACCTTTTATTATGTCATCTGAAAAAATTAACCAAAATGGGGAAGAGTACATCATTATATCACCTGTGTATGAACCGTTTTTACTTACGTTTCTTGATAGGGCTCTTAATTTTATTGTTTTTTCTTCTCCTCTATCTAATTCAAATATTTTTCTGGTAACAATATCGCTCATTTCTCCTTTTGCAAATACTATACCTTTTACTGGCATAGTACCAGGATTTATCACCGGAAAATTTTTTGAAAAGGAATCTCTATCTTCCCTTATACGTCCAAAATCTAGTCCACTGTCTGGACATTTGTCATTTATTCCTACAGATGTTGTCATTGTGTCATAAGCAAATGCATGTATCATAGTAAAAAACAATATATATGCGATTAGAAAGGTGATTAATGTTTTTTTTAGATTAAGTGGTTTTCTACCAAATATATTTAAACGTATTTTTTCTTTGATTGTTTTTGCTTTTTCAGGTAGTATAAATACTAATAATACCAGTATTATTGCTGATATTGTTAGAGGAGCAAATACACCAACGTAGTTTATTGTATTTTTTGAGGCTGTAGGTTGAGATATTAAACTAAATCCTTCGTTTATCCATATACCAAACATTCCAACAAAGGGAATTTTAATTGGTTGCTGTCCTATTGATACAGTTTTACCCATTAAATGATCTTCTCTTATGTATGGTTCAGGTATATGTGGTCCTGCTTGATCTGTCCAGTCGTTTTTATCTCCTTTTGTTGTTAGTAATATACTTCCTTTGGTTGATGTTTTAATATCTGATATTCTGTGTACAACTATTTTTTCATCTGGCCAACGTACATAGCTTTTAAAAACTACAACATCGCCTATTTTTAGATCCTCTATTCTTGTCGGTGTCCATGCAACGATATCTCCCTCTATTAGAGACGGTTGCATTGAATCTGATGTTACAAGAGCAACAGGAAAGGGTGTACCAGACCATACTGATAAAAAACGTGCTATTATTAAAAATAAAGCTGCAAAGAATAATAGATTTCCAACAATACTTTTAATCGATAGCTTTATGGCTCATCCCATCCCAATTACTGCATCCCAATTTTTATAATGTATAAGTTTTTGGATATATTAATGTTTATGCTTATAATAAATCTATT
>Ga0272442_10012528_pt1 | contig 10230 bp, 6 predicted proteins | sample SSMForm2O_FD_200262 | JGI IMG/M metagenome (GOLD analysis project Ga0272442, IMG submission 200262) | Marine sediment archaeal communities from Little Sippewissett salt marsh, Falmouth, MA, United States - SSM-Form-2O | ecosystem: Environmental > Aquatic > Marine > Wetlands > Sediment ... | reverse complement strand
GTGGTCTTTCCCGAGCCGTTGGGACCGAGAAGGCCGTAGATCTCGCCCGCGCTGATCCGGAGGCTCAAATTCCGGATGGCGCAAATGCCGTTGTAGCGCTTTTCCAGTTCCTTGGCCTCGACGACCAACATGCTACCGTCGCCCAAGGCGCACGAAGATCCCGGTCAGGCCGGCAACGACAATCACGACCACGCCGACGCCGACCCAGCCCATGGACGCTCCGACGGTGACGCGCAGTTGCATCTGCTCGCGACCTTCATTGCTCGCCGCAGTCAGTGTGACCTGATAGTCTCCCGGGATTGCGCGGGATCGTGGCGTGATGATGACATCCACTGCGTCCGGCTTTCGAGTCTCTGCAAGCGGTTTTAGGGTATCCAATCGCTCAGGATCGAAGGTCACTTCCCATCCTTCCGGCTTGGAGGCAAAGAAACTCACATCATTTAGAGCCATCGAGCCTCTGTTCCACAAAAACAGGGTGAATTTCCTGTCTTGGCCCTCGGTGGCTCGAATGTTGCGGGTGTCGCCGGTGCCGGTGATTTCGGCTTCGGCACCCAGATTGAGCTCTGTCGTTCCGGGGATGGTGACTTTGAGGTTCAAGGTCTCCTCTGCCTCTCCCGCGCGGGCGACAAAGGTCAGCGGGTGATCCTCTTCCGCCTCACCGAACGGTGGAGTCACAGTGAACTGAATCGTCTCCGTCGCCTTGGAGCCGACTTTGATCGAGGTAACCCGTTGGGTCTGGTAGCGTGGAGTGAAATAGACGCGCCAGCCGATCGGTGATTGGGCTGCGAGGTCTACGATCTGTTCTTCGTCCGATTTGTTCTCGATTTGGATCTCGAACTTGATTTCCTCTCCAGCAGGGCCTTCGAGTGAAGGATAGTTGACGGCGAGCGCCAGCCCCCCTTCGCTGGGTTCCTCTTCCGCGACGGCCTCGGCAACCAAGCTTACCGAGACTGTGATCTCACGGATAATCGCTTCATCCTGATTCGTGACCGTTAGGACAAACGGGTAATCCCCGGAGATCGCCCCTTCGGGAGGTTTTGCCTTGAACTTGACTGTGACAACACCCTTCTCCTCTTCTCCGGGGCGCAGGCTGACCGCCTTGACTTGGATTGCCGGGTAGGATGTGGTCTCAAATCGTGCGTTCCAGCCTTCTGGTCCTTCGATGGAGAGGGACACATCTTCCGTGCGCACGCCGGTATTGACCAACTTGACCTCAAGTGAAAGCTCTTTTCCTTCACCGATAACGATTGCAGGGTAGTCGGTGTAGAAGTTAAGGCCACGCTGGGCCGCTACCACCGGTACGAATATGAGAAATCCCAACCCGAAAGTTGTGAGAAGACAAAAAGGCTTTGCAAGAGAAGAAAAAACACCTCGTGCCGTACCCATTTTCACCTTCAATAATCGCTAATCCTTTGTTCCAGTCAACAGTATAGTGTTCCGCAGGAGTGAGAACAACCGAGGCCTGGCGCCTCGACTTGTCGCAATTTCGTACGGCGACGGAGGGGCATTCGCGGTTTCCGGCGAGGCCGTAGCCCGTCTTTATTGATGAGGTTCCTTATCGGAGCTTCTTCATTTCGGGACATACTGTCTCCCCGTGCCTCGGCCGGAGCGCCTGAGAGTGAGAGTCAGTATCGCCCGCCCTGTCGGAAGTCCCGGAGTTCGGGGCATTGATGCGATGGAAAGAGTCTCGTGTTTTGAGTAGGATCGGGACGCTTGCAGCCTGCAGGTAGTCTCTACCGGGTGGGGCTGATCACGGTGGGTTACTAAAAGGAGTTTGTCACTCGTATGCGCGAGATGCTGAAATCCAATCGGAGATTATTCTCCTACCTTGTTGTCTCCAATTTTCTGCTGTTTTTCGGCTACCGCGTGTGGGAAGCGATGTTCAACAACTTCGCCGTTGAAACGATCGGGATTGGTCCAGCGGCCATCGGTTGGGTTCAAGCGCTGCGTGAACTTCCGGGCCTGATGGGTTTTCTCCTCGGCTTTCTTGCGCTTTTTCTTTCCGAAGTTCGTGTCATGGCGCTGAGTGTCATCGTTCTTGGCATCGGCATGATGCTGACCGGCCAAGCAGCCAGTGTTCCGTTATTGCTCGTCAGCACGGTTGTGATGAGTGTGGGTTTCCACTTCTTCTACCCCAGCAACAACGCCGTCGTGTTGATGAGCGTGGACAAAGAGCACGCTCCGAAGGCACTTGGCCAACTGCGGAGTCTGGGTGCGATTGCCGCTCTGGTGGCCACCGGTATCGTTTTCCTGTTAGCGGGACGGCTCGGATATCGAACGCTGTTCGTGATCGTAGGGGGAGTTGTCACACTCGGGGGATTGCTGCTGTTGCCCTTTGAGAAGAGCAAGGAGGGCTTGCCTCAGCGACGGCGGGTCGTCTTTCGGCGGTGCTACTGGCTTTACTACACCCTCGCATTTCTGATGGGCAGCCGCCGCCACATCTTCACTACGTTTGCCATCTTCTTGCTCGTGAAAGTACATGGGATCTCCGTTGAGACGACGGCGCTACTGTTTCTTGTCAACAGTCTGGTCAATACGTTTGCCTATCAATACATCGGCAAGCTTGTCGGCCGACTGGGTGAAAGGTTGATGCTCTCCTTCGGTTTTGGAACGCTGATCCTCGTCTTTCTCGGCTACGCCTACGTTCATATTCTCCCGCTACTGTTCGGTCTGTTTATAGTCGATAACATCATCTTCGGATTTAACTTAGCTACAGCAACTTATCTACAGAAGATCGCCGTATCGCAAGAGGAGCTTACAAGCAATCTCTCGTTGGAGCAGACCATCAACCACATTGCGGCCATCGTCGTCCCGGTGCTAGGAGGCACAGTATGGGCTCTGTTTGGCTCACAGGCTCCCTTTTTGGTGGGAGTTGGCATCGCCGCTGTGTCGCTCTTTCTTTCCCAGTTCATTCGGACGTCGGCAGAGCCAATGCCGGTTGTAAGCCCCGAGTCAAGTTGAAAAGATTGCCCTTTGTGGAAAGGATCTTTTCTCAGTTATTTGTGTCCGACGTCTTGTCATGTCCGCGGAAGGGCTGACGCGAGTACCTATTCAGGCGTGAGACAAATTCGATGACAGATTCCGACAAGTGGCCGCCGGATAGCATACACATCCCGGTACAGTTCACAGCGGTCTTAGCAGGGCGTCTGAGTCTGCGACAGCGGTGCAGCGGTTGATATTTGCCCAGGGATACGTAGAGCTGCAGCTTTTCAGCGCTAGGCAGAATTTATCGTGAAGCAGAGTGAATAAGAGGAGTGAACTGAGGATGATCCAAAGAGGCCGTTTATGCAGAATCTAGACAGCCTACGCCGTCGAATCACCGAGCTCGAAACTGCGCAAGCAAAACATAGGCAAGTGGAAACAGAGTTGCAGCGGCGCGCAGCCCTGGCCGAACTGGTTCATGATGTGGCACTGCGTACGAGTGGTGCGTTGGAGCCAAAGGAGCTTTTCCCTGCCATCGTCTCCACCATTCAAGATGTTCTTTATTTCTACAGTGTAGCGCTTTTACTGGTTGATGGGTCAAACGGTTGTTTAACGCTGCAGGCCGTAGCGGGGCACCACACTGAGGTTGTTCCCGAGAACCTACAGGTTGCCGTTGGTGAAGGGATGGTGGGACACGCAGCGGAAACCGGGAAAACGCAAATCAGTGGCAATGTATGTCAAGATTCTCGCTACGTCCGCAAAGTGGACAGCACCGCCAAATCGGAGATGGCAGTCCCGATCAAGCATGGGGAGAAGATTGTGGGTGTGCTCGATATCCAAAGTGACGTCTCTGACGCCTTCGATGAGATGACAGTGGGGGCTATGGAGACGCTCGGCACGCAGATTGCCATTTTAATTGAGAATGCGCTTTTGTACGAAGAAACGCGAAGTCGAGCTGAGCGGCTTGCTGTCGTCACCCATATCGCAAAGGCAGTTGGGGCAAGCCTTCGGCTGGAGGAGTTGGTGGAGACGGTCTATCGGCAAACGGCCCCCATCTTCCAGGCCGACACGTTTTTCATCGCGTTCTACGACGAAACGGCCGACGAATTGGACTTCCGCTTCGTGATAGACGAAGGGGCAAGGCAGCGTCCGGGACGGTCACCGCTGTCTGCCACCCTCTCCTCCGTGGTTGTTACCGAGAAGAGGCCGCTTCATATTCGTGATTGGGAGCGCGAGAAGGACCAATTAACAGGTGGCTGGTTCTTCGGTGAGGGGAAGCGCCCTCGTTCATGGCTGGGGGTTCCACTGGTCGTGGGCGAGCGTGTCATCGGGGTTCTCAACGTGCAGTCATATCGTCCCAATGCCTACGGCGAGGAGGAAGAGAAGCTCCTGGCAACGATCGGCGATCAGATTGCCGTGGCGATCGAGAACGCCCGCCTGTTCGAGGAAACTCAAGGCAGAGCCGAGAGGCTGGCAGTCGTCAACCGCATTGCCAAGGCGGTTGGGGCCAGCCTCAAACTGGACGAGTTGATGGAGATTGTTTATCAGGAAGTCACCTCGGCCTTCGACAACGATGCGCTGTACCTCTCGCTGTATGACGAAGAGCACAGCGAACTGGACTTTTTGTTCGGAGTAGAGGGCGGGCAGCGGCTGCCGCGCGAGCGTATCCCGTTGGGCGGGTGGTCTGCTCTCATTGTCAAAGAAAAAAAACTGCTCCATGTAAGAGACTATGAACATGAACGGGATGATCTCCGGCTTCCGGAGCCAGTGATGTGGGGCGATTCCACGTTCTATCCTTCCTGGCTCGGTGTTCCGATGCGGCTTGGCGACAGAGTGATCGGGGTGATCACCGTGATGGTGAACCGCACCTATGCCTACAGTGATGAGGACGAACGGTTACTCGTGACCATCGCCGATCAGGTCGCCGTGGCGATCGAAAACGCCCGTCTGTTTGAGGAGACTGAGAGACGGGTCGCTCAGTTGGCGTTGGTTAACGATGTCGGGGCAAAAGTCGCGGCTGTACTCGAATTGGAGAGGATGCTGGAGAGAGTAGTCAAATTGGTTTACGAGGGATTCGGCTACGATCATGTGGCCTTCTTGACCGTGGACCGCGAACGCGAGGAGTTGGTCGTGAAGGTGCGCATGGGTTCACTGGCCGGGGTGTTGCCTGTAGGTCACCGCATTCCGTTCGGGAAGGGATTGGTCGGCACAGTGGCACGCAGTAACAAGACCTTGGTGGTCAACGATGTTCGCTCGGAGCCTCGATATGACAACCCTCGTCCTGGCGTGGTGAATACGCAATCCGAGCTGGTTGTTCCGGTGAGAGTCGGCGATCAGACGGTGGGCGTTATCGATCTCCAAAGCCCGAAATTGAACGCGTTCGATGCGAGCGATGTCGCTGTTTTGGAGACGCTTGCTCACCAGATCGCTGTAGCGATTGAGAATGCCCGTTTGTTCGAAGAGACACGAAACCGAGCCGATCGGCTGGCCCTTGTCAATCGTATCAGCAAAGCGAGTAACTCTGTTCTTCAGCTGGATGATCTTATGCAGCACGTCTATGAGGAGATCGCTTCTGTCTTTCAAGTGAACACGTTCTTCATCGCCCTTTACGACGAAGCGTCCGAACAGATCGATTTCCGATTCATGATGGACGACGGCACCCGCATGACACTGGAGCCACAGCGCTTGGGATCGAGTTTGACCTCCGTCGTCATTATCGAGAAGAAACCGCTGATGATCAGCAATCTTGAAGAAGCCAAGCGCCTGCAAGAATCAATGCAGATGTATGGGACGATGAGGCTCCCTGCATCCTGGTTGGGAGTGCCGCTCATGATCGGTGATCGGGTGATCGGTGTTGTCAATGTACAGGCTTATCGTCCCTACGCCTTTGGGGAAGAGGACGAGTTGCTTCTTTCTACAATTGCTGACCAGATAGCCATAGCGACCGAGAATGCCCGTTTGTACGAGGCCGTTTCGCAAGAACTGATGGAACGCAAGCGCAAAGAAGAGAAGATCCGTCAGCTCAGTCAATATTTAGAAAGTGTTATCAACAACGCGACCGTGTGGTTGAATGTACTGGACGAGGAAGGAAATGTCGTGATCTGGAACAAGGCCGCCGAGGCGATCAGCGGCTATTCTCACGATGAGGTCGTGGGGCATGCCAAGATATGGGAGTGGCTATACCCGAAAAAGGCGTATCGTGAGGAGATTGTGGGAATAGCCAGCGAGGTCATCTGCGGGGATAAGGCGTTTACGGAGGACGAGACGACCATCCACTGCAAAGACGGCCAGACCAAGATCATCTCGTGGAACGACAGGAGCCTACTGGATGAAGATGGAAACGCCATTGGGGCCATTGCCATCGGCCGCGACGTCACCGCACACAAGCAAGCGGAAGCGGCGCTGCAAGCCAGTGAAGAACGCTTTGCCCTGGCCGTACAGGGTGCCAATGACGGGATATGGGATTGGGATATCCAGAACAACACACTCTACTGGTCCCCTCACATGAAGGAGATGTTTGGGTACGCTGATGATGAACTCGACGTTGACTTTGAAACGCTTGAAACGTTTCTGCATCCAGATGACAAAGAGCGTACGAATGCAGCCATCGACGCTCACCTGAAGGATCGGGTGCCCTACGACGTAGAGCAACGACTCCGCACCAAATCGGGCGAATATCGTTGGTACCGTGCTCGGGGGCAAGCACTGTGGGACGAGAGCGGGAAACCGCTTCGTATGGTCGGCTCGACCACCGACATCACCGAACTCAAGCGGGTGGAGGAGAGGCTCGCAAAAGAGCGTAATCTGCTGCGTGCGGTAATCGATAACATCCCCGACACGATCTACGCAAAGGACGCTAACTACGCCTATACGGAGTGCAACATCGCTCAGGCGTGTGCCGCAGGAGTGGCGACCCCCGATCAGGTGATTGGAAAAACGGACTTTGATTTTCATCCTGAGGAGCTAGCGGCAGAATACCGGGCTAACGATGAGTCGGTCATTCGAACCGGGCAGCCGTTGCTCAACTGTGAAGAAAGCGGGGAAGATCCCTCTGGGAAGCAACTATGGGTTCTGTCAAGCAAAGTGCCTTTGATGGATACTGCCGGGAGGATTGTCGGTCTTGTGGGGATTAGCAGAGACATCACTGAACTTCGCGAAGCAGAGGCAAAGATTCAACGCTATGTCGCCGAGATTGAGGGAGCGAACGAGGAGATCAAGCAGTTTGCATACATCGTCTCCCACGATCTGCGGGCGCCGCTGGTCAACCTGAAGGGTTTTGCCGCAGAACTGCGCTCGGCCCTGCAGGAAATATCTCCTGTGATGGAGGTTGCCTTGCCCACACTGGATGAAGAACGTAGGCAGGAGATAAATGTTGCGTTCCGCGAAGATATTCCGGAGGCACTGGGGTTCATCGAGTCTTCTGTAACGCGTATGGACAGCTTTATAAGTGCCGTATTGAAACTCTCCCGACTGGGACGGCGCGAATTGTCGCTTAAATCCGTCGACATGAACGCGGTTGTTGAAGTGGCTCGGCAAAGCCTCGCGCATCAGATTGAGGAACGACACGTCAACCTAACGGTTACCGATCTGCCGGAGATCGTTGCCGACCAAACTTCCATGGAGCAAATCGTTGGAAATCTGTTTGCGAATGCGTTGCTTTATCTGGATCCTGGCCGACCCGGCGCAATCGAAATTGGCGGCAGACGGGATAAGCTTGCCACGACCTTCTGGGTGCGCGACAATGGGCGCGGTATCTCAGAGGATGATGCCCCGAAGGTGTTTGCTCCGTTTCGCCGTGCCGGCAAGCAGGATGTCCCGGGGGAAGGAATGGGGCTTTCCTATGTCAAAACGATTGTTCGAATGCACGGAGGCCACATCTGGTTCGAGTCGGAGCCGGATGTTGGAACGACGTTCTTCTTCACGATAGCAAACGACCTAGCGAAAGGAGAAAAGGATGATGGGCAAACACGAGGTTAGCATTCTAATTGTGGAAGATGATCCAGGGCACGCACGGCTGATCGAGAAAAACCTGAAACGGGCGAAGATCTCAAACGCGGTTGAAACGGTGAATAATGGCCAAGAGGCCCTCGACTACCTGTTCGGTGAAGGTGCGTATGCGGGACACGTGCGGCCTTCTCCGCTTCTGGTGTTGTTGGATCTGAATATGCCGGTGTTGGACGGCTATCAGGTTCTCGAGCGGATGAAGGCGGACGATCGTACGAAGCAAATCCCTGTAGTGGTCCTAACAACCACTGATGATGCGCGGGAGGTGTCCCGATGTTACGAACTCGGGTGTAACGTGTATATAACCAAGCCGGTCGACTATGAGAAATTCACTGAAGCCGTTCAGAAACTCGGTCTTTTCCTTTCGATTGTGAACGTACCGAACGGAGAGTGAACAACATGTCGGAGCACGCGCCGGTTCACATCCTGTATATGGAAGATGATCCCGGCCTGGCACGGCTGGTTCAAAAGCGGCTGAGACGAGAGGGCTACGTCATCGACCTGGCAGGAAACGGCGAAGAGGGGCTGGTCATGTACGCTGAAGGTGTCTACGATGTCATCATCGTGGACCAAGAAATGCCTGTTTGCAACGGATTGAAAGTCCTTGAGACCATGGCGGCGGAGGCACAGCGGCTTCCCCCCACTATTATGTTGACAGGTACCGGGAACGAGGAAACAGCTGTCGAGGCCATGAAGCTTGGTGCAGGGGATTACCTCGTCAAGGATGCAGGGGGTGGGTATCTCGAACTGCTTTCTTCGGTTATCGAGCGGTTGCTCACGCAGTACCGCCTGGTCGAGGAGAGGAAACGGGCCGAGCAGGCGCTGAAAGAAAGCGAAGCGCGGTTCCGCGCTGTTGCCAAGACAGCGATGGATGCCATCGTCTCAGTCGATAGTTCCGGGAAAGTGATCTTTTGGAATAACGGTGCGGTGATCATGTTCGGCTATCCAGAACAGGAAGTGCTGGGCAAACCGTTTACCGGGTTGATTGCGGAGCGACAGGACGAGGATGATTACCAGGGAAGAAGACACTTTGAGCTAACGGAGACACCACGTAGGGAACAACGCGTTGAGTCAAAAGGCCTGAAGAAAGATGGAAGCAAGTTTTCGATTGAGCTTTCGTTGACAAGCTGGCAGACAGAAGCGGGGATGTATCATACCGCCATTATCCGAGACATTACCGAGCGCAAGGAGTACGAAGAGAAGCTCTCCCATATGGCGCATCACGATGCCCTAACGGGGGTCTACAATCGGCACTACCTGGATGAACTTCTTGAGCAAGAGGCAAAACGGGCTGAACGCTACAAGCATCCCATCGGCATGCTGATGATCGACGTTAATCGGTTCAAAGAGATCAACGATCGATTCGGCCACCAGGCCGGTGACAAAGTTCTGCAGGCAATAGCGGCTTTGCTTGAGGAGACGGTTCGGGAGACGGACATCGTTGTCCGCTATGGTGGGGATGAGTTTCTTCTCATTTGTCCCGAGACCAACGGGGAGATTGAAGCCATCAAGAAGCGTATTCTTCAGGCAATGACAAACCAGGAGGCAATTGGCCAACTCATCGATTTTCCGGTTACGCTATCCATCGGAACGGCTCACTGGGTACCCGATAGCGGGAGATCTATTGACAGAGTATTGGCCGAAGCCGACAGGCGGATGTACGATGCCAAACCGAAGCGGTAGAGGAACATATTGGGTTGATCCTTGCATCAGAATGCGTGAAGATCCACGTCCATTTTACAGATGCATCCTCCTTGTGCTCCGTTTAAACAGGTGCGGCGCACGAAAACCTGTGCGCCGCACGGAGTGATCTTGTGCAACGAATAGCTTCTTAGAGAATAACGGTGACGTCTAGGGCCTGGGGGCCTTTCTGGCCTTGGCCAAGCGTGAATTCCACTTTTTGCCCGTCTTCCAAAGATTTGAAGCCTTCGCCACGAATAGAACTGAAGTGCACGAATACGTCTTCACCTTGCTCTCGCTCGATGAAGCCGAACCCTTTGGCGTCGTTGAACCATTTAACCGTACCGGTCTCGCGGTCAGACATAGTCGATAGTCCTCCTCTATGCTGGAAGTTTTAGCTAAGCAGGACGTTCTTGGGTGGACTTCAGAAACAACTGACTCCAAACACAAACGGCTGCAACACTACCAACAACATGAAAATATTATACCGCACACTGCGCCAAATGCAAATCCGGAACGATCCCACAGGCGGAAGGCAGGATGTCCTTGGCAGGATTGGATAGATGTTAGGGAAAAGATCGTTATGGGTTGCCTCCTATCAGACATAGCGCTGAGGACCACGGG
>Ga0272442_10012526_pt1 | contig 10231 bp, 8 predicted proteins | sample SSMForm2O_FD_200262 | JGI IMG/M metagenome (GOLD analysis project Ga0272442, IMG submission 200262) | Marine sediment archaeal communities from Little Sippewissett salt marsh, Falmouth, MA, United States - SSM-Form-2O | ecosystem: Environmental > Aquatic > Marine > Wetlands > Sediment ... | reverse complement strand
CTGCTCCTTTTTCTCCTCGCTGGCCGCCTTTTCCTTTTTACCGGAGGTTTCCGCAGGCTGCTCACCCTCGACGCGTTTCATCTGGATGGAGCTCTTGAGAACCCTTACCTTGACTCCATCGGCTACCTCGAGAATGAAGCTGTCGTCTTTCATTTCCGTAACGACGCCAAAGAAACCGCCCGCCGTAACTATCTGGTCGCCCCTGCGTATAGCGGCGATCATTTCCTCATGCTTGCGCTGACGTTTCTTCTGAGGTCTGATGATAAGGAAATAGAAGATCACTACAAAAACCGCCAGCGGAAGCAACATACCCATCAAACTGCCCGACTGCTGCAATCACAACGCCTCCCTATGCATTGTTATCCACGATTTTGCTTTGCACATTCTATCATGACGTCCCCTGAAGCGAAATACGGAAAGGTCCTACATCCCCGCTTCCTTCAGGTAGAACAGAAGTTTCTCCAGTTCAATGGAAATATCCACGCGGTATACAAGGACATCTTCCGGGGCGGCCACGGCCGATGTTGCGAACGTCAGTATTCCCCTGACAGTACCCGCCGCCACCGCACGGTCCACCGACGACTGCGCGGCGCCGCCCGGGACAGTAAGGATAACTATTTCTATCCCGTTTTCCCGGATGATATCGGTCATGTTGTCGGCGTGATAGCAGGGCACTCCGCAGACGGTGGTTCCGACCTTTTCGGGGTCGACGTCGAAAACCGCCTCCATACGGAATTTTTCACTCCGCAGGGCCCGGTGCCCCAGCAGGGCCTCTCCGAGACGGCCCGCTCCCACCAGCGCTATGCGCCATAGCCTGTGGGGAGAAAGAATTTCGCTTATATGACCATAGAGGCGATCCACGTGATACCCGACTCCCCGTTTTCCGATCTCCCCGAAATAGGACAGATCCTTGCGAACCTGACTGGCCTTGAGCCCCAGCATGTCCCCTATCTCCTGCGAGGATATGACCCTTCTGCCCTCTTCGTGAAGCTGGGTAAGGAGCCTGTAATACTGAACCAGTCTTTCTACAGTGGGTTCGGCTACCCTCATTTATATGCCACCGGCCCGGCCGAGGGCCCTCGTCCTGCGAAATCTTTCCAGACCGGTGTAACGCGCCGTTCCCCCGGTTTCTTCCTCTATCACAAGCAGCCTGTTGTATTTGGCCACCCTGTCCACCCTGGCGGGGGCTCCCGTTTTGATCTGCCCGGAACCAGTGGCGACCGCGAGGTCGGCTATGAAGGAATCTTCCGTTTCTCCCGATCTGTGGGAAATAACGAATCCGTATCCGTTCCATCTGGCGTCGTCTATCAGCTTAAGCGTTTCGGTCACCGTTCCTATCTGGTTGAGTTTGACCAGAACGGCGTTAGCCACGCCGCGTTTCAGGCCCATTTCGAGCCTGACGGGATTTGTGACGAATATGTCGTCGCCTACTATCTGTATGCTGTCCCCAAGTGCTCTCGTCATGGCTTCCCATCCGGTCCAGTCCTCTTCGGCCATGCCGTCCTCTATGGACACCAGAGGAAAACCATCGCAGAGTTCCCTGTAGTAGGCCACAAGATCGTCCACTGAAAGATCCCTTGCTTCTCCCGCGAACCTGTATACACCGTCTTTCAGCAGCTCGCTGGCGGCCACGTCCAGCGCCAGACTGATGTCGACGCCGGGCCTGTATCCCGCCGCCTCTATAGCCTCCACCAGTATCTCCATGGCCTGGCTGTTGGACTGCAGGTTCGGGGCGAAACCACCCTCGTCACCGATCGAAACTGCGTAGCCCCTCTTTTTGAGTATTCCCTTCAGGGTGTGGTAAGTCTCAACGCCCATCCTCAAAGCCTCGGGATAGGAATCGGCGCCGTGGGGGATGATCATGAATTCCTGTATGTCGAGGTTGTTGTCGGCATGCACCCCTCCGTTGATGACGTTCATCATGGGGGTAGGCATTATTTTGCGGCCCGAACCGCCCAGCCATGTCCACAGGGGGATCCCCAGGTCCAGCGCGGCCGCCCTTGCGCAGGCCATGGAAACGGATAGCATCGCGTTGGCGCCCAGGTTCTCCTTGGTATCCGTTCCATCCAGTTCGCAGAGCATCTCGTCGATCTCCGTCTGGTCTTCAGCGGAGACACCGACAAGTTCCGGGCCTATACGCGTATTTACGGCTTCGACCGCCTTCAGGACTCCTTTGCCCAGGTAGCGGTCTTCTCCGTCCCTGAGTTCCAGCGCCTCGAAAGCACCCGTAGACGCGCCTGACGGCACAGCCGCCTTGCCGACCGTTCCCGACTCCAGCCATACTTCCGCCTCGACCGTCGGATTACCGCGAGAATCGAGAATTTCCCTTGCGTGCACGCCGATTATCTCATTCATACCAGAACTCACTCCCTGCCTGTGTTTATCCGGTGTTGCGACCTTCTTCCGGTGCGCCCTTACCAGGGACGCACGTCTCCCCTGACCCTTTCCTCGCTCAGCACTTCGAAGGTTGTTTCTCCCCTTTTCAGTTCCCTTTCCGAAAAGGGGCCGATCCTCACCTTCAGCACACGGGACGGAAACGCTATCTCGATCAAGTCTCCTTCGCGCACTTCCCGCGACGGCCTGGCCGACGAGCCGTTTATACGGACGGCGCCCGCTGTTATCATTTCCTGCGCCACGGTTCTTCGCCTGACTATGCGCGAAAGCTTGAGGTAGCGGTCCAGTCTCATGTTTGTGCCTCCATGAACAAATTCTGTTATCATTATAACAAACGATCTGCATCATTGCTCATTTTCGAGATCAGGAGAGCAATAAACCCGGAGCAAAGGTACGACTACATCAGGCTAGTCGAGGAAATCCTTCAGTTTCTTGCTCCTGCTGGGATGCCGCAGCTTGCGCAGCGCCTTTGCTTCTATCTGCCGTATGCGCTCCCGGGTGACACCGAACCGCCTGCCTACTTCCTCGAGCGTGTAGGGGTGGCCGTCCTCGAGACCGAAACGCAGACGCAGCACCTCTTTTTCCCTTTCGGTAAGATCCTCCAGCATACCTTCGAGCTGTTCTCTCAAAAGCTGACCCGCCGCGGCTTCTTCCGGACTGGGCAGTTCCTTGTCTTCCAGAAAATCTCCGAGCTGGCTGTCTTCCTCTTCTCCTATGGGAGTTTCCAGCGAAACGGGTTCCTGGGCGATGCGCTGGATCTCCTCCACGCGGTCCGAGGCTATGCCCATTTCGGCCGCTATCTCCTCAGCGGCCGGCTCCCTGCCCAGGCGCTGCACCAGTTGCCGGGAAACGCGTATAAGCTTGTTTATGGTCTCCACCATGTGCACGGGTATGCGTATGGTCCGCGCCTGGTCGGCTATGGCCCTGGTTATGGCCTGCCGTATCCACCATGTGGCGTATGTACTGAACTTGAAGCCCTTGCGATAGTCGAACTTTTCCACGGCTCTTATAAGGCCCAGGTTTCCCTCCTGTATAAGGTCGAGAAAAAGCATGCCCCTGCCGATATACTTCTTGGCTATGCTCACTACCAGCCTCAGGTTGGCCTCCACCAGTTTGCTCTTGCCGACGGGATCGCCCGCCTCGACCAGTTTTGCCAGCTCTACCTCCTCTTCGGGCTTGAGCAGAGGTATCTTGCCTATCTCCCTCAGGTACATGCGGACGGGATCCGACAGCGGAAGGTCTTCCAGCACTCCCATTTCCTCGGTGTACTCCGCGGCAGGGGGAGAGCCTTCCTCTCCGTCTTCCTTTTCCTTTTCCTCCTCCACCAGGTCGATGTCCAGTTCCATCAGGTTGGAATAAAGCGTGTCGAGGGTCTCGGCGTTGATCATGTCTCCGGGCAGGTGTTTTTCGATATCGTCATAGGTCACGAATCCCTTTGTCCTGCCCACGTGAAGCAGTTCCTTGAAATTCTCGATGTACTTCATGACTTCGCTGCGGGCCGTGTTTTCTCCGTCACCGGCGGTGTCTTTGGGCGTCGCCGGCTTTCTGGCCTTCTTTTTCTTTTTGGGCTCTGTCATTTAACGTCGTTTCCTCCTTTCGCTTTCAGTTTCCTGGAAAGCTCCGTATACTCGCGCATTTGCGCGGGGGAAGCCTCTCCCTTCGCGTATTTCTCCTTCAACTCCAGAAAGCGGCCGGTTATCTTGCGTTTGCGCAGCGCGCCCAGAACGGTAGACCAGGGGTCATCGCCGCCGGTTTCGCACTGGGCGCCTCCCGTCGCTATGACCGTCATCGGAAACGAATCACCCATCTCGGCCCAGCGTTCCCTGAGGTCCTCGGGGGATTCCCCACAGACAAGAGCCGCAGCCACAGCCTGTATCCGTTCATCGGTCAACAGGGGCAGAAGGTTCCCGGTAGCAGCAGAGTTTCTTCTCTTTTCGCTGCTCCAGAGAAGGTAGCACAGGGCCGACTCCCAGGGGTCGGGACGAGGCTCATCGGAACCGCTCGTATTTTCACCTCTACTATCTATTACGCGAAGATGATCCGTTTTCTCTTCTTTTTTCTTTTCGCCGGAGCGTAATTTCTTTCGCGACTCCGACAGAACACCCGAAAGCTCCGTGGGCAGCAGGCCCAAGGCGGCGGCGGCGGGAGGCAGGTATCTGCTCACGTCTATGGGGTCCAGCCGGGCCATGCCGTCTACTATCTCCCTGACGGCGGCGCTCTTCGTCGCGTCGCCCGAAAGCTGTTCCCTCCTTGCCGCTATATGGTAAAGGACCAGAGGCATCGCTCTGTCGAGAAGCGAGTCGAACGTACCCCGGCCCCCGGTTTCCGACAGCAGGTCGTCAGGGTCTTTCCCCGAAGGGAGAACGACTACCCTGATATCCAGTCCCGCTTCCTGCAGGACATACATCCCCCTGATAGCCGCGTCTCGCCCGGCGGTGTCCGGGTCGTAGCATATGAAGCAGCGGTCGCTGAATCGTTTCAGCAGGGCCGCCTGATCACCGGTAAGCGATGTCCCCAGAGAAGCAACGGCTTCCGTAAAGTCGTTCATATGGAGCCTCAGTGCGTCCATATAGCCCTCTACGAGTATCGTCCTTCCCCTCTCACGAATGGCGCCCTTGGCCTGGTTCAGGAGGTAAAGCCCCGATCGCTTGCTGTAAAGTTCGCTTTCCGGGCTGTTGATATATTTGGCGCCGTCGCCGTCTACCAGCCTTCCCCCGAAAGCCGTCAACCTGCCGCGAATGTCGCGGATGGGGAAAATGACCCTTCCGCGGAAACGGTCGTAGCAGCCTCTCTGTCCCTCTATGAGAAGTCCGGCGTCCACTGCGTCGCGGTCATTCACACCGTTCTCGCGAAGCCTTCTCCCCAGGGCGTCCCACTGCGAAGGAGCCCACCCCAGCTCGAAACGCCTGGCGTCCCCCGCCGTCAGTCCTCGCCTCTGCAGATATTTTCTGGCGACTTCGCCCTTCGGGCCCCTGAGGCTCTCGATGTAGAAAGCCAGGGCTTCTTCCATTATCCCGGCAAGACCACGATCCCGATCCGGTTCGTTCCTCTGTTCGAGAACGACGCCCGCCCTTTCCGCCAACATCCTCAAAGCCTCCGGAAAGCTGAGCCCTTCTTTTTCCATGACGAACGAAAAAACGTCTCCGCCCTTTCCGCATCCGAAGCAGTGATAGGTCTGCCTGTCGGGCGAAACGTAGAACGAAGGCGTTTTTTCCGAATGGAAGGGACACAGCCCCCTGAAATTCTTTCCCGTCTTCCTCAGGGGCAGATATTCACCTACGATGTCGACGATGTCGATCCTTTCCTTCACTTTCTCTACGTCGTCACGATTCAGGGCCGTCGCCTCCTTCGCGTTCAACCGACAGGACGGGGGAGAGCGGACATCGCCGCTCTCCCCCGTCCTCAGGTTCGATGCAGATCTCGTTCGTGAGTTATCAGATAAACAGCGGCGCCAGAACGAGGGAAACTACGGACATGAGCTTTATGAGGATATTCAGGCTCGGTCCTGCGGTATCCTTGAAGGGATCTCCCACGGTATCGCCTACGACCGCTGCGGCGTGAGGCTCGGAACCCTTGCCTCCGTGGTTGCCTTCTTCGATGAATTTCTTGGCGTTATCCCAGGCGCCGCCCGCGTTGGACATGAATATCGCCATCATGACGCCTGTAACGATGGAGCCGCCCAACAGACCGCCAAGGGCTTCGGGACCAAGTATCAGGCCTACAGCCACCGGTGTTACGACGGCCAGCATGCCGGGAAGCACCATTTCCTTGAGAGACGCAGCGGTGGAAATATCCACGCAGCGCTCGTACTCGGGACGCCCAGTGCCCTCCATGATACCGGGCACTTCACGGAACTGGCGACGAACTTCGTCTATCATTTTCGAAGCGGCCCTGCCAACGGCCTGTATTGAAAGCGCACTGAAAAGGAAGGGGAGCATGCCTCCCACGAACAGACCCACCATGACCTTGGGGTTGTTTATGTCGATCGACTCCACACCAACCGCCGTTGCGTAGGCGGCGAAAAGAGCCAGCGCGGTAAGCGCCGCGGACCCTATGGCCAACCCCTTCCCTATGGCCGCAGTCGTGTTGCCGACGGCGTCCAGTTTGTCGGTTATCTTGCGGACCTCCGACGGCAGGTGGGCCATTTCGGCTATGCCGCCGGCGTTGTCGGCTATTGGGCCGTATGCGTCCACACTCAGGGTCATACCGGTGATGGAAAGCATTCCGACTGCCGCGCAGGCTATGCCGTAGAGCCCGCCGAATTTGACGCCCACCATTATGGCGGCGCAGATCAGAAGCACCGGTATGGCGGTGGATTTCATTCCCACTCCGAGACCCGCCAGGATATTTGTGGCCGTTCCCGTTTCGGAAGCCTGAGCTATCTGCTGCACCGGGCCGTACGCGGAGGAGGTGTACATTTCAGTGACCACCCCGATGATGATCCCGACAGACACACCGGCAATGACCGCCCAGAAGAGGGTGATGTCTCCAAAGAGAGAGTTTGTGATGAAATAGGAGCCCGCGATCATCAGAGCGCCCGTAGCCAGGTTGCCCATGCGCAGCGCGAGCTGGGGGTCGCCGCCTTCCTTGACTCGCACGAAAAAGGAGCCGATGATGGCCGAAACGATGCCGAGCGCCGCGAGCATAAGCGGATAGACGACTCCGGTGTCGCCGTACGCCACCAGACCTATGGCCATTGCCGCTACGATCGAGTTGACGTACGACTCGAAAAGGTCGGCGCCCATTCCCGCTATGTCGCCCACGTTGTCGCCTACGTTGTCGGCTATGACTGCCGGGTTCCTCGGGTCATCTTCCGGGATGCCGGCCTCCACCTTGCCCACAAGGTCGGCGCCCACGTCGGCCGCCTTGGTGTAAATGCCGCCACCCACACGAGCGAACAGCGCTATGGAGCTTGCGCCGAAGCCGAAGCTGGTGATGATGTTGGGATCCTTGAACAGGTAGTAGCAGACCACTAGGCCGACTACGCCGATCCCCACAACGGACATACCCATGACGGTGCCGCCCGTAAAGGCTATACGCAAGGCCGGATTGGCGCCCCCGGTGGCTGCGAAAGCCGTTTTACCGTTGGCTCCTGTAGCGACCTTCATCCCGATGTAGCCGGCAAGACCGCTGCAGGCTGCGCCCAGAACGAAAGAAACTGCGGAATAAAGACTGATCTTGTACCCGAGAAGCGCGGCCACTACGACCACGAACGGAACAAGCGCCCTGTACTCTCTGGAAAGAAACGCCATGGCGCCCTTCTGGATGATGCCGGAAAGCTCGACGACCTTTTCGTTGGTCACCTCGAAATTCCTGACACGGCCGGCCGAGAAAAGGGCGAACGCGAGCGCGAGGATTCCCGCACCGCCGGCTACCCAAATAACCTGAACAACCATTCAATGAACCTCCCTGTATAACTGAAATTCTTGCATCAAAAACACGGCCCGCCTCATGGGCGGGCGCCGGATACGCAAGCGAACAACATTATAGTCATCCCGCCCTGTTCGGGCAAGACTGGCTGGCCCGGAATGGCTGGCCCGGAACCTCGAATATGATTATCCTGCTGGTCGTTTCTGGTCCCTCCGCAGGTAGACCCTTACGTCGCCTGCAATACCGGTCACACCCTTGAGGGCCGACATCATGCCGCGGACAGCTCCTTCGATGAATTCCCCCACGAAGGCCTTTACGGGCACCCTTTTTTCGCCCGTATAGATTTCGACCGGGCCGGTCCACGCTTTTTTCCAGAGGTTCTCGAGAAAATCCGCGAGGGCAAGTTCGTCGCCCCCGCCGAAAAGCGTATCGCCGTTCCCCGCGATCGAACGGTCATACCTGGCGATTATCCCGGTAACCCCTTCCGGGTTTTCGCCGGCAGGCCCAACCCATATTCTGGGGACCGAAAGGTTTTTACCGCCCTCGAGGATAAGAACGTCCTTTCCGGGAAAGAACACCCCGGCAAGGGTGCGCAGATCGATATCGTCCGCCTTTGACTCCGTCCGCACACCATCGTTTCCCCACAGCGCCGTATCGCTTCCATCTGCAAGGAGGTTTCCCGTATCGGTCCCGGCGGGCGAACAGACGTTCTCATGCGTTCTCTTCAGATATCCGACCGTCAGTCCCCTGTTCCTCAGTTCCTCGGCCAGAAACCTGCACAGAGTTGTTTTTCCCGAGTTGTGAAAACCTGAAACCGCTATTACCCATGGCATGGCTCGGTCACCCCTCTCTGCTGAGGCTGGTCCAGATGCTCCTGTAGCTGTCGAGAAAAAATATGAACAGCGAAATGATGAGAGGTCCATAGAAAAGTCCTATGAACCCCCAGGCGGCCAGTCCGCCCACCACGCCTACGAAAACGATAAGGATATGGACCTTGCTGCCCTCGGAAATGAACAAGGGACGTATGAAATTGTCCACTGTGCTGACCACCATGAGGGCCCAGGCCGCCAGCATGAGGGCCGATCTCCACTCGCCCACCGCAGCCAGATATGCGGCGCCCGGAAGCATCACGAGCGGCGTTCCGACGAAGGGTATCATTGCCAGAAGAAACATCACCCCGGCAAAAAGGGGAGGGCTGGCAAGACCGGCAAGCCACCAGGCCAGACCGCCCAGTGTGGCCTGGATGCCGGCAGTGAAACCTATTCCATATATGACCGCGCGCAGAAGCGACTGCACCCTTTCGAAGAGCGATTCCCTTTCGTCGCTCGAAAGGGGAAGAATGTCCCTTACGTACTGGAGGATCAGGTGTCCGTCCCGGATCATGAAAAAGGAGGCCACCGCGATAACAATAAGCTGATATACGATGCGGAAGGCGTTGCCCAGAAAACCCCTTGAAAACGAAGCCAGCGAAGAAGCCACCCAGCGACCGGCCTGCTGGAACATGTCCCCCATGAAGGATACGTGCTCCATCAGCGGCTGGAGCCGCTGCAAGACCGCGTCGGGTAGTATCTCCATAAGCGTAGGCATTTCCGCTCCATCGAGCTGAAGGAGAAGATCGGCCACCTTGCCGTAGAGGCGAATGCCTTCGCGGGCCATGAGCGTTCCCATCAGCGCCGCGGGGACCACCAGCAGAACAAGGATTGCCGCCGTGGTTATTCCGGCCGCTATATTGGAATATCTCTCACGGAAAACACGTCTGTAGACCCACTTGTAGAGCGGGTAGGCGAAAAAAGAAAGCAGCGCGGACCACGCGAGAGGTCTGAAAAGCGGAAGAGAGACGTAATAGGAAAGCGCGGACAGAAGCGAAAAAGCGACTACGAACGGGATGTAGCTGCCTCTGGTCCTTCGTGCGTTTTCCCGTACCGTTTCGCTCATTGCCTCGCCTCCCGGGAATGTTCCCTTTTTAATATCTTCAGTATACATCAGACGCTTTGCCCTCGCGGTTTCCGCCTTATTCCCATTCTATGGTGCCCGGCGGTTTTCCCGTGACATCGTAGACCACCCTGTTTACGCCCTGAACCTCGTTGCAGATGCGCCTGGCGGTCACGTCCAGCAGATCAGACGGAAGTCTGGCCCAGTCGGCAGTCATGCCGTCGCTTGAATCGACTGCCCTGAGTGCGATCACTTCCGAATAGGTTCGGATGTCGCCCATTACCCCTACAGTCCGCACTGGAAGGAGAACGCAGAACGCCTGCCACAGGTCGTCGTACAACCCGGCGCGCCGGATCTCTTCCATAAAGATGGTGTCGGCCTTCCGGAGGGTGTCGAGTCTTTCGGGTTCAAGATCGCCAAGGCAGCGGACGGCCAGGCCGGGTCCCGGAAAGGGATGCCTACCCAGGATCGAGCCGGGCGCCCCCAGCAGAGCGCCTATACGGCGCACCTCGTCCTTGAAGAGATCCTTCAGCGG
>Ga0272442_10012524_pt1 | contig 10232 bp, 10 predicted proteins | sample SSMForm2O_FD_200262 | JGI IMG/M metagenome (GOLD analysis project Ga0272442, IMG submission 200262) | Marine sediment archaeal communities from Little Sippewissett salt marsh, Falmouth, MA, United States - SSM-Form-2O | ecosystem: Environmental > Aquatic > Marine > Wetlands > Sediment ... | reverse complement strand
TTGTCCTTTGAAAGTCGAGACACTGGGCCTTCAATATTCGTTTCTGATGTATTCGAGATTCTCTATTTCTTGTCAACTTCATTTCTTTCTTGATACTTCCAAACATCTCATATGCCAAGGTTGCCTTTCCTGAAGGCTGCTGCAATTGCTTTGGGAACTTCTGCTTCGGCCAGAACAACTTTAGCCCTGTTCTCTTGCGTAATGGCCTTCATTGCTTGTTCCCGTGCAACAGCAAGAGTACGCTGCTTCTCAGCCTGTGCCTGCGCAACCTTCTTGTCAGATGCGGCCTGGTCCACCATGAGCTTTGCACCGATGTTTTCACCAACATCGACGTCCGCAATGTCGATTGAAAGAATCTCAAAAGCAGTGCCCGCATCAAGACCCTTCCCCATGACTTGCTTTGAAATAGCATCAGGATTCTCAAGTATCTCTTTATGAGTTTTGGCAGAACCTATTGCGGTGACAATACCTTCACCAACACGGGCTATAATGGTCTCTTCAGTTGCACCGCCGATCAGTTGTGAGAGGTTCGTCCGGACCGTCACGCTGGCCTTTGCTTTCAACTGAATACCATCCATTGCAACAGCATCAATAGTGTCCCTCCCTCTTTCCGGGTCAGGGCACACAATAACCTCAGGGTCAACGCTCCGTCTTACAGCGCCGAGAATATCACGGCCGGCCAGATCCATTCCGGTTGCCGTCTTCCAGTCAAGGCCGAGATCCGCTTTCCCGGCCGCGATGAGGGCTTTGACCACGTTGGTGACATTGCCGCCTTGCAGGAAGTGATTCTCTAACTTACGGGTGGACATGGGTAATCCGGCCTGGACCGTTAGGATTTTCGCCCGTACAATCGTTCCCACATTGACCTTCCGGAGTTTGATGAATATCAGGTCCAGGAAACCAATTTTGGCCCCGGTCGTTTTACATTGGATCCACAGACTGAAAAACGAAACAAGAACACCAAAAGTGATTAAGAGAATAATGCCAAGAATAACGATCCCAAAAATAACAAGTGGATGCATTTCTATTCCTTTTTACATGGTCCTTTCCACAAAAACATTATTACCAACAATCTTATTGATGGTGGGATCTCAATCCCACATTCTTGCGAAAGAGCCTTCGGTTCCAGCTATCGGTATCTTCATGTGGCAACGGATCTTGCTCGTTGCCGCTTTCCGGCTTATCTGCAGTTGTCATGAGCATGTCTCCTTCGAATCGGTATCATCATGGATTCCGGTCATTCGTGTATAATATGTCAGCGCCTATTGATCTAACTCAATATCATAAACAGCCACTACCCTCCGTGGATACTGAATACCTTGCAGGGGATGTGTCTATCGGATGAGTATTAACAAAAGGTGTTTTTATTATACGATGAATCAGCAAAATGTCAAGAATTAATTGAACGTATTTGACCTCAGGATTTAGTATTCTTGTAGGAACATAACCTGAATTGAGTAACAAGAATCACCTTTAGGCCTTTTGCTCTTTGATCTTCCTTACTGGTGTTGAGCAAACTGCTGTCCCCTCCAAAACGCCTCTTGCCGCAATGCCCCCTGTACCTCTGCAGCACCAACTATGTTGCCACATACCCCTAACACCTACAAACCCGCGATATGTTTCTTTTGTGACAGTCGATTATTTCCACTATAAGGAATTTCGCTATACGAACCTGAAGGATGCGATCGCGCAAGCGGAGCGTCAGCAACACTCAGGTTGAGCGAGCTTGCGAAAGGCCTTGATCTTTCCGGCACTGCGTTCTTCGTGCAAAATTCGGGTTCTACATACACCAATGCCGTCTCCGGCCATGAAAAGATTCTTTAGGGGAGACAATACAACCGCACTGTCTGCCTGACCTGAAATCATGATTCTTATGGCATCTACCATTTAGACCTCAGAACATTGATGACTATCCACAGTCCCAGCACTGCTGAAATCACGTAACCGATAATACCCAAAACCGGAAAGCCAAACAGTGTAGGGCCTACCTGGGCACTGATAATGAGGGATGAGCCGATAACCATGGCTCCAATAATAACAGCTACTGTGAGGCGGCTTGCAGTATCTTCCAGAGTGCGTTGCAGCGGTTCAAGATTTTCGTGCTGAAACTTGATGGCTAATTCATTATGAACAAGCTTCTCTATGATCTGGTTCATCCGTTCGGGAAGCTGCCGCTGCAAAGCCCATATGTGCCGTATACTGCTACGGACATTTCGCCAGATATTCGCTGGCTTCCATTTTTCCGCAAGCAGTTTCTTAACCAAAGGCTGGATTTCCGCGATGACATCCATTTCCGGATCGAGTTCACGGGCTAATCCTTCTACTGTAATAAGTGTTTTAATCATTACCGCAAGATTCTGCGGGAGGATAAGCCTGTGTTTGCGAAGGATGTCAGTACTTTCTGCAAAAAACCCTTGAAGGTCAAGTTCAGTAAGTGAAATACTGTGGTATCCGTCCAGAAGGTCAAGCAAGTCCCGATGTAAATCCTCACGATCGGCACGGTCGTATTCATGGGCCAAGTCGAGAACTATGTCGAGAAGGTGATCGCTATCATTATGTGCTACTGCCAGTATAAGGTCAGTAAGCTTGAACCGCATGCTGTCGGTAAGCCTGCCGACCAGGCCGCAGTCCAGCAGGCACAAGACATTATCTTTTCGAACAATGATGTTGCCGGGATGGGGATCGGCGTGAAAAAAACCGTCTTCCAGGATCTGCTTTACTGCTATACGGAGCCCGCGCCGGGCAAGTTCATGACGCCTTTCAGGATCGTCTTTCGATATTTCGTTCAGCTTTATACCGTCCACCAATTCCATAACAATCATTTGACTGGTACATAATTCATCGAAAAGAAGAGGAACATGAACCTGCGGATCATCTGCAAGGTTTGCCCTGAAGATCCGCATGTGGCGTGCTTCCCGCTTGTAGTCCAATTCCCGCAAAAGACCTTTTTTCAGTTCCGAGACCAGTCTGGGCAGATTGTAAACAGCTGCTGCCTCTATACGTTGATGAATCTGCTCTGCAAGCAGCTCAATTAAGGCAATGTCACTGTGGATGTCTTTTTCAATATCGGGCCGCTGGATCTTGACTGCAACAGGCTGCCGATCTTTGCGCAGCACTGCCCGGTGCACCTGAGCCAGGGAAGCTGCTGCTTTCGGTTCTTCATCAAAGTGAATAAATACCTCCTCTAACGGAGAGGCAAGATTACTTTCAATTTGCTGGCGTATCTCGGGAAAAGGGACCGGCGGCACTTCATCATGCAGTTTGCGGAGTTCGAAAATCAAATCCACAGGAATAAAATCGGGGCGAAGGCTCATTATCTGCCCGAACTTTATAAATGTCGGCCCCAGATCTTCCAATGCCAGCCGGATACGTTCCGGAGTAGAGAGATTTTTATCGACATGCATCACCTTCTTCAGCAGAAACCGGCCGGGGATCTTCAGCCGTTCTACAATATCATCGAAACCGTATTTCAACAGTACTGCAACTATGTCCTTCAAACGGCCAACGTGTCTTACATCACCAAGATGCAATTTTCGAACTTCATGATCTTTTGAATTAGAGTGACTCATTTTGTTTTCTTATTCCGGGATATTGAAGATCCTCTGTAAAACTGCTACTTTTCAGAAGATGACATCCGTTCAAGGATGTCTTCAAGCACTTTAACCCGCTGCTCAGTCTTTTCAAGGCGCTCGGAAATAGACTGCACATCTTTTAGACGTGCAATATCTGCCGATTCCAGCGCCTTATGCAGAGATTCATCCAGGCTCTCCTTCATTTCTTCTGATTTACGGCTTCCGCTTGCAAGCAGTTCGCCAACAAGTTTTTGTGCTTCTTCTGCAGTCAGTTTGCCCTGTTCAACAAACCTGTTGACAGCCTCCTCGGCTTTTTCCTTGGTTATAACAGCCGCACCCAACCCTGCGAGAAGAGCGGTTTTTATAACAGATAGGAATTTTGAAAAACCATTTTCCATGTGACTGCCTTTCTCAAGTATAAACACGTTAAATAGGTTAGCAAATTCATTCAGGTTCGCCAATAATCCACAGAAGCCGTTTCACCAGGAAACAACCATGGGATGTAACAGTCAAGAGGCGGGTAAGTCTACGCTACATTATATCAATGAGCGGGGGGTTGTCAAGGGGTATTGGGCATAATATTCAATTATCTGCTGAATAGATTTTCTGCTCTTTTTTCGCTTGATTTCGTTTTCCCGTTTCATAGCTTCAGATCGGGTTGGAAATGGTTCCTGATAGACAAGCTTCCAGGGGCCTTTGTTATGAGTGGAGGGGTTTTCGCCGTTGTTATGTTCTTGGAGACGCCTTTCGATATCGTCCGTGAAGCCTGTGTAATAACGGCCTGATTTCTCGCTTTGGAGGATGTATACGTAGAACATATTATTGATAGTATTAATATTGAAACAAAATAAATCGGTGTATTGAAATAAAATAAATCGGGGCGACTCGCGACAAGCAGTAAGGACTAAAAACAGCCGGAAAATCAGATTCGCAATACCGGCCTGGAAACCCGCGTGTGCGTGACTTTAGCCGATTTGGTGATTTTCACTTCCTCTCCGCCACCCCTCAAAAATAGATCCTTTATGAATGAATCGACCCCAAAATAAGTACTTACCGTATGAAACCACTTAACCCCTTGGTGCTCAATGAGTTAGAACGGCGATCCTACATTTTTGTGGTATTTTCCGTTGTCCTTTATGAATGAATCCCCCTGAAAAACGTTATATATCGGGACCCGAGTTATACGGTAAGGACAACGGGGTTTTCAATGTTTTCCTTGCGATTCCTGTCATACTGAATCGCGCGGTAAAATTCACATTTCCGGGGTCGAGTCGGTACGACGGGAAAAAAACAGTTCTTCAATCCTTTGTTACAATTCGAACTAAGTTCTGAACCAGTATAGGCACAGCCGGTATCGATACAATCATGACACTTATTATCCTTGGGAACCGGAAACTGTCAAAACTGGGAGTCCCGGTTATTCCACCAGTTGGAGTCTTGAAAAAAGATACCCAAATCAGACATACAAATATACCCCAGACAATCAATACAAGGATTGGCATTCCGGTAAGGTGAAAACCAGTCCATTCAAAGTAGTCATTCAGGAACAAAGACAGCAGCACTAAAGATAACATCAATGCTGTGATCTGAAGCGGAGTAAAAAGCAGCAACATACCTCCTATAAAGCCGACGATTACTGGGCTTCCGATCACAACAGCATAAGGCAAGTATTTCTTAAACTTCATTCCAGTTTCTTGTCCATATATGGTCGAATGAATTCCTCATAGTTCTTTGGAATCCACTTGTATTTTCCTTCAGGGTACACTACATTTCCGCCTTCCCCATGATTGCCCGGATAATCAGCAACTAAGGGGCGATCTGCTGGTATATCTTTTAGCGTCTTCCCTGATCCCCAGTAAAGATAGTGTCCGGGCTTTCCCTCCTTTCTTGCGGTATGGCAAATACCCCATCTCTCAAAAGGAGCCTGCATGTATTTCGGTTCAAGAGCCTTTAAACCAGGAGGACACAATCCTTCATTGTCCGCTGCATACAATTTTACTGCTTCTGCTATCTGCCTGAGGTTATTAAGGCATTTCTGTTCGCTCATGCTCCTTTCTTTAGGAGGGATAAGAAAAACAATGACAGCTGCAGCTATTACAATCCCCAATACTATTGAGACTGCTAGGCCTTTGATGTTTTTCATTTCAGTGTCAATACTCTTTCTTGATAATACCGGGTAGAGTCTTTTCAGTTATTTCAATCCAACGGAATTCCTGCTGCGTCTTTGAAAGGAAATCATCAATATTTTCCGGCATGTTTTCGACTTTCGTAACTTCCATGTGTGTCGGCACAAAGAAATATCCGCCACCGCACAGGTGATAGTCCGAGTAGAACATCCTGTCATCGCTGGTCTTGATGACAATTATGTCATCTACGATGTTCCTGGTTATGAAGTTCCCGTGGGAAGTGATATGGATACCGTCTAAATGACCGTTCTTACAGATAAAATATCTACCGAATGTGTTTCCCTTTTCCTGCACCCATTTGACGATCTTTTCCGGAGGAGTAATGTCTTTGGCCTTCATCTCCTCGATGGTATTAAGAATGATCCTCTTTCTCAACGTCATTAAGCAGTGAGTGCCAACACCAATTATCAATATGAGAACTACGGAAGAAACTATGATTATCTTTTTTTTCATTAGTATTGTTCTATTAGATTCTAATTCCCCCCTGAATCCAAAATGTCAATATAATCCATAAAGGAACCGCACTAATAAACAAGAATAATAAGCTCAGTATTATCAATGCAACTTCAGGCTTTGTGTCCCTTTTTAACTCATTCGATCTTCCTTTAATAGAGGATATCGACGAGATCAAAGTGTATAAACTTACAGGGAATACCATGCTCATCCCGATATGATAAAAATAGCCCGGAAGGTCATCAAGAAAATAGCTGAACCCATGATTAGAAAAAAAGAGTAATGTAATGAAGCAACAGAATAATAGAAGAAGCAGGTATCTCTTCAATATCCCAACTTTCCAGCTTGATGTGTTGGGGGGGGATTTTATCAATTGATGAAAATATGAAGATGAAATGTATATTAAGTAGAACCCGTAAGCAAGAAGGATTAGCGAGCCAATACTTGCTTGTCCTTCGCCGTATTTCAAAGAGATTCTACAAAGGTGAGGTCTGATGAAAAACAATAACAGGAATAAGCCGAGGGCAATTATAGAATTGAGTATTACGTCTTTCAGATGATTTTTGCAGCTGTCTTTTCCCATCTAATCAGAATTCGGCTAAACGTAGTATACCGTGTATAGCCTAAATACCCTATAAATACTTCTCTGCAAATTCAAGTCAGCGTCCTTTTCTCTGCATATTTTAACAAGATCCCTCATAAGTTCATTGACCTTCATTTTGGTCATCCCGCTTTCCTTTATTGTCTCAACATCCAATAGTATGTTTCCGACTCTGATTTCACTAACTAGATTGGAAAAAACCTTTGAACCCTTCTTTCCCATATACTCTATTACATTCTTGTCTGAAAGGATGGTCGCTCTATAGCTATCAGAAATCGTATCCCAAAAAGTATTCAATGCAGATATTCTCAGAAGCATATTCTCTTTGCCGTTCTTGATAATAGGCTCTAAGGATTGCCATAGTTTTTTCCTTTGGTCTTCATCAAGAGCATCCCGGAACGTTCTTTCACCAAATATATGTACGATGGTAGTTCTAAGGAGGATCATTCCCTTTGTATCAGAAATAATTGGAAGCAGTTTCTCGAAGCTTTTCTGCCAATCATCCCTTGCTGGCAAAACAGCCAATATGTGAATGCAATTCGAGACTGACATCATCACCAAACGATCTTCATCGTATTCTTTATTCTTGCTAATATATTCACAGCACTGTTTGGATGCAACGATGATTTGATCACTTGACAACTTCTCTATATAGGGTTGTGCAAGTGACTTTTTTTCGATCCCTTCCTTTTTATGCAATTTCAATATTTCTTTCCAATAGTCAGGTTCATCTGCCGATATACTGAGAACAATGCTTGTTGAAATAAGAAAGTAATAAATTAACGTCCGTACTTTCATTATTAATTCCCTCCTTTTGCACCGACCGGGATACAAAGGTTTTGTTTGGTAAATTTCGTATCCGCTCTTTCAGGAGTCGTCCATCCGCATTGAGTAGATGGCTGTAGAGTATCATTCCAGAACCCATAAAAAATGCCCGTATCATAATCATTATGCTCTTCAAGATTATCTGGGAGTTCATTTGCACCTGCTTCATATCCGCCAGTTATGTCACCATATTCCCAATTATCAGATTGATCCGTAACATCATAATGGACAACGTTGTTCTCAACACTCCTTTCTTTTCCCCAAACATCTATGCCATTAATCTCATAAGATGCTTCAATAGGGCCTTCGCATCTTTCTTCTTCAATAGTAGATATTTTCCCGTCCCAATTTTCGGGTCGGATACAGTCCTCATAACACCATGGGATCGTATACTGCAAAAATTGCATTGCTGAAGAGAGAACCTTAAGTCTCTTATTATAGTTTAAAGCAGAAACGTTCGTATAACATCCCATTGTAAATTGACCTGGATTCTTTGTTTGGAACGTCAAATTCTTATCTCCGGTTATATCATTCAAACTTTGATTCAATATAAGGAATTTTCTATCATTACTCAAATCAGCTTTATTGCATTCACCAACATATTTATACGGAATTGCACCATGCCCTCTATTTGCATTCAATATTTCGGCTTCCCGATAAACGCCGTTACCTAGATTTATCATAATCACCGTAATTGGCGTGATGTCGTAATCCACCTCTTCGTTTTCCCTCAAGTACCGCAATATGAGATAGGTATCTTTTTCTTTATTACTGTTTGCCAATCCTTCAACCCACAGATTTTCTAAGGGAGTCTGAGTTGTGAGATCCCATTCAAAGGCTTTGTTATCTCCAACCCCCCCAGCGAAAAGAAGATTGGATTTGTTCTTTGAATCCCAAATCCTAATAGTAGGATGAGTTTCCTGGTATACGAATAATTCAAGCTTGCCTTTCATTGGATTCGGAGTAAACTCTATTTTCACTCTTGCCAAATTATCCTCGTTTTGTATGTTCTGTTTATCTAAATCGGTAATGAAATTGGAATTACTGTTATCGTTGTCCCAGTTTACCAATATAAAACAGCCTTCTTTATTCTCAACGAGTTCCGAGAGTGCTTTTGAATCACTGTCTCCAGGACAGGGTCTGTTCTCTTCACCATTGTCGAGATCACTGCCGCCTGGCCATATTTTTATGTTTACTCTGATGATATATTTTACATAATGGGCTCCATCGGCAATAATATCCAACCTTCCCGGTCCTTTTTCAATTACTACGGCTTCAGTTTCTTTATCAAGTTTTGAAAAGAAATCTTTCACCTTTTGGGAAGCGTCAGGATCGATTATGATTACTCTGGCAGTCTCGACTACTATTCCGTCAGGAGTCTTTACCATCTTGAATGCTGTGGAAGGAATTTGAGTGCCTCCTACAGTTACATTCTGCACATTCACTGGCTTAGAAATAGCAGAATCTATAATCCCATCCTCACTATAGCCTATATATCTCGTTTTGTCCGAAAGAAGTTGAATCAACTCCCCCGCATTAAGGAAACCACCGGTAACAAACAGAACAGTAACTAGCAACAAAATGATTTTATTAACCATATCGCAACTCCTCCCTATAAAGGTTTACAAATAAAACCAGAGGGTGTCGAAACCAGATGTGGGCTTTTCCTTTTGTTGTTGATACTATATTTTACCCTCATTTTTAACAAGTCAAGGTAATTCATATTTATTTCAACTTTCTCCCCCGTTACACATACGACCCCATATCAATGAGCGGGGGGTTGTCAAGGTTTAAGCAGATTTATTCCCGCGCGTTTTGACACAGAAGGAAAAAACAGTTATTCCCGCAGTATAATAGCCGCACGGACAATGATTCATTGCTGCTACACATGTGTTTGTTAGTAAGTGTAACAACTGGTATTTTTGAGGGTTCCAAATTTATAAAGAAAACCGGCCGTAGAGTGTTGTCTACGATCCCTCCTGATTTTCTCCCCAAGTGTGACACTGAGCGAACAAAAAGCACCCCTTACAGCATGGGAAACCGTGCCCTTTTATACGATCTTCCGCAAAAAACGGCATATTCTGGTTGTGGGAAACAAGCCTAAATTCTTCGGTAAGAAGATACCTACTCAACGTGATCAACGGCAATACCGGTCACTGCAGAAGTTCAAGAACCCTATCCAAGAAGCCCGGAGATATCAGCAGATCTATGAACTCCCCTCCATACAAACCTATGCCCAGGTAGCACAGCACTTTGGAGTTTCAAGGGCAAGGGTGTGTCAGTATCTAAATCTGCTGAAATTGCCGAAGGAGATGGTCAATCATATTGAAAGTATAGATGATCCTGAGGAGTCAAGGTATTTCACGGAGAGGAGACTGAGAGGAATCTTGAAATCAGAGGAATCCTCTGGGACTTTCCAGGCATTAGCAGAATAGCCGTATTGTCAATTATTTAGTGGGACTACTCATGTCGCACATCCGCTCCACGCGCAGGAGCCCTTCCCAGCCTGATCTTCTCCACCTCCAGGATTGCCTTACCTCCTCTGAAGACCATTACGTTCCCGGTGGACTCGCTGACCGTCACGGCAGTGGCCCT
>Ga0272442_10012523_pt1 | contig 10232 bp, 10 predicted proteins | sample SSMForm2O_FD_200262 | JGI IMG/M metagenome (GOLD analysis project Ga0272442, IMG submission 200262) | Marine sediment archaeal communities from Little Sippewissett salt marsh, Falmouth, MA, United States - SSM-Form-2O | ecosystem: Environmental > Aquatic > Marine > Wetlands > Sediment ... | reverse complement strand
GCAAGTCCACAATCAGGTATGATTGTTACACCCATTCTTTTCGCTTTTTCAAAAAGTGATCTTTCTTTATCAACTATATCATTGTTTCCTCCGAGATCAAGGAAGTGAGTTTTTGTTTCTACAGCGATTTTTGCCAATTTAAAATTATATTTATAAGGTATTGCTGATACCGCAATATCAAAATTATTTAATGTTTTTTTTAATTTTGATAAATTTTCTACATCAAGAGGCATATAATTTATATTTTTATCTTTAAGAAATTTCTTTGAGGATTCCAAGGTTTTATCATCTTTATCTGCTATTGTAATTTCTTCGAAATTTGAAAATTCAGATAAGTCATAGGCAATTGCAGATCCCATCATACCAGATCCAAGGACAATTATCTTCATATTACCACCCAGTTGATTAATTTTTTAAACAATATAAGATATCATTTAAAATTATTTCTTAATCTTATCAGCAACAATTATAATGGGTTACTATATTCAGTGGGACGAAAAAGGGAGGCAAATTATGGCTGAAAATGTTTGGGACACCAGGTATGAATGCATGCCTTTGAAAGAACTTAAAGAATTACAGCTTAAAAGACTTAAAAATATGCTTGACTATGTGTATAAAAACAATAGATTTTATAGAGATAGACTAAAAGAAGCAAAAGTTGATTCAAGTAATATTAAATCCTTAAAGGATATAGAAAAAATTCCATTTTTAACAAAACAGGATCTTCGAGGATTTTATCCTTTTGGTCTTGTGTGTACTGAAATTGATGATATCGTTGAGGTACATGCTTCTTCAGGAACAACGGGTAAACCTGTTGTTGGTCCTTATACAAAAAATGATGTAGATCTTTGGGCTGAGGTTATGGCACGGTCTTTATGGGCAAATGGTCTAAGAAAAAATGACATAATGCAGAATGCATATGGTTATGGTCTTTTTACAGGTGCTCATGGTTTTGAAAAAGGTGCACAAAAAATCGGAGCGGTTGTAATAACAATATCATCAGGAAACACTAAAAGACAAATTACTGTAATGAAAGATTTTGGAACAACTGCACTTGTTTGTACTCCTTCTTATTCAATGTATATGGCAGAAACAGCTGAATATATGGGACTAAATCCTTTAGAAGACTTTAATTTAAAGATTGGTTGTTTTGGTGCTGAATCATGGTCTGAAGAGATGAGAACAAATGTTGAAAAACGTTGGGGAATTGTTGCCCATGAGCATTATGGATTAACTGAGATTATAGGTCCTGGTATTGTTTCTGAATGTAAGTATAAGAAATTACACATCAATGCCGATCATTTTCTTCCTGAGATAATTAATCCAGATACAGGTGAGACATTAGGACCAGGCGAGGAAGGAGAACTTGTATTTACAACTCTTACAAAAGAAGCTTTTCCTGCTTTGCGTTTTAGAACAAGGGATCTTGCAGTTTATTACGAAGATAAATGCGAATGTGGAAGAACTTTACCGATTCAATCACGTATCAAGGGCAGAAGCGATGATATGATGAAGGTAAAAGGAGTAATTGTATTTCCTTCTCAAATAGAATCTGCTCTTATGCAGGTAAAAGACTTAAGCGATAATTATCAGATAATCAAAACAAAAAAAGGCGAAATAACATCTTTATCTGTTGAAGTTGAACCAACAGAAGATAGATGGAAGGAAGGTAAAATCGAGGATTTGGAAAAGCAAGCTGAAGATGAAATTTTTACCATTTTAAATTTACATGTACCCGTAAAGATTCTGGAACCAAAGTCAATACCTAGAAGCATTGGAAAGGCTGTTAGAGTAGTTGAGCGCTAATTAAAATGTAATAATCAAATTTTATGACAACTGAGGAGGATTTAATTTGAAGAAAGGAGATTTTATTTGGATTTTAGCATTAATTGGAATTATTGCATTTTTATTCTGGCCAAATACTAACAAATTATTTGTTGATTTTACCAATAACTATGCATATATTGCTGGATTTCTAAAATTTGTTGTTCTTGCATCAATGGGAGATCTTTTAGCGTTTAGAATAGTTACAAGTGAATGGAAAATACGAAACGGATTTTTATTCAGAGCTTTTATCTGGGGTCTTCTTGGAGTAATAATCGTTTTAATCTTTAAAATTTTTGGAGTAGGTGTACAAACTACAATTGATACAGGAGCATTACCAGGTTCTGGATATACTATAGCATTTGCCTTTTTTACTAGTGCAATAATGAATTTATCTTTTGCGCCATCTATGATGGCATTTCATAGAATTACTGATACTTACGCCGACTTAAAATTTATTGAAAAACGAAAGAATTTGAAATTAAATCAGGTAATAGAAGAAGTAGACTGGAATAATTTTATATCTTTTGTAGTGCTTATAACAATTCCAGGATTTTGGATACCCGCACATACAATTACTTTCTTACTGCCTTCTGAATACAGAGTGCTGATGGCTGCATTTTTATCGATTGCATTAGGTGCAATATTATCTTTTGCAAAAGCTAAAAATAAACAAAGAAAAAAGAAATGATGAAAATAAAATTACTACATTTGAAGCTTATTTATAAAAAATGATCATAACCTCTCTGTATAATTTTTTTTTCTTTTCCGTTATATGCCAATAATAAATCCTTTTTTTCAGTTATTTCACCAACTAAAAAACCAGTAATACTTTCAAGATTTTTTTTTGAAACAGTATATACAAGTTTAAAATCCTCTCCACCAAAAAGAGCATAATCATATGGATCTTCATCAAGTCTTTTTGCAGCTTTTCTTACTTCCTCAGAAATTGGAATTTTATCCTTATAGATTATTGCACCACATTTACTTTCATTACAAATGTGCTTAACCTCTGGAGCCAAACCATCTGAAACATCAATCATTGAATTTACATATGGTGACAATTTCAAAGCAGTTTTTAATTGAGCTTTTGGCTCAAGATAACCTTTCTTAACATTTTCAAACTCCTCAATTCCTTTTTGAAAGAGCCTAAGACCTGCTCTCCCGTTTCCTAGATGTCCTGATACAAAAATCAAATCACCTGGTCTAGCACTGCTTCTCAAACTTAGGTTTTTATTTTCTACCTCACCAATAAGGGTAATTGAGATTACAATTCTTTCAGAGTGGGTCATATTCCCGCCAATTATCTCAATTTCATATTTATCACAAGATTCCCACATTCCTTTGTAAATATTTTCAACAAAATCAACACTTAGGTCATTTGGTAAAGCAAATGAAACAAGTACATATTTTGGAATTGCTCCCATTGAAGCAATATCTGAGACGTTAATTTCAATTGCTTTCATTCCAATTTGAACAGGGGTAAACCATTTTCTTCTAAAATGATCTCCTTCGACAAGAGAATCAGTTGTCAAAACCTGAAGTCCTTTTTTTGTCTTGATTACTGCTGCATCATCACCAATTCCAACTAAAATATCTTTATTTTTAGGATTTTTTGTAATTCTATCAATTAAACCAAACTCACCAATATCCTTAACTTTCATTTATAGCACTCTTACTAGTCTTTACAGAACAAAACCTTCCACACATAGAACAAACATCTTCATCAGCATCGGTGCATCTCTCGCGAATATCCCTTGCTAGATCAGGATTAATTGAAAGGTCTAGCATCTTCCTCCAATTCAGTTCTGATCGCGCCTTGCTCATCCTGTTGTCCCAGTCAACCGCACCATTAATTCCTCTTGCAACATCTGCAGCATGAGCAGCAATCCTTGAAGCAATTACTCCTTCTTTTACTTCATTAACATCAGGTAAGCCTAAATGTTCTGCTGGAGTTACATAACACAAAAAGTCAGCACCATAATAGGCTGCAAGACATCCACCTATTGCACTAGTAATATGGTCATAACCTGGAGCAATATCTGTGACAAGAGGACCAAGAACATAAAAAGGAGCACCATGACAAATCTCTTTTTCAAGTCTTACATTCTTCTCAATTTGATCAAGAGGTATATGGCCAGGTCCCTCAACCATAACCTGAACTCCTTTTTCCCAAGATCTTTTTGTTAAATCACCAATTACCTTTAATTCAGAAATCTGTGCTTTGTCAGTTGCATCCTTAATACAACCTGGTCTTAGACCATCACCAAGACTTAAAGTCACATCATATTTTTTAGACATATCCAGAATTTCATCAAAATGTTCATAGAGAGGATTTTCTTTTTTATGATGAATCATCCATTTCAAAATGAGTGCTCCACCTCTGCTTACAACACCCATCATCCGCTTTTTAATAAATGGAATAGAACTTCTAAGAAGCCCTGCATGAATCGTTATAAAATCAACACCGTCCTCGATATGATTTCTAATACCATCTATAAAATCAGTTTCATCAAGTTCAACAACATCATCAACCTTACATGCTGCTTGATAAACAGGAACTGTTCCAACCGGAATCGTGCTATTTATAATTATTTCTCTTCTAATTCTATCAATGTCTCCACCAGTACTAAGGTCCATAACTGTATCTGCTTTTGCATCTATACAAATCTTAAGCTTTTCAAGTTCATGTTCTAATTCAGCTCTATCAGGCGAAGAACCAATATTAGCATTGACTTTAATTTTTAAACCTTCACCAATACCTATTGGACTAAGGTTTTTATGTAGAATTGATGCAGGAATTACTATTTTTCCATTTGAAATTTTCTTAATTAACTCTTTAACATCAATATTTTCTTTTTCTGAAACAATATTAATTTCATTTGAAACTTCATTGTTTCTTGCAAGTTCAAGTTGGGTCATCCTATCTTACACTCTCCAATAATTTTTATAAAACTTTTAATCTCAGAAAAAACATCATCAGAATCTAGAACATACTTAATTGAGACAGCGGAATCTGCTCCTGCACAAATTACTTCTTTTAGATTTTGTCTATTTATTCCTCCGACCGCTACAAGTGGAATATTTACTTTATTTTTTATTTTTTTAATCATTTCCACTCCACAAGGTTCTAAAGCATCTATTTTTGTATCTGTTTGAAAGATTGGGGCAACACCAATGTAATGAAGACCAAGTTTTTGAGCTTCTAGAGCTTCTTCTAAATTATGAACAGTGAGACCAATTATTTTGTTATTACCAAGAAGTTTTTTGGCAGAAATTATATCCATATCATCTTTACCGATGTGAACTCCATCTGCATCAACTGCTAAAGCTACATCAATTCTATCATTTATCAGAAATATTGCCTTACCATTACAAATTTGTTTTAATTGTTCTGCTTCTACAATCATATTTTTAGTAGATTTGTTCTTTTCACGATATTGAACTATTTTACAACCAGCATCTACAGCATTTGAAACATCAGAAATTATCCCATTTTTTGTTAGATTTGAATCTGTAATCATGTAGAAATCTATATTTGCTAATCTATTCAACATTAACAATTCCTTCAATCTTTTTTGAATTATTGCTATATTCCTCTAATCTTTTAATCAGAATATCTGAAAGTTTCTTTCCAGATAGAAGCATCCCTCCAAAAATCGGACCCATTCTATTTGCACCAAATGCAGCATTTGCTGCCATACCAACAACATAAACATTCTTGTAAATCTCTTTTGTATTTTCAACAACAGTTTTTTCACCAATTTCTGCATTCATTGATTTTTCTCCCATTATTTTTCCAGTTTTTGTAAATAAGTTACCTTCAACCTTTTTCTCAAGGATTTTTAGAACTTCAAGTGGATGACCTGTTGCCTCCACTACATATTTAGATTTGATGGAAAGAGGATCAACATGCAGCCCTGCAATATCAACAGTACTCCAGTTTACCACAACTCCACAAACGCTATTTTTATCTATCATTACGTCTTCTACCGAGATACAGTTAAATATTTTCACACCAGCTTTTACAGATTTTGAACAAATTGTTGAAATGGCTTCTACTGAATCTGCCGTATAATATCCATCATCATATATTTCTGATTTAATTTCAAACTCGTCTAGTATTTTTTTACCATCATCACCAACAACTATTTCATTGAACATCATTCCTCCACCCCACATACCACCTCCAATTGAGAGCTTTCTTTCAAAAATCGAAACCTTATAACCGTTTTTTGCTAGATAATAAGCAGTAGTTAGTCCTGCAGGTCCAGCACCAGCAATTATGACATCCTGATCTAGATTATCAATAAATTTTCTAAAATATCTTTCAATTATTGCTTTTGTAATTTTTTCGTCTTTTAATTTCATTTTAATTCCTCACATAGTTTTATAACCTTATTTGCAACATCAATTGCGTTTTTTCCTAAAATATATGCACAGGGTTCAATTCCAAAATCTCCCTTATGCAAAAGAATATCAACATTTTTTTTTTCATTTTCTAATTTAAAATCTTTAGATAAATAGGAATAAGAAAAACTGGTTTTTTCAATATTTTTTACAAATGCAACATTCATAATTGCATTGATATCTAAATGATTTTTAAGGTAAATCAGTAATGTTGAAAGATGTTTACTTTTTCCAAATCTAATCCCATTATTGTTTGTTATCTTATCATCAGCAATAATTAATCCATTTAGAAATGCAGCAACATCCTCTGAATTTGATGCTTTTTGTTTAGCCATTGCAATATTAATTTTTATTTTTGGAATTAATCCTCCGATATCTTTACCTTTTAACAATAGAAAGGCTTCAATTAGATTATTTAATATATCTCTATTTTCATCATTTATAATCTCATTTTTTTCAGCTATGTAATAATGTCCAAATAGAGGATTATCAGAAAAGGTTACACATGTAAGAAAATTAGTTGAATTTCCATTTGTTATAATTTTTGAAATTTTATCTGATAAATCATTTATATTTTTAGGGATGCTATCCTTTGAGCTTAAATAATTACTTACCATTGGTTGTGTAAGGTTCAGTATTTTAGATATTTTTGATTGTTCAATTTTTTTACTATATAGATTCATAGCTATTGCTTTTTTCAAAATGATAGTATCTTCCGATTTTACTAGAATTGCTTCCTCCACCATATTAATTATTTATATGGATATATAAATCGTTTATATAACTTTCGTATTTGAGAAAAATTATATACTTAAAATTACTGATACTAAATTGTGATTACAATAAGAAAATTTCGTCCTACAGAGATGTTCTCAGTAATAAAAATAGCTTCAGAAACACTTACAGAAAGATACAATCCAAGTTTGTTTAATTATTTTTATGAAACATTTCCAGAGGGCTTTATTGTAGCAGAAAAAAACCACAAAATAATTGGGTTTTTAATTGGAGTAAAAATTAATACTGAATATGCAAAAATTCTTATGCTTGCTGTATTAAAACCCTATAGAAAACAAAAAATTGGATCAGAATTATTGAACCATTTTTTAAAAGTTATTTATAAATTAAATATTAAAAAAGTAGAGTTAGAGGTTAGAATCCATAATAAAACTGCAATAAATTTTTATCAAAAAAATGGTTTTAAAATTACTGAAATACAGAAAAGGTTTTATCAAAGTGGAGAAACCGCATACACTATGACAAGAGAAATCTAATGTTTAACAAGAGCCTTCTCTTTTTCTGTCATAAAACGCTCTGACATCTGTTCAAGTCGGTTGGAGACCTTTTCAAGGCCTGGGCAATTATTATTTGAAAGAAGATCAGCAATTCCCTTGCTTAATGTAAATACTGCCAATTTGTGCTCTCTTTTTGATTTGTATACCTGAAAAGGAGTAACATCTAGCTTTACATAAGCATGAAACTCTAATCCACCATTATTATGAACAATGTCTTCTAAGTGAGTTTTTAATTGTAATAAAAACGTATGCAATTGTATGAGCTCATCTTTTTGCATAATTAAACTTCCCTCACGCCCCTTTTTTATATATGATGACATAATATTTTGCCTTTTTATGGTTTTCTATCAAAAGTATTTAAATGAGTAATTAATTCGGATTTTCAAAATTAAAATAAAAAAAGAAGATAAAATTAATTAAGATCCTTTTTTGTTAAAATCTTCACGGAAGTTGGCTTTTTTACCACATTACCAAGTTTGATACCCACAATTTCTGATATATTTTTACTACTTGCAATATCTAAAAGTCTTTGAGTGATAATGCCGTCAAAAACAACTGATTTTATATTATCGCTCTTTTTGAGCGAATCAGTAAGTTCTCTTACTGGAATCTTCTTTATCTCCTTATCATCCTTATCAAATAAAACAGCTTTTAATGATCCTGATATTTCTTCTAGAATTTTTTTGTATTTCTTCTGTTTATCAGATATAATTCTCTCCTTTGATTTATCATCTCTATCTTTTTTAGATGTTGAAGTTTTAGATTTCATCTCGCTTTTTTCCTTCTTTTGTGATTTTTCTTTTGGTTCTTCTATCTTACTATCTCTTTTTTCAAATTTTATATCATACATCTCAGCATATTGTTCTGCTGGAATCTTGTTTTTGAGTGCCTTCATTATAAGTTTTTGAGGAATTTCTTCAACTTCTCTTGTCGCTGGCGCGCGTGCAACAAAATCAATATCTGCAGTTTGTAAGAGTTCCTTTAAAATAAGTTCTCCACCTCTATCACCATCAACAAAAGCAGTTGAAATCCTTTCTTTTGTTAAACCTATAACAGTCTTAGGAATGTTTGTTCCACCAACTGCAATAACATTTTTAATACCATATTTTAAAAGATTTAGAACGTCTCTTCTACCCTCTACGATAATTATTGCATCACTTTTTTCAATGTGCGGTCCTGCTGGACAGTGGTCTTGACCAAAATTTGAAATTTCTTCTACTTGAACAGCCTGTCTTACATTATCTGCAATACTTGCTCCTTCGACCTTACCTTCCTCCATTACCTTGTTTAAAAGTTCCTTTGCTCTCTCTATTACCTTTTTTCTTCTGACAACTCTAACATCTTCAACTTGATCAGCAGTAATTGTTGCTTTACATGGGCCTACTCTATCAATACTTTCAAAAGCAGCAGCTAGAATTACTGTTTCAACCTTATCTAGTGATGTTGGTAGAGTGATTACACCCTCACTTTTTCCATTTTTTGATTCAAGTTCTACTTCAATTCTTCCAACTCTTGCAGATCTTTGTAATTCTCTTAAATCTAATTCATCTCCTAGAAGACCTTCAGTCTGACCGAATATGGCACCTACCACATCCGATTTTTCAATGATACCATCAGCCTTTATATAAGCCTTAATTAAATATTTCGTTGTTGCTGGATCAATTACCATTAAATATCACCTTGTAAATTATATATCGAAAAAAAGCACCCTTATCCGCTTTCTAGCAAATAATAGGTGGTGAATCCACACAATTGCTTTTGCATATCAAATTAAATGTTAATTAAGCGGTTGAATATGAATTAATCTCAATTGATTAATGCACCATCCATGGTGCCATTTTTCAATTTATTTTTTCTCTTTTTATACATATATATTAGCTTTGCGCCATATTTAAATGTTATGCCGATATTCAGCTTAGGTGTTCTATATGAAGGAGAAAATTTACATCGGTGTAGCCTGGCCATATGCAAACGGATCTCTTCATCTTGGTCATATTGCGGGTTGTTATTTACCAGCAGATATATTTGCGAGATTTTCTAGGATGAAAGGTAAAGATGTTCTGATGGTCTCAGGTAGTGATGAACATGGAACACCCATAACAATTACTGCTGAAAATGAAAAAACAACACCTCAAGCAGTCGTTGACAGATTTAATAAGGAACATACTGAAAACATGAAAAAGATGGGTATTTCGTTTGATCTCTTTACCCGTACAACAACAGATAATCATGCAGAAGTTGTTCAGGATCTTTTTCTAACACTTTATAAAAATAATGACGCTTATAAAAAAAATGTTGAAGGATTTTTCTGCAATACCTGTAATAAATATCTTCCTGACAGATATATTGAGGGAATATGTCCACATTGTGGATCTGATAATGCAAGGGGAGATCAATGTGATGAATGTGGAAAACTACTTGATCCACAGGAACTTCAGGAAGTCAAATGTAAAATCTGTGGAGGAACACCTGAAATAAAAACTACTGAACACATTTTTTTTGCTTTAAGCAATTTTGAACAAAGATTACTTGATTGGATAAAAGATAAAAATCATTGGAAACCAAGTGTTTTAAAATTTACTGAAAATTGGCTCAAAGATGGATTAAAAGATAGAGCAATTACTAGAAACATTAATTGGGGCGTAAAGGTGCCTGTAAATGGATTTGAAGATAAACGGATTTATGTATGGTTTGATGCAGTTACCG
>Ga0272442_10012521_pt1 | contig 10232 bp, 13 predicted proteins | sample SSMForm2O_FD_200262 | JGI IMG/M metagenome (GOLD analysis project Ga0272442, IMG submission 200262) | Marine sediment archaeal communities from Little Sippewissett salt marsh, Falmouth, MA, United States - SSM-Form-2O | ecosystem: Environmental > Aquatic > Marine > Wetlands > Sediment ... | reverse complement strand
CGCGGCAAGAACGACTACGCCGACCGCGTCCTGCGCGACAAGCGGTTCAAGGTGTGGGTGGGCACGGACCGGAAGATCACGCGTCTGCACGATCTCTCGGCCGACCCGTGGGAGCAGCGGAACCTGCTGGCCAGCGACGAGCCGGCCTGCGCGGCGGCGCTCAAGAAGTTCCAGGCCGTCCTCGACGCCCAGCCCGCCGCCGACGCCCGCCCGCAATACACCCCCCGCGCCGCCAACGCGTGGGACCGCAAGCCGGGGGCCGGCCAACGCCCCCGGCGCAGCAAACCCCGCCGGAAGAACCCCGCGCCGGAGGGGTGAGGCCCGGCCGCGACGCTATCGGCCGAAGACCGTCACCTTGTTCAGGTGCAGCGTGCCCTTGCGGTCCAGGCCGATTTTGAGGTGCGAGCATTTCGTGCCCGGCCCGAGATCGACCAGCCAGGTGTCCCGGACCTTCTCGGCCTGCCAGAGCTTCTTCCATTGCTTGCCGTCCATCGAGGCCCAGGCGCACAGCCCGGCCGAGCGGTCCTGGCAGTTGGCCTTGCGGTTGCGGATCTCGATGAACCGCACCAACCGCCGCGAGCCCAGGCGGATGACGACGTGCGGGCGGTCGGCGCCCTCGGCCGTGTGGAAGGCGTGCTGCTTGACCGGCGGGTCCTCGCCGGAAAGCAGGTAGGCGTTGTCCGGGTTGAAGCTCGCCGGGCCGACGTGACTGATCTGATAGGTCACCTCGCGGGAGATTTCCTTAACGCCGCCGTGGGTGCGCAGGGGGCGCTTCGACGGGGCCGGCTGGATCCACTGGCCGGCCTTGGCGGCCCGGCCCTTGCCGCCCTTTCGGCCGCGGCGCGACCCGCGGGTCTTGCACCGCTCGGCGTAGTCGTGGGAGATTTGCTCGGCCTTGGTGCGGGCGGCCTCGTCGTAGTCCCAGAACTGCTCGACGATCTTGCGGACCTCGGGGAACTCCTCGTCCGTGTCGCCGTACTTCTTGCGAAGGGCGCGGAGCTGGGTCTTGAGCGTCGCGGCGGTGGCGGCGTAGGCCGGGTCGTCGTAGACGTTGCGGAGTTCCTTCGGGTCCTTGGCGAGGTCGTAGAGTTCCCAGCCCGGCGGCGTGCGGTGGTCGCCCTTGCGGTCGCAGCCGTAGTAGAAGATCAGCTTGTGCGTCTTGGTTCGGATGCCGAAGTGGGCCGGGTTCCAGTGGTGGGCCAGGTGCATCCAGTATCGGTAGTAGGCGGCCTGTTTCCAGTCGGCGGGTTCCTTGCCCGTCTCGAGGATCGCCCGGAAGCTTCGCCCCTGCATGGCCTCGGGGGTTTTCACGCCGGCGAAGGCGAGCATGGTGGGGGCGAAGTCGACGTTCTCGACGATGGCGTCCGTTCGCGAGCCGGCCCGGACGGTCTTCGGGTAGCGGACCAGCAGGGGCATCCGCTGGGACTCCTCGTACATCCATCGCTTGTCCTGGTAGTCGTGCTCGCCGAGCATGAAGCCCTGGTCGCCGGTGTAGAAGATCACCGTGTTGTCCAGGACGCCCTCGTCGCGCAGGGCGCCGAGCAGCCGCTTCATGTTGTCGTCGACGCCCTTGACGCAGCGGAGGTATTTCTTGAGATACGTCTGGTATGCCAGCCGCTTGGCCTGCTCGTCGGTGAGGTCCTTGTCCTTCGCCCAGTTGCGGGTGTAGTTTCGGAACGCGTGCCGCCTCCCGATGCTCGTGCCAATGTACGGAACCAGTTCGTCGTGGTGCCCGCGCGTGGCGATCGAGCCGAAGGCCGGCTGCTTCCAGAGACTCGCCGGCTCGGGGATCTCCGCGTCCGCCAGGTAGCTCTCGTACCGCGCGGCGTTCGAGAACATGTCGTGCGGGGCCTTGTAGTGGTGCATCAGGAAGAACGGCCGAGTCTTGTCCCGCCCGCGAAGCCACTTCAGCGTGCTGTCGGTGATGCAGTCGGAGGAATGGCCCGTCATCTTCACGACGTTCTTCGGCCAGGTGCCCCGGCCTCGCTCGCGGAAGGTCGGGTCGTGGTAGCTGCCCTGGCCCGGAAGGACCTTGTAGTAGTCGAAGTTCGGCTCGGTCTTCAGGTGCCACTTGCCGATCATGGCCGTCTGGTAGCCGGCCTTGCGCATCTCGATGGCCAGCAGGTGCCGGGCCGGATCGAGCCGCTCGCTTAGCGTCAGCGCGCCGTTGACGTGGTTGTACTGGCCGGTCATGATGCACGCCCGGCTGGGCACGCAGATCGAGTTCGTGCAGAAGGCGTTCTCGAAGAGCATGCCCTCGGCCGCCAGCGTGTCGATCACGGGGGTGGGGTTGAGTTTCGCCAGCCGGCTTCCGTACGCGCCGATCGCGTGCGCCGCGTGGTCGTCGGACATGATGAACAGGATGTTGCACCTGGCTTGGGCGGCGCCGGCCGAGAGGGCCCGGCGCGGCAGGGCCAGCGCGGCCAGACCCAACCCCGCGGCTCGAAGGAACTGTCGTCGCGTCTGCATGGGTTTTCCTTTCTCGCGCAAGACCCCGCCGGTGACGCCCAGGCGGCGGAGCGATTATGCGCCCTCGGGCAAAGGCGGGTCAATCTTCCGACGCCCAGGGCACGGCGGCGAGAGGCCCGGCCACGAAAAAACTCCCTCTGCCTCTTGTCTTTGGGAGGTGGACTCGTTACTATGTGATGAAAGGATCACATAGTCCCCTAGAGTTTTCTCGGGAGCGTGGGATGGACGAAGAAGGCAGACAGCTTCTCAAGATGAAGGCGGAGGTGCTGGCGGCGTTGGCGCATCCGATTCGGCTGGGGATCGTCGAGTTCCTCCGCGACGGGGAGCAGTGCGTCTGCGATATTGCCGAGCGGATGGGCTCGGAGCGGTCGAACGTATCGCGTCACCTGGCGGTGATGCTGCGGGCGGGGGTGGTGGAGCATCGCAAGGACGGCCTGCGGATGCTGTACCGCCTGCGAACCCCGTGCGTGGTGGGGTTCCTGGCTTGCGTATCGAGCGTGCTCCGCGAGCGGATCGAGGCCGACCAGGCCGTGCTGGAGCGGCTCCAGTGACCCGCCCCCGCCGAAGGAGTTCGAGGCCATGAGCTGGCGGGCAGAAGGCAAGAAGCTCGCGTGGATCGTCGCCGGGTTCCTGGCGTGTTTCTTCCTGCCGGTGGACTGGGCGCGGTTCAGCTCGGGCGTCTGGGAGGCCTTGCGCCTGGTCAAGTGGTACGCCCGCGAGCACGTCCTGCTGTGCCTGGTGCCGGCCTTTTTCATCGCGGGTGCGATCGGCGTGTTCGTTCGCCAGGCGTCGGTGATGAAGTACCTCGGCGCGCGGGCGAACCGCGTGTTGGCGTACGGCGTGGCGAGCGTGGCCGGGTCCGTGCTGGCCGTCTGCTCCTGCACCGTGTTGCCCCTGTTCGCGGGGATCTACCGGATGGGTGCCGGGCTGGGGCCGGCGACGGCGTTTCTGTACTCCGGCCCGGCGATCAACGTGCTGGCGATCATTCTGACGGCGCGGGTGCTGGGGCTGGAGTTGGGGATCGCCCGGGCCGTCGGGGCGGTGATCTTCAGCGTCGCCGTCGGGGTGGGCATGCACCTGATCTTCCGCAAGGAGGAGGCCCGCCGGGCCGACGCGCAGCCGGTGATGCCCGCCGACGAGACGATCCGCCCGTTGTGGAAGACCGGCGCGCTGTTCGCCGCGATGGTGGGCATCCTGGTCTTTGCCAACTGGGCCCGTAGCGGGGACGTCCGGGCGGTGTTTCTGTGCTGCCCCGGCGGGCTGAGCCTCTACGAGGTCGAGGGCACGGTCGTCGAGCGCAGCGACGAGGCGGTCACCGTCCTCGGCGCCGACGGGCGGGAGGTCCGCATCCCCGGCGAGAGGCTCCGGCAGTTGACCGAGTCGCCCAAGAACACGTTCTACGACCAGATCCACGCCGTTCGCTGGGTGCTCGTCGGCGCGCTGATGCTGGGTTTCGGCGTGATGGTCGCCCGGTGGGTTGGCCGGGGCGAACGCGTCGAGTGGGTCCAGTCGAGTTGGGGCTTCGCCAAGCAGATCCTGCCCCTGCTGCTCGTGGGCGTGCTTCTGGCGGGGCTGCTGCTGGGCCGACCCGGGCATGAGGGGCTCCTGCCGTCGCGCTACGTCGAGATGGTCGTCGGTGCCGAGCCGGACATGTTCCTGCGGATCACCACGCTGGACGGCAGCGCCTCGGAGGGCTTCCTGCGGGCGACCTGGCCGATCTGGTCGAACCTGATGGCCTCGCTGGCCGGCGCGCTGATGTACTTCGCCACGCTGACGGAGGTGCCGATCCTTCACGGGCTGCTCGCCGCCGGCATGGGCAAGGGCCCGGCCCTGGCGCTGCTGCTGGCCGGCCCGGCCCTGTCGCTGCCCAACATGCTCGTTATCCGAAGCATTCTCGGGACCCGAAAAACGCTTGTCTTCGTCGCCCTGGTCGTGGTGATGGCCACGATCAGCGGCATGGTCTACGGCGCGATTTTTTGAGGCGCGCCGCGCCAGGAACCATTAGGAGTTCGCGATGGAACGAACAATGACACGACGAGACGTGCTGGCCGCGGCGGGCGCGTTGGCTGCCGGCTCGGCCGCGACGGCCGCGACGCCCGGCAAGACGCCCGACCGGGCCGACCCCAAGGCGGGCATCAAGGTCCTGGGGATCTCGTGCAGCCCGCGGAAGGGCAAGACGACGGCCCAGGCCGTGTCGATCGCCCTGGAGGCCGCCGCCGAGGCCCAGCCGCTCGTCGAGACCGAGCTGATCGATCTTGGCGGCCTGCAGATCGGCGGATGGATCGGCGGGGCCAGGCCCGGCCAGGGCGAGGTGCCCGTCGACGATTTTCAGAAGGTCCTGCCGAAGCTTCAGGACCCGGCCGTCGGCGGGCTGATCATCGGCTCGCCGGTCTACTTCCGCAGCATGAGCGCCCTGTGCAAGGCGTTCCTGGAACAGTGCGCCGTGCTGCGCAAGCCGAAGCTGCTCTTGGCGGACAAGCCCGTCGGCGTTCTGGCGGTGGGCGCGTATCGCAACGGCGGGCAGGAGCTGGTTATCGAGCAGGTCCAGGCGGTCTTGCTCTGCCACGAGGTGATGATCGTCGGCGGCAAGCCGCGGGCTCACCAGGGCGCAACGTTGTGGAACGTCGGGGCCGGAGATTATATTACTAAAGACGCATTTGGCGTGGACACGGCGAAGCTGCTGGGCCGTCGTGTCGCCGACGCCGCGATCAAGCTGGCCGGCTACGAGGATATCGGGTAACCCCGGCCGGCACGTGCCCGGCAGGAAGGAGCGCATCATGGCCGAGTCAACCAATCCGCCTCCGTGCTGCGGGGGCAAAAAGGTCTTGCTGTATGCGTGCAGCGGCGCGGCGAATGTGGCCGAGGCCGCCGACCGCGCCTGCCGGAAACTCACGCGAGACGGCGACGGCAGCATGTTCTGCCTGGCCGGGCTCGGCGCGGGAATCGAGGGTATGGTCAAAGCCGCCAAGGCCGCCGACTGCAACGTCGTCATCGATGGCTGCGACATGGACTGCGGAAAGCACATCTTCGACGAGCAGGGCGTCAAGAACTACGTCCAGATCCGCGTGACGGACCTGGACATCGACAAGGCCGGACGGGCCGCCACCGAGGAAGAGGTGGCCGTCGTCGTCCGACGCGTGCGAGAGAAACTCGCCAAGACATAGGACGCAAACCCCATGAGTACGAAGCTGCAAGTTCTGGGCACGGGCTGTCCCAAGTGCAGGGCCCTGGAGGCCAACGCGAAGGCGGCCGCCGACGAGCTGGGCATCGACTACGAGATCGAGAAGGTCACCGACCTGAACGAGATCCTGGCCTTCGGCGTGATGATGACGCCCGCGCTGGTGGTCGACGGCGAGGTCAAGGTCGTCGGCAAGGTGCCCAGCCCCGAGGCCATCAAACCCCTGCTGGCCTGACCGGCCGGGCGAGAAGGAGCGATCTCTATGAGCCCCGTCACGAAGATCGGGATCGTCGTTGCCCTCGCGGTCGCCGTGGTTGCCGTTCTTGTCCTGAAGCCTCGCGGCGGCGACGGGGGCGCCCCGGAGGTCGCCGGATCGACCTCGCAGGCCTCGCGCCCGGCCTCGGCGCCGGCGCCGCTGCCCAAGCTGATCGAGCTCGGCTCCAGCACCTGCATCCCCTGCAAGGCGATGAAGCCCATCCTGGCCGAACTCGCCAGGCAGTACGCCGGGCGGTTCGACGTCGAGACCGTCGACGTGCACCGGAACCCCGCCGCCGCCGAGGCCTACCACGTGCGGATCATCCCCACGCAGGTCTTCCTCGACGCCGCCGGGAACGAGCTCTTCCGACACGAGGGGTTCTTCCCCAAGGAAGACATTCTCGCCAAGTGGAGAGAGTTGGGCGTGGAGTAGGCCATGGACGAACTGCTGTCCGCGTTGACCCGGGCCGTCGAGGGCACGCCCGTCCTGGCGGTGGCCGCCGCGGCCGCGTGGGGCGTCCTCAGCGTCCTGCTCAGCCCTTGCCACCTGTCCAGCATCCCGTTGATCGTCGCGTTCGTCGACGGCCAGGGGCGAATCTCCACCCGCCGGGCCTTCGGGATCAGCCTGCTGTTCTCCGTGGGGATCCTCGCGACCATCGCCGCCATCGGGGTGGTGACGGCCACGGCCGGTCGGATGATCGGCGACGTCGGAACCTACGGGAACTACGCCGTCGCCGCGATCTTCTTCGTCGTCGGCCTGCACCTGCTCGGCGTGATCCCCATGCCGTTGTGGTCGCGCGGGCCGGTCGGCGTCCAACGCAAGGGCCCGCTGGCGGCACTGATCCTGGGACTGCTGTTCGGGATCGCCCTCGGGCCGTGCACGTTCGCCTACATGGCGCCCATGCTCGCGGTGACGTTCCGACTGGCGGCGAGCCGGGCCGTCTACGGCGCGGTGCTCCTGGGGGCCTACGGCCTCGGGCACTGCGCGGTGATCGTCCTGGCGGGCACGGCCACCGAGTGGGTCCGGCGATACCTCAAGTGGGACGAGACCTCCGGCGGCGCGGGCGTCGTCAGGAAGGTCTGCGGCGGGTTCGTGCTGCTCGGCGGGCTGTATCTGATCTACACCGCCGGGTGAACGCCCGGGCGGCGACCATCGAATCGGTATCTTACAGAGAAGGGAAACACCCATGTCAGACGAGCTGACCAGGCGAGGACTTCTTGGGGCCGCGGGGGCGGCTGTCGCGGCAGGGGCCGTCGGGGTGGCTGCGTCGGCGGCTGAGACGGATGAAGCCGCCGCCAACAGGGCCATCAAGATCGTGGCCGTCGCCTGTAGCCCGCGAAAGGGCAAGACGACGGCCGCCGCGCTGACGGTGAGCCTCGCCGCCGCCGCCAAGGTCGATGCGAGAATCCAGACCGAACTGATCGAACTGGCCGGGGCCAGCATTCCCGGGCAGGTGGCCCTGGGCATGCCGCTGGCGACCGGCGAGAAGGACGACTTCCCCGCCGTCGCGGCCAAGCTGGCGGACCCCGCCGTAGCGGGCATCCTCATTGGCACGCCGGTGTACTTCAGCAACATGACGTTCCTCTGCAAGGCGTTCCTGGACCGGTGCATGGCCTTTCGGAAGAAGTTCGAGCTGGCGGACAAGGTCGGCGGAGTGCTGGCCGTCGGCGCCGCGCGGAACGGCGGCCAGGAACTCGCCATCCGCAGCGTGCAAGCGGCCCTGTTCTGCCACGACATGATCGTCGTGGGCTCGGCGAGGCCGACGTCCCGCTTCGGGGCGGCCGTCTGGTCCAAGGCGGGCAAAACCCTCGCCGACGACAAGCACGGCCTGGGGGCGGCGGCAAACCTCGGCCGACGCGTCGCCGACGTCGCCCTGCGACTGGCACGGTAACGATCCCGACCCGACGCGATGAGGCCGCACGCGAAGATCAAGGTCCTGTTCCTCTGCACGGGCAACTCGTGCCGCAGCCAGATGGCCGAGGGATGGGCCCGGCGGCTCAAGGGCGACGAGGTCGAGGCCCACTCGGCCGGCATCGAGACGCACGGGCTCAACCCGCGGGCCGTTCGCGTGATGGCCGAAGCCGGCGTGGATATCTCGACGCACCGCTCGAAGCACGTGGACGAGTTTCGCGGCGTGGCGTTCGACTACGTGGTGACGGTCTGCTCGCGGGCCCGCGAGACGTGCCCGGTCTTCGCCGGCGGCACGAGGGTGGTGCACGTGGGGTTCGACGATCCGCCGGCCCTGGCGGCCAACGCGCGAGACGAAGACGAGGCCCTCGCGGCCTACCGGCGCGTGCGGGATGAGATTCGCGCGTTCGTGGAGCGGCTGCCCGAGGCCCTGACGGCGTGAGCGATCCGGGCTACTGGTCCTGCGGGGACCAGTCCGGGCGGCGCGGGCGCTTGTGCTCGTAGAAGAGCTTGGCGATCTGGTCGCTCATCTGCCCGGCCAGCGATCGCGTGATCTCGTCGGCCTGCGTGCTGGACGTCTCGACCGTCGTCGGTGTCTCGACGGCCGGCAGGACGTGCCCGGCGGGGCGGTCGGTTGGCCAGAGCCGGCCGGCCTCGACGTCCACCAACCGGACGGTCGTCCGCAGCTTGCCCCGCCACAACTGCCTCGCCGAACGGTCCCGCAGCGCGAACTCGTCGATCTGCACGTACAGGACGATGTCGGCCCCGAGGCGCTGCCCGACCTCGCTGACGGCCAGCAGATTGAACTTCGGCGTCGAGGCGATCAGGTCGGCCAGTCGGCTGTAGGGGATCGTCTTGCCGGCCACCTTCGCGGCCAGCAAGTGCTCGCCGACCAGGTTGGCCAACTCGATCTTGATCGGCTCGTAGCTGACCGGGTTCAACACGTCGTCGACGAACACGAGGATCGTCTTGCCGCGCGCGGGCTGGTACTCCGGGGCGACCTTCTCCGGCGGGGAGAACTGGGCGGCGAGCCAGGCGATGACGGCACAGGAGTTGTGGCTCAGGGCCAGGGCCGCCAACAGGACGATCAACACCGCTCGGCGAAGGGAGGAGATCATTCGATGGGCACCTTGTGATCGTAGAACCGTTTGGCCAGCGTGTCGGCGAAAACCGCTTCGGTCTTGCCCCGGATGCCGCGGTCGCTGTCTCGAAGGACGCCGGTGGACGTGTGCTCGGGATAGACCACCCGGACGGATCGGTTCCGCCAGACGCGGGCATCCCGCTCGCCGAGCGACGCGTCGTACAGGCCCACCTGGGCGTTGATCCGCCCGCGGTAGAGGTTCACGCTGCCCGGCTCCCGCGTGCTGTACTCCACCAGCGAGACGAACAAAACGAAGTCCGCCCCGAAGGCCTTGCCCAACGCCGTCTTGTCCATCTCGTCCCAGTAAATGTTGCCGTCCTGGTACTTCACCACACGCCGCGGATCGATCAACGTCAGGCCCTTGACGTTCTTCGTCAACTGGCCCCCGATCACCGACGAAAGCGTCAGGCACACGTTGGGGTATTCGTATTGCACACGCTTGTCGGCGTAGACGACGATCACCGCGCTCTTGCCCGCCAGGCCGGCGAACTCGGCCTTGACCTTCTTCTCGCGGGCGCCCGGCCAGAGCGCGTACAGAAAGAACGCCGCCTGCTTGCAGCCCGAAAGCGTCACGGCGGAAAGCAGCAGCGCCAGGCACATTTTCCTCATGATGCTCGGCCCTCGGCGGATCGGCCCGGCCGACCCGCGGGAGTCTACCGTATCGGCAACGCCCCCGTGGCCAGCCCGTGGGCGACCTTGAAACCCCAGCCGCCCAGCAGGCTGACGAGCGCAACGACGGCCCACCACGCCCCGGGGCGGAGCCATCGCAGAAAGTCTCTCCCGGTCAGCAACTCGCCCAGGCCGAGAAGACCCGCCGCCGCCAAGCCCGCGACGATCACGAAACCCATCGGGTGCGCGAACCACGCCGCGCGGAACTGCCCGTGCACCACCGCCGACGTCGCCGTCGTCAGCCCGCAACTCGGGCAGGGGTAGCCGGTCTTGGCCAGGAACGAGCAGGGCGGCAGGCCGAGGTTCTCGTGCGTGCCGAACCCCGCACGGCGCGGCGTCAGCCCATGGGCGATCCACAGGACCGCCAGGCACGGCACCGCCACCAGCGCCCCGCGCAGACGAAACTCCGACGCCGGCCGGCTGGCCGAGGCCGCGGGATCGCCCACCGCCTGATTCATGGCTTGCGACTGCACGTCCTGCTCCGCGGAAGCCCCTCGCAAGGCCATATCCTACTGCCCCCGCCGTGCGCAGGTCAACGGCAATCACCGATTCGCTCGCCTCTGGCGGTGCCGAAGCCGGCCCGGCCGGATTTGTGCACCTTTTGTGCGCGC
>Ga0272442_10012518_pt1 | contig 10233 bp, 10 predicted proteins | sample SSMForm2O_FD_200262 | JGI IMG/M metagenome (GOLD analysis project Ga0272442, IMG submission 200262) | Marine sediment archaeal communities from Little Sippewissett salt marsh, Falmouth, MA, United States - SSM-Form-2O | ecosystem: Environmental > Aquatic > Marine > Wetlands > Sediment ... | reverse complement strand
ACGGCCGCAACACCGGATGCGATCAAGAAAGAACTCACGATACTTCGTGCGGCCAGAGAGAAGGCCAAACAGGAGTTCGCAAAGGCCCAACAGGATTTGCGCCAAGTGCTCACATTGCGCCAGGAAGCCACGTTGGTTCTGATGGGTATGTTGGATTAAGAAACGGTCAAATTCATGAATGTACTTGTTGACAAAATGGTTCGAGAGGGATTGATCGATGAATCCGCAGCCAGAGGGATTCACGAATTGCTCGCGAAGGGCGAGCCTCCCGGCCGCGCCTTTGCGGCGGCCGGACTGACCGAGGAGGAATTGCTGCGCTTTTTGGCGCGCGAGTTCCAATGCCCGTATGTGGAGCTTGAGACATGCTCCTTCTCGAAAAAGTTTCTCAGTCAATTTCCGGCGCGCGTCTTATTGGAAAAGCATGTGATCCCCCTCGACTCCGGCAACGGCGATTTGCTCACGGTCACAAGCAATCCGTTTGACACCTCGGCTATTGATGAGCTGCGCCTGGCCACCGGAAGGGACTTTCAGATCGCCCTGGCGCCGCTGGCCGATATCGACCGATGCATCAAACAGTACTTAGGCGTCGGGGCCGATACGGTCCAGTCGATGATCTCGGAGGCCGGGGAGAACGGCTTCCAGGTCATCGATACGGATGCCGACGACGACATGGACCTAACTGAGGCGGCCGAAGGCGCCTCCATCATTCGCTTCGTCAATCAGATTCTCACCGAGGCGATCAAATTACGGGCCACCGACGTGCACATCGAGCCTTTCGAGGAGTCGCTGCGCGTTCGCTACCGCATCGACGGCGTCCTCCAGGAGGCGTCGGTGGCCTCCGAGGTCAAGCAGTTCCAGGCCGCCATCGTCTCGCGACTTAAAATCCTGAGTAAGCTGGATATCGCCGAAAAGCGTATCCCCCAGGATGGACGTATCAAGATACGCATCGCCGACCATGAAATCGACGTCCGGGTCTCAGTGATTCCGATGCTCTACGGGGAGGCGGTCGTGCTGCGTTTGCTCGACCGCTCCTCCGTTCTATTGGGTCTGGAAAAGCTCGGCATGTCCGGCCGGGACCTCGATACCACGAAGATGATTCTCGAACGGCCGCACGGTATCATCCTGGTCACCGGCCCGACGGGAAGCGGCAAGACGACATCGCTCTACGCGGCCCTGGCGCAAATCAACGACGTACAGCGAAAGATCATCACCATTGAAGATCCTATCGAGTATCAGCTTCACGGCATCAATCAAATCCAGGTCTCGCGCAAGGCCGGCCTGACGTTCGCCAGCGGCCTGCGTTCGATCCTGCGTCACGATCCCGACGTCGTTCTCATCGGCGAGATTCGCGACGCCGAGACGGCTGAAATCGCCATCCAAGCCTCGCTGACGGGACACCTTGTCTTCTCGACACTCCACACCAACGATGCCCCAACGGCCCTGACCCGTCTTGTGGACATGGGCATCGAGCCTTATCTGGTGGCCTCCTCGCTCGAAGCGGTCTTCGCTCAGCGACTGGTTCGCGTGATCTGTCCGCACTGCAAAGAGCAGCTTTCAACAAACGAAGTGTTGCCGCTCAGACAGCGTTTCGGCGACCTATTGCCCGGCTCGCTTTACAAAGGTCAGGGTTGCACCCATTGCCAGGGCACCGGTTACCGGGGACGGATCGGCATTTTCGAGATGATGGTGGTGACCGATGACCTGCGCTCATTGATTATCGAGAACGCCTCGGCGCGCGACCTGCGCCGGGTCGCGTCGAGACAGGGCACGACGAGTCTTCGCGAGGACGGATTCCGGCACGTGCGCGAAGGCCGGACTACCATCGAGGAAGTCCTCAGAGTCACGAAGGACGACACATTTGAACAACAAACTCTTCCGGACGTCAGCCGTGAAGGATAAAGGCAGGAAATGGCCACTTTTGTTTACAAAGCAATCGACGGTAAAGGACAGCAGATCGCCGACAAAATTGTCGCCCGGGACAGGGCGTCCGCCATCGACGAGCTTTTCGGCCAAAACCTCAATCCGGTCTCTATAGAGAGAATGGAAGAAGCGCAGCCCGAAGGGTTATTCGCCCGGTTTGGCGGCGTGTCCAAACGCGAGGTCGATGCCTTCACGCGCCAGTTGGCCAATCTCCTGGCCGCGGGTGTGCCGATGAGCCGGGCGCTGGGCATTCTCAGTCGGGAGGCGACGCGCATAGCGCCCAAAAAGCTCTGGGCGATCATTCACGACCAGGTGTCCGGCGGTATGTCCCTGGCCGACGCCCTAAGCCATCATCCTCAGGCCTTTTCGCCGATCTACGTGGCGATGGTCCGGGCCGGAGAGACCGGGGGATTTCTCGATCTCGTGCTCGAACAAATCGCCACCTTCCGGGCGCGCGAGGCAGACCTCAAAAGCCGTGTGAGGGCGGCGCTGACCTATCCGATTATTTTAGCGGTGCTCGCCGCCGGCATTTTAGTCTTCTTGCTGACTTTTTTCATCCCGCGTTTTTCTCAAATGTTTGCCGAATTCGGCGGCTCGCTGCCGACATTAACGCGCTACATTGTCGCCACAAGCGAGCTTTTGGTGAAGTATTGGCTTGTTTTCGTACTTGGCATCATTCTGATTATTTTCGCCATACAACGGATGCTCAGCAGTGAAGAAGGCCGTCGGGGTATGGCGAAGTTTGTACTCCGGCTGCCCTTGTTCGGCACGGGCATGGCGCGCTTCGCCCTCGTGCGGTTCTGCCGCATGTTGGGCACGCTCGTCGGCGCCGGCGTGCCTTTGATTGCCTCGTTGCGCGTGGCCAAGGAAGCCATCGGCAATCAGGTCCTCGCCGATACGGTCACCAGCGCGATTGAAAGCGTGCAGAAGGGCCATCCGCTGGCCCGCAGTTTGGAGAACTGCCGCGTGTTGTTTCCCGCGGCGGTGATCGAAATGGTCTCCGTCGCGGAAGAAAGCGGACGGATGGATCAGGAGCTCACCAGGCTCGCGACAACCTACGATCAGGAGCTGGACCGCCACCTGAAGATGATCGTGACATTGATCGAGCCGGCGCTGCTGTTTCTTATGGCGGTCATCGTCGGCACCGTCGTGATCGGCATGCTTCTACCCATCTTCAACCTCCAGGAGTTGATCCGCTAAATAAAAAAATGAAGTCCGAAGAGAAACAGAAATTTTGAGATTGGGAAGTGATATGAAATCCACAAACACCAACAAATGGAAACCTGATTGTGATCAGAGCCGCACCGGTTTTACCTTGATCGAGCTGCTGTTGGTCCTGGTGATTCTGACGACGCTGACGGCCATCGTGCTGCCGAAGTTCACAGGCCGGTCCAAGGAGGCCAAGGTCACGGCGGCCAAGACCCAAATCTCCCAGTTGGAAGTCGCCCTGGATGCTTTCGAGATCGACCTCAGCCGTTATCCCACGACCGTCGAGGGTCTGCGCGTGCTGGTGGAAAAACCCACCTCCGACGCCGAAGCATGGAAGCAGCCTTACCTCCGGCGTCAGGAGATCCCCAAGGATCCCTGGGGCAATGACTACATCTATCGATATCCGGGTCAGTACAACGAGCACGGCTACGATTTATCCTCCCATGGACCCGATGGAAAGCAGGGCGGCGGCGATGATATCGTGAACTGGTCACAAGAGCAACAATAGGCGGCGTGTCGCGGGCATCTTGCCCGCGATTCGAGGGCGAGACGCCCTCGACACGAAACGGTATGTGGTGCACATCCTGCCTTTTGGAGAAAAACGTGACGGTGCAAAAAAGACAATCCAATTGCAACAAGGGCTTCACGCTTTTGGAGCTCATCCTGGTTATGGTGATCCTCTCGACCGTTCTGGCGATGGCCGCGCCGTCTTTGCGGGGTTTCTTCGGCTCGCGCAAGACACACGATGAAGCCGCACGTCTTCTCGCGCTGACACAATTCGCCCGCTCTCAGGCGATTAGTGAGGGAATCATTTACCGTCTCAATTTCGACACGAACGAACGCACCTACTGGCTCACCTCGCAACAAAAGGGAGTTTTCGAGGAGCTTAAGACGGAGTTCGGATATGTTTTCACCTTTCCGAGCGATATCACGGTAGAGCTGGAAGACGTGGACAAAGACGAGAATGAGATGTTTTTTGCTTTTACGCCGCAGGGCACGGTTACAGCCGGGACGATCCGGCTAATCGACCGGCGGGGGCTGGTCCTCGAAATAATCTGCCCCACGGTCACGGAATCATTTTCTATAGTCGAACGTGAACAAGACGATGGAAGATATCTATCGAAATATAAATATTGAAAGGCGCCGCCGCTGTGGCGGTTTTACCTTCATCGAGCTGCTTGCCACGGTGGTTTTTTTGGGCATTATCATGCCGGTGGCCATGCAGAGCATTGGTCTGTGCACCCGGCTGGGCGGGCAGTCGCGAAGGCGGATCGAAGCTGCGTCGCTGGCGCGCACGAAGTTGACCGAGCTGACCTGCACGGGAGACTGGCAGAGCGGCGAAAAGAGCGGGGACTTCGGCGAGGACTGGCCGGGCTATCGATGGACCGCTATCGTATCCAGTTGGACGGATTCGGTGGTTAGCCAGCTCGACCTGACCGTGACCTGGCAGTCTCAGGGCCGGGAGCGCTCGGTGACCTTAACCACACTCGTTTATGCGGAGGATGGATGAGATGGCAAGGGGCGTGAAACAATATAAGGCCTTCACGTTACTTGAGCTGCTGGTGGCCATGACGCTCATGGTCGTTACCGCCGCGTGTTTATACACGGCGTTGTACACCGGTTTTCGCGCGAAGCTCAGTGCCCAGTCGGCCGTCGAGCCGACCTCGCTGGCTATCAACGCCATCGAATTGATAAAGCAGGATACGCATGGCATTCTGCCGGCGACCGGAACGTTAGCGGGGGCTTTTCTCGGCTCGAACGCGCGAGACACAAAGGGTATGGACATGGATAGCCTCGAATTCTATACGACCCATATCTATGCGGACGAGGATCAGCTTGCCGGCGGCCTGGGCAAGATCGAATTGCTTTTGGATGAGGATAACGACGAAGACTTCGAAGGTGACCGCGAAGGTTACCGGCTCATACGGAAAGTCACGACGAATCTGCTGTCTCCGAAAACGGTCGAGTCTGACGAGCAGGTGCTCTGTCGGTATGTGAAGTCTATGAATCTACGTTACTACGATGAAGATGACGGCTGGCTGGATGAATGGGATTCCACCGAAGACGCGAACAGCCTGCCTCTGGCCATGGAGATTGACATTCAGGTCATCCATAACGGCGCGGGCCGCGATAAAGAGCCTCAGACGCGCCGGCTCATGCAGTCTTTTGCCATACCCTGCGGCGGCGCGCAGGAAAAAAGCGAGGCGAATACCGCGGCCGGAGCGGGCGGAGGGCAAATGGGCCAATGAAAAAGAAACCGTTCGGACAATTCGGATGCGCCCATCGAACCCACGGTACGATCCTGATCGTCACGATCTGGGTGGTGTTAGTATTGGCCGGCCTGGCGCTTGTTTTTGCCCGTTCGATGCGCGTGGCCGCCATCGTCGCGGCCAACCACGTCGCTTCGCTTGAGGCCGAGTGCATTGCGGCCGGCGCCTCGCAGTACGCGATGGCCAAACTCGCCTCACGCTCGGAAGAGGAAATCTCAGAGTTAATGGACAGTGAACCCTATGAGGCCGCGGAAATCGGGAAAGGTTATTTCTGGCTCTTGCGCTCGGACCTCGAAGACGACCGGGAGTTCGACTATGGGCTGACGGATGAATCCGGCAAGATCAACCTCAACTCGGCGTCGGAGGAGATGCTGTTGAAGCTGCCGGGCATGACGGCCGAGCTGGCGGCATCCATCATCGACTGGCGGGATGAAGACAGCGAAATCACGCCCGGAGGGGCCGAAGACGAGTACTATCTTCTCCTGTCGGAATCGTATAACTGCAAGAATGCACCGCTGGAAACCGTCGATGAAATTCTTCTGGTCAAGGGCGCTTCGGAAGACTTGCTTTACGGCGAGGATACCAATCTCAACAGCATTCTCGACGACAACGAGAACGACGGCGACCTCAGCGATCCGGCGGACAATCGCAACGGCCGACTGGATACCGGTTTTTACGATTACGTCACCGTCTATAGCGTGGAAATCAATTTGGACAGCGAAGGCAATCAGCGCATCAATATCAATGATGGCGGCAGCCGGCAGGACCTCCAGGAACTCTTGCAGGGCGTGGTCGAGGAAGAACGGGCCCTGGAGATTATGAACATGGTGCCGACCAATCCGCGATACGACAATATTCTGGATTTTTATTTTTCGACGGGCCTGAAGTCCGAAGAATTTTCCCAAATCGTCGATCGCCTCACCACGAGCGATGAGGAATCCTTCCCCGGTTTGGTGAACGTGAACACCGCGCCCAAAGCCGTGCTGCTTTGCCTGCCCGAGCTGGAGGAAAGCGACGTCGAAGCCCTTCTGTCACGTCGCAGCTCCGAGCAGGGTCTTGATTCGATCGCCTGGGTCGCGGAGGTTTTGGACCAGGAAAAAGCCGTCGCCGTGGGGAGCTATATTACGACCCGTTCCTTCCAATACTCGGCGGACATTCTCGGCATTGCGGCCAACGGACGCGCCTACAAGCGCTACAAGGCGGTCTTTGACATGAGCGCACAGACGCCGCGGATTGTTTATTGGAAGTCGATGACCCATTTCGGCTGGCCATTGAACGAATATATTGTGGCTGCCCTGAGAAAAGGGGAGCCTCTGACGAACACTATTTTGAATATGAATTGATTGGATGATCATGATGTTTGGCGCTCGAACCCTGTTAGGGCTTGCTATTGACGAATACGGAATCGTGGTTGCCGAAATCAGCGCCCGGTCCGGCCATCCGGAAATTCAACGCACCGGCCAATGGCGCTTTGAAGAGAAGCTGAACCTCGACAATGCAAGGGATTTAGGCCAAAAGCTAAAGCAGTACCTTCGGACCAACCACTTCTCATCGAAACAAGCTATCCTCGGAATCCCAACGAAATGGGTCGTCGCTAAAGAGATTACCGTCCCGCCGGCAAGCGCCGAGGCGTTGGCGGGCGTGCTGAATATCCAGGCGGAACGGGCGTTTTCACTCAACGCCAGCGAGCTGGTGTTCGATTATTGCGGCCGGACGAGTGCGTCCGAACGGAGCGAGATCTTGCTGTTGGCCGCAAGGCGTGAAATTGTCGAGAAAATTAAAGCATTGGCCGCCGGGGCGGGTCTTCAGGTGCGCTCCATGACGGTCTCGGCGCTGGCATTCGGTAAGACCCTTTCGGATGACGGCCTGGAACGTCGATACGGGCTCTACACCCGGCCGACCTATTGCGAATTTTGGACGCAGGTCAACGGCAGCCCGCGATCCATCCAACATGTCCCGCTGGCATCGACAAACGGAACGGCCGAGGAACACGCCGAGCTGCTGACATCCACGCTTGAGCGGTTGATTCTTTTGTCATCGCAACGGGATTCTTCCTCGCCCCATCACGTCACGGCATACGACGGCTCCGGCCTGCCGGAGACAACCATCGACCGGCTCAACGAGCGTCTGAGACCTCAGATTGTCATCACAGATGGTCGTACTCCGTTGTTGTCCAAAAAAATCAAATCGCCGGAGCAAACTCAATCCGTCGCCGCCGTCGCCGTGGCGATGGCCGGATCGGGAACCGATAAGCCGCCCGTGGACTTTTTGAATCCGCGTATCGGTCTCAAGAAAAAAACCTCTCGCAAACCGATCACGATCTGGGCAAGCATTATTGGTGCGGCCTGCCTGCTGGCTTTAATCGCCGTGCTGGCGGATTGGCAGGCGGACCGGAGAGATATCGCCACGTACACGGAACAATTGGAGCTCATGAGCGAGGACATCGCCGCGGCCCGGGAAGTCGTCGATCGTATCATCTATGCGACGAGCTGGACGTCTCAGGAGCCCGTCTTTCTCAACTGCCTGCGCGAACTGACGCTCACCTTCCCGGAGGAGCCGACGATTTGGGCCACAAACCTTCGCTTGAGCGAAAACGCCGGGGCGGCACTCGTCGGCAAAGCTGTTGATGAGGCGAGTTTCTATGAGGTCCTGGACGAAATAAAACAACACGAAGCCTTCTTCAACGTTCAGATGATTCACCTGCGAAATGTTGGGCGGGATCTCAGGGATAAAGAATTCGCCGTGAACTTTGAATTTCGAAAGGCGAAATAATTATGCTATCAAAACGCGAACGAATCATGGCCATCATGGCCGTCGCGGTCGTGGGTTTCCTCGTCCTGAACAAGTTTCTCATCGGACCGGTCACGGGCAAACTCCAGAAGATCGAAACACAAAAAAGTCAATTGCTCATCGAGCTCGACGAGGCCCAGAACCTCTTTCGCAAAAGACGGGTGCTGGAGAAGCAATGGAAAAACGTCCTGTCGGACGGCCTGCGAAACGAGGTGGAAGCCGAGAGTAAAGTCGGCCGGGCGCTGGATGAGTGGTCAAAAGAATCACGCCTGATGCTCAGTTCCGTCAAGCCTGATCGCGTGGCCAGCGACAAGGGGCTTCAGGAAATGACGTTCGTGGTCGTCGGGACGGGCTCGCTCGAGGCCGTGGCTCGATTCCTCTGGCACATCGAGACGGCCCCTTTGCCGATCAAGGTTAAGGACATGCAGCTCGGTTCGAGCAACGAATCCGGCCAGAGCATGTCCGTGCAGCTTCGGCTTTCGGCATTGTGTCTTGGGAAGGATTCGGAACCTTCAGAGGAAATTCGGCCAAAGGAGGTGAACGATGAACAAGTCTAAGGCGATATCGACCTGTTTGCTGCTGGCGATTGCTTTTAGTTCTGCCTTGATCCTGTGGCCTCAATCCGGCCTCGGCCAGCCGACAACAGCCACAGAAGCCCAAGATACATGGGCGAAGTACCAGATCATCCTGCAGCGCAATATCTTTTCGCGTCAACGCGGTCCCATCCGGCAGAGGCGGGAACAAGCCCGACCGGTTATCATACGAAACCCTGAGGCCTATCTTGTCCTCAAGGGAATCGTCCAGGAAGACGGCACGTTCATCGCATTCGTTGAGAACACCCAAAGCAATACGGTCCTCAGACTTCGCGAAGGAGACAGCATTGCGAGAGGTTCCGTCAAGAACTTTAGCCTCGATTCCATCGAGTACCAATTGGAGGATAAAACGGTCAGCGTTACGCTGGGTCTCGATCTGGAAGGAGGGCAGGGCACCCTATCGATGAACAGGCTGTTGGAACTGTCGGCAACGACCTCAACGCCCAGCGATCCGAACGCGGCCGCTACGGAAGAGGCGCCCCCTTCAGAAGAAGAGGCGGAAATCCTAAAGAAACTCATGGAGCAACGCAGACAACAACTCGGGCAATAGTGCCCCGATAAGACGACGATTAAAACGTTTGGACGTAAAGGAGACCATAACAATGCAAACTCTAAAAGTAATTATCATTGGCGCGATACTTGCGATTGTCATCGCACTGATGCCCGGTCATACCGTTGCCCAACAATCAACTTCCAAAGCACCGACCGTACCTCAGGCCAAACCCGTCGAGGTCGTCAAGAACGACACCGGCATCAAGATTAAGCTCAACTTCCAGGACGCCCCATTGCAAACCGTTTTGGAGTATCTCTCGGATGCCGCCGGGTTAACCATTCTTTCCGATGAACCCCTCTATGACGGTCGGATGACCGTGATCAGCCGCCAGCCGATCCCTCTGGACGAGGCGATATCTCTGATCAATTCCATATTGAAAGAACGAGATCTGACGACCGTCCTCATGGGAAAAACGCTAAAAGTCGTCACGCTGGAGAAAGCCAAGACGGAGAACATCCCCGTCTTTAGCGGCCAGGATCCGGACGTGATTGTCCCCAGCGACGACGTCGTTCATTATGTGGTTCCCGTTCGTCACGTGACCGCCACGGCCCTGAAGGAAAATCTGCAAACTCTGGTGCCGGAATATGCCAGCCTCGAAGCCAACGAGGACGGCAACGCCCTGATCATCACCGACACCACCGCGAACATCAAACGCTTGATGCAGATCATCAAGGCGCTGGATACCCACATGTCGATGGTGGCGGAAATCAGGGTCTTCCGTTTGATCAACGCCGACGCCACGAGTGCGGCCAACCTGATTAATACCATGTTCCAGCAGGATCAACAGGGCGGCACGCGCGGCCGGCAGGGAACCCGCAATCCGATGGAAATGATGATGCAGAGAATGGGCCGTGGACCGGGGGGGGGACCAGGAAACGGACCGGGAGGAGTTTTTAGA
>Ga0272442_10012516_pt1 | contig 10235 bp, 10 predicted proteins | sample SSMForm2O_FD_200262 | JGI IMG/M metagenome (GOLD analysis project Ga0272442, IMG submission 200262) | Marine sediment archaeal communities from Little Sippewissett salt marsh, Falmouth, MA, United States - SSM-Form-2O | ecosystem: Environmental > Aquatic > Marine > Wetlands > Sediment ... | reverse complement strand
CGATCTGTGAGTCCATGTATTCCACTTCGCGGCGGTAGAGTTCGCGTGTACCGTAGGTGGGGAGGACGATTCGACCTCTCCAGGTCATCTGGATCTTGCGCGGAGAGGATGTTCGGTTGGCGATATCGATCCAGGCACCGTCTTTAGCAAAGAATACGGTATCCTGCCTCCGCAGCATCCATCCCCGCGCGAAATCGAGGTTGATGTCAGGATCGTCGGCGGAAACCGAGAAATCGAGCTTGTCCAGCCGGGCGTGAAAACTATCGTTCTTTTCGGCAAACTCATTCTTGATTTCCCATCGCAGCCGATTTTGTCCCGGAGCAAGCTCCAGATCGACATCATATATCTGATATTTGCTCAAGCCGAATTCACCTATCAGCTGGTCGTTGAGATACAGTTTAAGGTCAGGGGGGAGATAGGGCGGAGCATAGGGATCGTGCGGGTCGGAATAATGGAGCCACAGAAAGAATTTTTTGTGCCGGTTCGCTTTTATCCAAGGGAAAGCTTTTTTATTGACCTGTTCGGCTGGAAGATACCATTTACCTTTTGGAAAAGTGTCTTCATAGTGGTCGAAACCTTCCTCTAAGCCGAAGTGCGATTTGAGAACGCCCAGCGATACGAAAGCTCCCGTCATGAAACCATCTTTTTTAAAGAGATTGACGAATGAAGGGCGTTTTTTTTTGGTTCGGATGTTATGACCGTTGTTGTAAGATTTAAACTCATGAGGAGACTGAGAATAGAATATCGAGCCGTGAGAAGGCAAGGTTATGGGGATCAGCGAGAATGCGTTTTCGTACAGCGTTCCTTGCGCGGCTAGGAAGTCTATATTCGGGGTTGAGGCGTTATCGGGTTGATAGGCACTGATGTAATCGGCCCGCTGGGTGTCCAGCGTGATCAATATCACATTGTTTTTTTGATTCGCTTTGCGGCATCCGGTGATGAAAACGAGCGAGAGAATGAAAAACAAAAACAAAACCACTGTATTTCCGCTCTTTACAAGACGGAGAAAATATCGAATTATCATAATGTGTTACCTTTGGAATTCCTCTGTTAAACCTATTATTTTTGAGATGTCTACAAAAGGCTATTATAAAAATATAAAAAAAAATGTCAAAATGTTTGCATATTTGTTAAGTTTTTTATAAAATCATTTTCCTTTATAAATGACGCATGATTGAAATCGTACTCGTATTCGCTGTTTTCGGTGCACTATCGGTCTTTTTGGTTTTGGTCAACAAGATCGTAGGACCGAAACACTCCACTCCCACAAAAGAGAAGCCGTTTGAATGCGGAAGCCCTTATCTGCAAGATGGCATTCCTCCCGTCCCGATCAAATACTATCTGGTAGCGTTTCTCTTCCTGCTCTTTGACGTTGAGGTGGTTTTTTTGTACCCATGGGCGTTGGTCCTGAAGAAGCTTGGGGACGGCGCTTTTTACGTGATGATCGCTTATCTTTTTATTCTTGCCTGTGGATTTATCTACGCCTGGAAAAAAGGAGCGTTTGAGTGGGAAAGATAGAGAAACGCGTTTACTACCGCGAAACTCTCCATGGTGGGTTCCTCGCCACCAAAATGAATTATGTGCTTGGGTGGGGAAGGAAATTTTCGATTTTTCACTATCCGTTCATCACGGCATGCTGCGGTATGGAATACATGTCGGCAGCCTGCGCACACTATGATTTCGACCGCTTCGGTGTCGGAATGACAACTTTTTCTCCACGTCAAGCTGACATGCTTTTTGTCGTTGGCACTATTTCCCAAAAAGAAGCTCCGGTACTGCGAACGGTTTACGAACAGATGTGCGAACCCAAATGGGTCATCGCCTGCGGCGCCTGCGCTGTCAGCGGAGGCATCTATGACAACTATGCGGTCGTTCAAGGAATCGACCGTATCATTCCGGTTGATGTGTACATTCCCGGATGCCCCCCCCGGCCGGAAACCATCCTGAATGCCATACTCAAGCTTCAGGATAAAATACAGCATCAAAAACAGGACTGGAGATGGAAGATCAAAGGCTGATAGAGGATCTAAGGGAACGGTTCGCGGGAAAAATCCTGGGAACGCCTACTTCCTTGGGCGATCTCTGCGTTATTATCGATAAAGAGTCCGTTCTGGAAGTCATGACTTTTCTAAAAAAAGAGCCATTCGATTTTGCCATGCTGCTTGATTTGACCTGCGTTGACGAGATGGGCCGATCGCCTCGATTTGTAATGGTATATCATCTGCTTTCGTTGTCAAACAACCGCCGTCTCAGGATCAAAGCCGGAGTCGATGAAGGCTCTCCGGTCGTGGATTCTTTGACTCCTCTCTGGAAAAACGCCAATTGGCTGGAACGCGAAGTGTTCGATATGTTCGGGATAACGTTCGCCCGCCATCCGGACATGAGGCGGCTTTTTATGTATGATGAATTCGAGGGATACCCCTTGAAAAAAGATTATCCACTGCGCAAGCGTCAACCGAAAATACATTTGAGAGATCCCCATGCCGACTAGAATTCACAAAGAGGCCGCCGGCCACAAAAACCTCATGATCAACATGGGACCGTCTCACCCGGCCATGCATGGAACCATCCGAATCATGCTGGAACTCGACGGAGAGAAAGTGCTCAATTCCGAGGTGGAAGTGGGATACCTTCACCGCGGATTTGAAAAAACCTGCGAGCACAAATCCTATTTCAGCCTGCTGCCGTATACGGATCGGCTGAACTATGTTTCGCCGCTGATCAATAATCTCGGGTACGTGATGACCATGGAAAAGCTGCTTGGCATCTCGGCCCCGGAACGTGCCCAATATATCCGGGTGATCATGTGCGAGCTATCCCGTATCTCCGACCACTTGACCGCGCTGGCCGCCATGACCATGGAATGCGGTGCTTTCACGGTTTTTCTCTACCTCATCAAGGCTAGAGAGGAAATCTGGAATGTCATCGAGCAAACGACGGGCGCCCGGATGACGACCTCTTACATCCGCATCGGGGGTGTTCGCGCCGACCTGCACCCGGACATACAACCCCTTATGGACAAGGCCGTTTCCACTACAAATGAGGTTCTGCGCGACGTCAAGGGACTTCTGGATAAAAACACCATCTGGCTGCAGAGGACGCGGGACATCGCGGTTGTCCCGAAAGAGATGGCGATTAATTACGGATTCACCGGTCCTTGCCTGCGTGCCAGCGGTGTCGGTTATGATGTGCGAAAAGCTCATCCGTATCTTGTTTACAACCGCTTGGATTTTGAAATTCCCCTAGGGGAAAAAGGCGATAATTTCGATCGCTATATGGTTCGAATGAAGGAGATGGAGCAAAGCCTGCGTCTTGTGGAACAGGCGATGGCGGCGATTCCGCGTTCGAAGCCGACCAACGAAAGCAATGCTATCGATGCGCATGAGGCTATATCACGGTCGAGAGACCGGAAACCGGATGCCTCGATCCTGCTTTCCCCAAACCTGGAAGGATCGGAAAAAGAACGATACCCCGACATCTATACTAAAGACCGTATCGGTATCGTTCCCCCCAAAGAAGATACATATTCGGGAATCGAAGGTCTGATCACCCATTTCAAATTTTTCATGAAGGGACACGGTATTCGCCCTCCTCAAGGCGACGTATATTTTTCTGTCGAAGGTGGGAGCGGCGAAGTCGGTTTTTATATCGTGTCAGACGGGACCGACAGGCCTTATCGCCTGCATCTGCGTGCCCCCTGCCTGCATATCGTTTCGGCTCTGGAAGAAATGATACAGGGACATTATATCGCCGATGTCATCCCGACCTTCGGTTCGACCAATATGATCGGAGGAGAACTCGATCGATGAACCGTGATTATTCCGATTCCGCCCGAGCAAATATCGCGCAGATCTTAAAACGATACCCCAATAAGGAAGCAGCGCTGCTCCCATTGTTAAAGCTGACCCAGCGCGAGTTTGGTGCTCTCGGTAAAGAAGAGGAAAAACGCGTGGCCGCCTTGCTTGACATTTCGCCGATTCGTGTCCGGGAAGTCGTGACGTTTTACACTATGCTGAACCGTACTCCTGTCGGCAAATATCACATCCAAGTATGTTCCAATCTCAGCTGCTCGATCATGGGAGCGGAAAGCCTGATCGAGTATTTGAGTAAAAAGTTGGGAATTCATGTGGGGGAAACGACCCCTGATAAAATATTCACGCTTTCTACGGTGGAATGCCTGGGAGCGTGTGAACAAGCCCCGTGCATGATGATCAATGACGACTATTATGGTCATTTGGAACCCAAAAAAATCGATGAGATATTGAGTCGTTTATCATGAAAAAGATGGACGAAAAGATTCTGACGAGCGATTTCGGGGTAGAAGATTCCCATACGCTGGCCGTTTATCGTAAGAGAGGCGGGTATAAAGCGCTGTCCAAAGCTCTGAAAAAGATGAAGCCGGATGATATTCTGGCCGAAGTCAAGGCCGCTCATTTACGGGGCAGGGGAGGGGCCGGCTTTCCGGCCGGAATGAAATGGGATTTCATTCCCAAGGAAACTGAAAAACCGAAATATCTCTGTGTCAATGCGGACGAAGGCGAGCCAGGGACGTTTAAAGATCGCTACATCATGAGCCATGCACCCCACATGCTGCTTGAGGGCATCATGCTGACCTGTTTCTGCGTCGGCATCCAAACCGCTTTCATCTATATCCGGGGAGAATATGAACACGTTGCCCGGCGGCTGGAAGCTGCTATCGAGGAAGCGCGTAAAGAAGGCTTATGCGGGTCGAATATATTGGGCAGTGGTTTTGACTGCGAGGTGATCGTACACCGAGGCGCCGGCGCATATATTTGCGGGGAAGAAACCGCTCTGCTGGAATCCTTGGAAGGCAAGCGGGGTAATCCACGCCTGAAACCACCTTTTCCCGCAGTGGTAGGATTGTTTCAATGCCCGACAGTTATCAACAATGTCGAAACTCTCTCCAATATTCCGTCAATCGTACTCCATGGTGGAAAATGGTTCTCAGGTCTCGGACTGCCCGAAGACGGAGGCACTCGAATCTTCGGGATCAGCGGGATGGTCGCTAAACCGGGTGTCTATGAACTTCCTGTAGGAACCAGCTTAAAAGAAATTATATTCACGCACGCAGGCGGAATGCTAAAAGGGAAAGCCTTGAAAGCCGTGATCCCAGGCGGGATGTCGGCTCCGGTATTGAAAGCGGACGAGATCGATCTGACCATGGATTGTCACTGCATGCTTGAAGCCGATTCCATGTTGGGTTCGAGCGCGATCATCGTTATCGATCAGGACACGCCCATGCTGGAAGTCCTCCGCATCATGATAAAATTTTACTCTCATGAATCCTGTGGGCAGTGCACTCCTTGCCGTATCGGGACATCATGGATCCATAAGATTGTCCAGCGCCTGTGTCGCGGAGAGGGGAGACGAGAAGAGATCGACGAGATCTCTCGATTGGCCTCGAACATATTGGGGAAAACTCTCTGCCCCATGGGAGACGCCGCGGCTATGCCCATCCTTTCAATCATAGCCAAATTTCGCGGTGAGTTGGAAGCGACTGTCGAGGAAAGACGTACGGAAATTCAATGATCAATATCGATGTCAACGGTAGGCCACTTGAAGTAGAACCGGGGACCACGATCCTGCAAGCCGCCCAGAAGGCCGGAATCTCGATCCCGCATCTTTGCTACCACAACGCTTTACCGCCGGAAGGAAGCTGCCGCATGTGCCTGGTCCAGATCGATGGATACCCCAAGCTCGAGCTGGCATGCTCTACCACGGTCAAAGAAGGAATGAAAATTCTGACAAACAGTTCGGTAGTGAAAGACGCCCGAAAATCCGTTCTGGAATTTCTGCTGGCGGAACATCCTCCGGATTGCCCGATATGCGACAAAGCCGGGGAATGCAAGCTTCAAGACTATTATGAAGAGTACGGTTTGTTCGAATCCCACTATGCGGAATCCAAGTCGAGAAAGCCGAAACAGATCGAGCTCGGAAACAATCTGCTGTTGGACCGGGAGCGCTGCATCCTCTGCACGCGGTGCGTTCGTTTTCTAGCCCATATCACAAAAACCGGTGAGTTAGGTGTCACCGAGCGCGGGATCAAGGCCGAAATCGACATCTATCCCGACAATCCCGTCAGCAACAACTATTCCGGAAATTTAGCGGAAATATGCCCTGTGGGTGCGATCACGGATCGGGATTTTCGATTCAAAACCCGCTCCTGGTTCTTGGAAGAAAAACCTTCCATCTGTCCGCTCTGCAGCCGCGGCTGTGCGATCACCATCGCCTTTCACCCAGGATTTACCCGTTTCGATCTCCCACAGCGCGTTTACCGCATCAAAGCGCGGGAAAATCAAGCTGTTAATGGAGCCTGGATATGCGATATCGGGCGCTACGGCTATTCTTTCATGGATGAAAACAGAGCGAGTAAAATCCGGTTGCCGGAAGACGGGGGGGAAACGGACTGGAATCAAGCCGTCGATTATCTATCGGAAAAAATCATGCGTCTGGTCCACATGAAGCGTACGGATCGCATCGCGGTAACCGTCAGCACCTTTCTGAGCAACGAAGAGCTGTACCTTATCAAAAAAATATTTCATGAAGACCTAGGGATTTCAAAAATATATTTCGTGGATCCTTCCGAAGGATCAGGGGACGAACTTCTCCTGACCGAAGAGAGAACACCCAATCGGCGGGGAGCGATCGAAATCGGGTTTGAAATCATTCCACCCAACCAGGAGGCCCTGGCAGAAACCACCGATATTATTTTCGTGTTTGGAAACGGCATCAACGATCAGGTTGAAAATGCGGTAGAAGAAGGGATCAAGCCGATCGACCTGAAAGTCTTGATGTCGGCGCATAAAAGCGCCGCCGCCGAGCGTTTCGACTGTGTTCTGCCAATGTCATTGACCGCTGAAAAATCGGGATCACTGACAAATGTGGACGGGTTGGTTCAGGCCTTTATCCCCGCATTAGAACCGCTGGGCGACAGCCGCCCGCTATGGGCGATTCTGACCGATTTGGGGCGTAAAATGGCCATCGATTTTAAAACTTACCGCAAGTTTTCCTCAACTGCGGACATTTACCGGGAACTCAGTCGGGAAATACCATTTTTCAGGAAATAACGTGAGCGATATACTCATTACCTTGATCAAAATCATCTTTGCGTTGATCTGGTTTATGCTGCTCAGTTTGTATTTGACCTGGGTAGAACGAAAAGAAAGCGCGGTCATGCAAGATCGCATCGGAGCCAACCGGGCGAATTTCTTCGGTATCCGCATTCTGGGATTGTTCCAACCGTTCGCTGATGCCATCAAGATGTTTTTCAAAGAAGACTTTACGCCGGCATTTTCACGGCGATTTCTTCATAACCTGGCTCCTTTCGTCTCTTTCTTTTTTGTCGCCGTCACCATCGCAGCCATCCCATTTGGGAGCCCGCTGAGAATAGGCGGCAAAACCATTCCTTTACAGGTGCTCGACATTAATGTCGGCCTGCTTTTTGTCCTGGCCATGCTTTCGATCGGGATTTACGGGATCCTGCTTAGTGGATGGGCATCGAACAGCCGATGGACACTTCTGGGAGGGCTTCGCGGCGCGGCTCAGCTTATCTCTTATGAGGTGGCTTTGGGGCTTTCACTGATTGGGCTGATCATGGTTTTTCCTTCACTTCGATTTTCCACTTTGGTGCAAACCCAGAGTGAGCTTCTCTTCGGATGGCTCCCCAAGTGGGGGATTTTTGTCCAACCGCTGGGCTTCATCATATTCCTGTTCGCGGCGATAGCCGAATCCAAGCGAGTTCCTTTCGACCTTCCCGAAGGCGAATCTGAAATCGTAGGCTTTTACACGGAATATTCAGGTATGCAATGGGGACTTTACATGTTCACCGATTTCATGGAAGTCCTTATCGTGGCATGCCTGTTGACAACGCTTTTCTTCGGCGGCTATCAAGTTCCCTGGCTCTATGCCGATGGATTTCATTTTCCCTGGGGAGGGCAGTGGATGCTTTCGCACGGAGTCGTGATCGCATTTCAGGTTTTGGCGTTCAATCTGAAAGTCTTTTTCTTCTGCTGGTGGCAGATCCTCATTCGATGGACCTACCCGCGCTACCGCTACGATCAGTTGATGGCTCTTGGATGGAAAGTTCTGATCCCGCTGAGTGTCATCAACATCATTATTACAGCTATTTTAATCAAGATATTCTAAAATGATAAAAGCTCTGGGATACTTCATCGAAATCATCAAGGGGAGCATCATTACCACGAGGCATTTCGTGGTTAATATGTTCTTCCACACCCTCAAACTGTTCGGAATCAAGACCAAACGCAAAGGTGCGGTGACCATCCAATATCCTGAGGAAAGACAGGAAGTTGCCGCTCGTCACCGCAGCCTGCACCGGCTGATGAAACGCGATGACGGCACGCCGCGCTGTGTCGCCTGCATGCTATGTGCAACGGTCTGTCCTTCGGAGTGCATCTATGTGGAAGCAGAGGAAGTGTCCGATCCCGACATCCAAAAAAAACCCACTGTTTTCATCATCGATCTGACCCGTTGCTGTTTCTGCGGTTTCTGTGTCGAGGCTTGTCCCGAAGACGCCCTGCGAATGGATACCGCTGAAATCGAATTGGCACAATATTCGCGCAAAGATCTGATTCTTGATCTTGAAAGCCTGCAGCGATGACGGATTGTTCGCTCATCGTCGGTAAAATCCAAATATTCGGTATACGCGACGGATATTTTTTTCTTGACGGGGGCGCCATATTCGGTGTGGTCCCCAAGGTAATATGGAATAAAACCTGCCCAGCTGATAAAGACAACCTGATCAAACTCGGCCTGAACTGCCTGCTCATCCGTACTCCCGATACACTGGTGCTGGTCGAAACCGGCGTCGGTGCACATTTAAAAAGGAAACTGTACGAGTATTATGCCGTGGATAGAAATCCCGAGCTTCGCGCGGAACTTAATCGGCTGGGAATAGAGTCCCCGGATATCGATACCGTCGTCAATACCCACCTTCATTTCGACCACTGCGGAGGCAATATAACGGTTTCGGAGGACGGGGCATTCGTCCCCGCATTTCCGAATGCGCGTTATGTCATACAGAGATGTGAATGGGAAAATGCCCTTCATCCCTGCTCACGCGACCGGGTAAGCTATGTGTCGCACACGTTCCGGCCGCTGGAACCAAACGAGCACCTCCAATTGGTTGATGGGGAATATGAAATCGCACCCGGGATTACGGTCTTTCCCGCCGCCGGGCACACTGCGGGACATCAGTGTCTCAAAGTCGAATCGGAGGGTGAAACATTCCTATTTCTGGGTGACATGGTGCCGACCGCCGCCCACATCGCACTTCCCTATATCATGAGCTATGATCTTTTTCCCACGGAAACCTATGAGAACAAAGAGTGCATCCTGCAACAGGCTGTAACCGGAGACTGGATCGTCGCTTTCAGCCATGAAGTCAAACACTTTTTCGGAAGAGTCCGCCGCCCCGGAAAACGTTTCATTTTTGAACCCCTGGCCTGAAGATTTCACAAAAAATATAGATGGACCTCGTTATGGCTTCTAATATATATCCATCTTGTTCTTGATGATCTTGAAGCTATTTATATACTCCGGCAAGGATATCCACCCCACCCTGGTTAACGCCTTGATCTCGTCGAAATCACGAGGAATCCCAGTCGTTAGATTTTCCCACTCCGTTTCAGTGACCAATATGGTGTCTTCGACTCTTGACACCCAAGCTTTCATCGGGAAAGGCGCCGTGAGGCTCATTGGCAAAAACCATCCCCGGCTTTAAAACTTTTGGTCCGCCTCCCACATCGTGAACGGCCATTCCGGTTTTGTCGGGCTGGGGACATGCCGAGCTAAAATCAGTTCTTTCAGGGAATCATTAAGCTTGAATTAATCCGGGAAGGGAGGTATAAATAAATTTTAGGTTCACAACCGAAAATGTTAACTCTGACGCCATCCTGGATACAATCCGCCCGAAGGTTGCTTCCGGTATTTTTTATGGTGATCGGCATGCTTTTCCCAGCCATCGGAAATGCGCAGGAAAAAAACACTGAACCCAAAAAAAACTTAAAATATGCATCCACGACCAGCCTATCGCTGGTTTTGACCCATGGGAACAAAGAGGATTTCTCATTCAGTCTGGATACCGACCAGAATCTGGAATTCCATAAAAACCGCATCAACTTCAAAGGACGTTTCATCGATTCCAGCTCCAACGGAGAAAAGACCGCGGAAATCTATTATTCGCAGCTGAAATT
>Ga0272442_10012514_pt1 | contig 10235 bp, 9 predicted proteins | sample SSMForm2O_FD_200262 | JGI IMG/M metagenome (GOLD analysis project Ga0272442, IMG submission 200262) | Marine sediment archaeal communities from Little Sippewissett salt marsh, Falmouth, MA, United States - SSM-Form-2O | ecosystem: Environmental > Aquatic > Marine > Wetlands > Sediment ... | reverse complement strand
CCAGCCGCCTGCATTGAATCGAGGCGTACCTCGACCTCATCGAGCCTCGTCCGAACCGAGGGAATGCGCACTACCTGCACCCGGCTACGCGCGCCATCCGGCAGATCCTCCGGAGGCCCAAAAAACGTACGCACCTCGACATATGGCTCTGTCGGTCGCAGCTCCGGCGTCACTTGGATCGTGGTCCGACCACCGTCCCGGCCGACCCGCAGCTCGACCGGGACTCCGGCCTCGAGCCCCAGCAAGAGTTCCCGGCCCTCGGTACGGGTCACATCCAGCCCGTTCACCGACAGCAGCGTGTCCCTGGCCCTCACGCCGGCCGCGTCCGCCGGCCCGTCAACCACCACGGAACTCACTACCGGAGGCCTGTCGCACACGACGTCGGCCGTGGTGAGCACCGTTTCGCACATCTCTTCCAGGAGGACCCCGATACGGGCTTTCTCCTGCGGAACCCAGGTCAACTCGGGTTCCTGGGCCGCCAGTTCACCCCCCAACGCCATCAACACCGCGGTGATCCACCCGATGGCCCAGCTCGAAAGGCCGGCTCTCCTGTATTTGCGTACCGTCATCATCTCGATCTCAATACTCGGCGGCGGTCATGCGCAGGGTCTGATCCAGCTGCACCGCCAGGTCATCTCGCTCATCCACCAGTTGGAACAGGAAGTTGTTGAGCACCGGGTCGGCAGGCGCCTCGCGCAGGGCGGCACGCGAGGCATCGATCATCCCGTCCAGGTGCGTGATTCTCTCTGCGACGGCCGCGGGCCCAGCCTGGCTGGCGCCCAACTCCTCGAATCCGTCCCGGTGTTGCTGAAGATCCGCTACCGTTCGCAGGTACGCCTCGGCTGGCTCAATCGCCATGGACGATTCCGGGCTTGTCGCAATCGCCCCATCCGCGCCGGCTACCGCTGGCTGCTGCTGTGTAACGTCCGGGTTCGGACTGATGCGCTGCCCAACCATCAGACCGGCCGCGAAAAGCGCCATTACAGCCGCCACCTGGAGCGGCCACGCCACGGCTCGCCTCCATATCGACGTGGCGACCGGCTGGCCAAGGGGTTCGAGTCCGAGCCTCTCCTGGATGGCATCCCATTCGCCGGCCGGAGCCTCGAGCTCAGGCAAGCCTGACAGCGCCATGCGCATTCGACTCATCTGCTCGTACTCACGCGCGCACTCAGTACACGTGTCGACGTGGTCGAGACCGCTCGGCACACCTTCGGGGTCATCCAGAAGGGCCGAAATCTGCTCTCTGTTCAAGTGATCAGGCATGGTTTCCCGCTTCGTTTCTCTCCTGGCCCGGCGACAACAGGTCGCGCATCCGGGCCCGGGCCTTGTGCAACTGCGACTTCGACGTGCCGACGGCGACACCCATTCTGTCCGCGATCTCGTCGTGGGTCAGGCCCTGGACATCGTGCAGCACGAGCACTGTCCGATACCCGGGGGACAACTGGTCCAACGCCTGGCTCAGCACCTTCTGGTTCAGCACCGTCTCGTCCGTAAGCGGTGGACCGCTCTGCTTCTCCGCGGCCGCCTCCACATCGGGACGCTTGCTCTGGCGTCGCAGCCTGTTCAGGGCCGAATTCACGGCCAGCCGATGCATCCAGGTGCCGAACGACGACTCACCCCTGAACGAGTGCAGCTTCTCGAAAGCGCGCACCCATGCGTCCTGGGACACGTCCTCCGCCAGGTGATCGTCGCCGACCATCCGCCGAACCACGGAGTACACGCGGCCGCTATGCGCCGTATAGAGGGCTGCCATCGCGCGGCGATCGCCCTCCCGGGCCGCCGCGATCAGCTGAGCGTCAGACATTCGCCTCGCTTTTCGTGTTCGTCAGTATTTGGACGGGCAGGGGGGGACTACGGTTGCCTCGCTGAACACCGCCTCGATCAGCTCTCCGAGTTGCCGCCTTCGAGGCGCCGCATCAGCCACGGCGTCGCAAGGTAGGCGGCGATCGCCACGATGAGCCCGAGGGTGGCGTCGATCCCGTAGTGAAACCGCCCGTATACCGTTCCAAGGGCTAGAGACACCGCGAAGGGCGCCATGATCCAGAAGACGCGCTTGCTCTCGCGTCCCGTGGCGAACCAGGCGGACAGCGTGGCCGCAACGTGGGAAGAAGGAAACGCCGTTCCCTTGGAAGAACCCGACTCGAGTATGGTGTGAACCAGAGCGAACATTTTGCCATCAGCAGCTTCGCCGGCAATCTGAGGAAAATCGTAGCGGGGGCCCGCCACGGGGAAGACCGAAAAACACAGGTAGCAGATGAAGAAGGCCAGGGCGATCGTGAACGAGGCCCGCTCGAGCGCCCGCGGCCCTTTGAGCAGATACGCCGTCGCGGCCGCGCCGGGGACGATGAAGTAGTACGAGAAATAGCCCAGGTGAAGCATCTCCGAGAACCACAGGCGCCCATACCACTCGCTGAACACCGTGGCCAGCTGGGTGCCGAACAGCAGTTCCTCCCACTGCATCACCGTGGCGTCGAAATAGCCCGTCACGTGCACCTGGTTGAGCGGCGCAAGCTCCAGGTAGAGCAGTGGCGTGAGCGCCACCGGGTAGAACAGCCGGAAGAACAGCACGAGCCCGTGCGAAGGAAGCGGGAGCGACGCCATCCACCAGACCAGGCCCATGCCGACCACGTGCGCCGCAGCGATCCCGAGGCCCATCCCGCTCAGGCTGGTCAGAGCCACCATACCCGTGGCCGCCAGGTAGGCCAGCACGAGGTAGTCCACCGCCAGCGGCCCGCGGCTGCTGATCGCCGTTTCGTTTCGGAACTCGTTGATCATTGGAATCCTGTTCGTGGACTGGGGAGGCTTCTAGAGCCATCCGTGTTCGCGGTACCAGCGACCCGTCTCTTCCATCGCCGCGCGCAGGTGGGTGCTCGCACGCCACCCGAGTGACGCCTCGGCTTCCCTGGGGTCGGCCGTCCAGTCCAGGCGGGACAGGTCGTCCGCCGTGCGGCGATCGAACTGGGGAGGAATCCGGATGAGTCGTGCCGCGGCCTCGGCCACGGCGCCACTGACCTGCCAAACCGGATCCGGAATCTTGACCAGGCGAAGCGGCTTCCCGACCGCGTTGCCCAGGGCTTCTCCCATGTCGGCCCAACTCACGATTTCGGGACCCACGAGAGGAATCGGTTTCAGGTCCACGTTCGGCCGCGCCACCGCGCGAATGACAGCCTCAGCCACGTCCTTCACGTACACGGGCTGAAGCCGGCCCTTCGCGGTCGGCACCGGCATCACTCCGGTCCTGGCCACTTTGAACAGGTTCAGGGAGTCCTCGTCCCTCGGGCCGTAGATCCCTCCGGGCCGCAGAATCACTCCCTGCATCGCCCCGCCTGATTCAGACAGGACCTGGAAGAGGCGGCGTTCTCCAGCCAGTTTGCTTTCGCCGTACGCGCTTGTGGGTCGATCGCCCGGTGGGCCTGGATCGCTGACTCGCCGGTCGGGACCACGCGCCGCCAGGCTGCTCACGAGGACAAACCGGCGCACGCCGGCCTCGACGGCCCCCAGGGCCAGAGTCTGGGTGCCTTCGGCGTTCACTCGCTGGTAGTCCGCGTCGGACTTCGCTCTTGTGAGACCCGCCGAGTGCACGACGACGTCGACGCCCTCGAGCGCTGCCGCCAGCGCGTCGGCGGACCGGACGTCAGCCAGTACGCGTTCTACGGGAAGAGACTCGATCCAGCGGAGTTTGCTGTTCTTCCGGACCGTGCACCTGACGGTCCAGCCCTCGGCGACCAGGGCGTCGGCAATGTGGCTGCCGAGAAAGCCCGTGCTCCCCGTGAGGAGAACGGTTTGGTGCGCGTCAGACACCAGGCTCGATATCCCTGTCGTACATGCGATATCGCTTGTACACGTGCGAACCCAGTCGCTCCAACGGCTTCCGCATCGGGTAGTTGTGCTCGAGGATCCACCCGAACTCGCCGCGAGTCATTCCCTTCGCCGCTCCTTCACGGAATATCCGCAGGAACAGCAGGGAGTCGATTCCCTTTCCCCTGTACTCCGGGATCAGCCCGAGGGTCAGCACGCGGCACATGTCGATGTTCTTCGCCTCGTGGAGGACCTTGAGGAGACCGAACGGGAACAGCCGCCCACGCGCCTTGATCAGGCCCTGGTTGTAGTCTTTCAACCACAGGGCAAAGCCGACCGGCACGCCTTCCGAGTTCTCTACGAAAATGACCTGTTCGGGGTCCTTCATCACGACCGACTTCAGCTCGTGCGCCATGAACCGGATCTCTTCGTCCGTCATCGGAACGAAGCCCCAGTTCTTCTCCCACGCCTTGTTGTATACGGCCAGGACGCGGTCGAGCTCGGCCGCGAAGTCCTCCTTGCGCAGCGTACGTAGCGAGACGTTGAGCCTTTTCGCCAGCCGCTCCTCGCGCTTGAGCAGGAAGTCCGGCGGGATGCTGTTGTCGAGGTAATAGGCCACCATGTCCATGGCAGCGTGGAACCCCGCGTTCACGATCAGGTCTTCGTAGTACTCGGGGTTGTACGGCATCATGATCGTAGGCGGACGATCAAACCCCTCGACCAGCAGGGCGGCGCTCTCGTTTGTGGAGAAGTTGGCGGGGCCGCGTATCGCTTCGAGACCGCGATCGCGGAGCCAATCGGCTGCAGTGGCCAGAAGCGCGTTCGCCACCATTTGCTCGTCCACGCACTCGAAGAACCCGAAGAACCCGACGGACTCGTTGTGGTAGGCGACGTGGTTCCGATTGTGGATCGCCGCTATCCGGCCGACCGTCTCGCCTTCACGCACGGCGATGAACGGCTGCACCTCGGAGTGCTTGTGAAAAGGATGCTTCTCCGGGTCGAACATGACCTTCAGGTCCCGGAGCAACGGCGCTACCCAATTCGGGTCGCCTTCGTAGATTCGATACGGCAGATCGAGAAACTGGCGGAATTCGTTCTTGCCGTCCGCCGGAATGACCTGGACGTCCCTGGAGCCTGTCACGCAACCCCGATCCCGTGTCCGAGGACACCGTACTTCTTGCCGACCCGTTCGAGTTGCTCGAGCACGAAGTCCAGTTGCTCGTCAGTGTGCGTCGCCATGTAACTGGTGCGCAGCAAACACCTGCCTTCCGGCACTGCCGGCGGGGCCACGGGGTTCGTGAATACCCCGGCGTCGAACAGATCCCGCCACACCTGAAACGTCTTCTCCATGGTCCCGATGAGGATCGGTACGACGGGCGTCTCCGTGGGACCTATGTCAAAGCCGAGAATGGTGAGTTCTTTCATCATGCGGCGCGTGTTGGCCCACAGACGTTCCTGCCGCTCCGGCTCGGTGCGGATGATCTCCACCGCCTTGATGACGGTGGCGACGGAGGCGGGCGGCATGCTGGCGCTGAACATCAGGGCACGAGCGTTGTTGCGCAGGTAGTCGATCACCACGGCGTCCGCCGCAACGAAACCACCGATCGAGGCCAGCGACTTGCTGAACGTGCCCGTGATCAGGTCGACTTCATCGGTGAGGCCGAAGTGAGCCGCGGTTCCCGCACCCTGCGGTCCCAGGACCCCCAGGGAATGAGCGTCATCCACCATGACCGCCGCCCCGAACCTTTTCGCGAGCGGAACCAGGTTGGGAAGGTCGGCGATGTCGCCTTCCATGCTGTACACGCCATCCACGATGACCATCTTGCCGCGACCGGGGTCGGCTGCCTCGAGCAGTTTCTCGAGATGGTCCAGGTCGGCGTGCCTGAACCGCTGGACGGCTCCGAAGCCCAGGCGGGCTCCGTCCTGGATACAGGCGTGGTCGAGCTTGTCCAGGAACACCGTGTCGTTACGGCCCAGCAGGGCCCCGATCGTACCGAGGTTCGTCTGGTATCCCGTGCTGAACACGAGTGCCCCTTCCTTGCCAATGAAGTCGGCAAGGTCCGCTTCCAGCTGGTCGTGCAGGTCAAGGTTCCCGTTGAGGAACCGGCTCCCGGTGCAGCCGCTGCCGTACTTGTCGAGGGCTGCCTTGGCGGCCTCGATGATCCTCGGATCGTGAGTGAGTCCCATGTAGTTGTTGGAACCCACCATGATCTTCGTGTGGCCGTCGATGACGACCTCGGTATCCGCGGAAGACTCGATCCTCTGGAAGTACGGGTACAGCCCCGCAGCCCGTAGATCTCGGGCAACAGTGAAGTTCGCGCACTTCTCGAACACTTGCATGCTGTAGCAACCCCCGAGCGGGTGGCGGAGATGCGGCCTGCGAACGCAGCCTTGACCAAGTGGAAAAATGTACCCGCGGGGACCCGGGCGAGCAAGCAAGTTGCCTGTTCTGGTGCGGCTCCCCGGGAAGTTGAACGATATACATCGCTGCCTTCTTGCCCCGCGGGCGGCGGCGACTCATCCTCTCCTCCATGACCTGGCATCAGCGGACGTACGCCCCGACGAATGTTCTCCTCGTCGCTCTTCTCGGCCTCGTGGCCGGGAGTTGCGCCAGCAGCGGTCGGACGGTGGAGGAGGGAGAGACAGGGGACCTGGTCGTGCTGACGACCGTTCCCGCCGAAGAGTCGGAAGGGGTATCGGACGGCGGCGACCCGAGGCCGGACCCTGGAGCGACCGGCGACTCGCTCATCGCGCCCGGGCCTGATTTCGATTCCCTGGTCGCCGTGATTCGGTCCGAGGCCGCGGAGCCCCGAGAGCGCTCCGTACTCCCGTTCGGTGTGACCTGGACCCCGATCGCCCCGCAGGAGGGTTCGGCCATCGCGTTTCGTATCCTCGAGCCGCGGGGCGGTCTCGTCCCCGAAGCGGTTGTCGGCCGGTTCGCCGGCGGCGTCGTTCGGTTTGGGAAGATGGGCCGAACCTGGCTCGGTTTCGCCGCCGTCCCCTTCGATACGGAAGGAACCCGCCAACTCGAGCTCGAATTCCGCTTCGGCGACGGCTCGATGTACCGCCAGGCGGTGGACCTCGATGTCGCGGCCCGTACGTGGGGCGAGACGACGCTCAGCGTCGCTGCGAAGTACTCATCTCCCCCTCCCGAGGTACAGGACCGTATTGCCCGGGACCGCAAGCAGATCCGGGCGGTGCTCGACCACGCCTCACCCGAGTGGCTGCTCGACGGACCGTTCGAGTCGCCCCGCCCCTTCGACGTCACGGCCGAGTTTGGCCAGAAGCGGGTGTTCAACGGAGAACTCCAGAGCCGGCACACGGGGCTGGACCTCAGAGGCCAGGTCGGAAAGCCTGTGCACGCAGCCGGCAGGGGCCGGGTCGTCCTGGTGGGTGACTTCTACTTCTCCGGAAACGGGATCTTCGTCGATCACGGTCTCGGCGTGTATACCGGCTACTTCCACCTCTCCGAGATACTCGTCTCGGAAGGGGACATGGTGGAAACGGGAGACCTGATTGGACGGGCCGGAGCGACCGGGCGCGTTACCGGACCGCACTTGCACTGGTCTCTATGGGTGGACGGAACGGGGCAGGACGCGGGCAATCTCCTGGGCCTGGAGATCCCGACGCCGTAGGCCGGCTGAAAAAAAGGCCGCCTGACGGCTCCGGCACGTGACGGCGAGGCTCATACCGTTATCGGCGCGAAACACGTCAGACGGCCATCTTCATGTCGTCTGAATAGGTGTAACGCCGAACCCCCTCGGATGGTTCCCCCGGGTCCCGACGACGGTCTCCGAGCTTGCCTGCGGCCGTCGCCGGGAACACTTTGGCTCCCCGAATCAAACCCATATTGGAAGATATATGACACGGATTGCATTGGTACTCGGCGGCGGTGCTTCTCTCGGTTCCTACATCGGCGGAGCAGTGTCCGAGATCATTCGTGCCGTCGAGGGAAACCGGCGGAAGGACACGGTCGTCATCGACGTCATCACGGGCGCCTCGGCCGGCGCCCTGAACGCGGCGCTTGCCGCCCGGTGCCTGTCGGTGAACCGGAACCTGCTTCCGTGGATCGAGAAGGCCTGGGTGGATGCAGCTGACGTCTCCGTCCTCCTGGACCCGGCCCGTCCGCAACGTGAAGGGTGGCTGGATGTCTCGGTGCTGGACGAGCTGGCCCGGAGCCTCGTGGCTTCGGACCCCGCCTCCGACGACGAACCGTCGCGCGCCGCCGGCAACTCGATTCGGCTCGGCTTCACTCTCGCCAACCTGTACGGGGTTCCCTACGACCGGCGAGTTCGTTTCCTGAATGAGCCGGATCGGTCTTTCGGAACGCGCGTCCACACCGACTCTATCAAGTTCGAGTTGACGAAGGAGAGTCGCGCCGGAGCCCCCGTGTGGGGCGAGGTGGCCGACGCCGCCGTCGCCTCGGCCGCCTTCCCGTTCGCGTTTCCGCCTCGCCAGATCGGTCGCGCCAAGGCGGACTACCCGGGTGCGCGCCTGAGCGTGGGACCCAGCGGCAAGGTAGACATGTGGTACCTGGACGGCGGGCTGTTCGACAACGCCCCGCTCGGCCTGGCTCGCGATCTGGTAGAGATGGAGCGCGGACACCAGGGACAGGACCGGCGCTACCTGTTCGTCGAGCCCGCGCTCGAGAGTGCCGGACCGGGACATCACGGGTTCGAAGGGCCCCCGAGCAGTCTTGGTGGCATGGCATCGGCGCTGGCGAAAGCGGTGCTGGGGCAGGGCGCCGCCCGGGATTGGGTGACCGCGAACCGGATCAACTCCCGTCTCGAAATTCTGCGCGCCCTGGTCGAGCGCTTGCCCGACCTGGCTCCCGACCTCGCGGACCCGGGGGCATTCGCCATCGGCCGGTACATCGGTGAACTGGCCGAGCACGTTGCCGAGATGCAGGTAGCGGAGGAGGGAACGACCGGGAGCGGATCCGACGACCCCGCGGGCGACCACCTCGATGCGGCCGTCGAGCGAATCGAGGCCGACCCGGCGTACGCCTCGGCTCTGTCGAGCGCCGATTCGCGCGCCGCGCGGGCCAGGCTGGCGAAGCTGGTCTTCGTGCTCGAAGCCGCGGCGGGCCTCCAGGACAAGGACGTCCTCCCGCTCTACCTCGTGGCGCCCGGGGATGGACAACCGCTGGCTGGAGACTTTTTGGGCCATTTCGGCGGGTTCTTCCACCGAGACTGGCGGGCCAACGATTTCCGGGCCGGTCGGCGCGACGCCAGGCGAGTGATCCAGGAAACCCTGCAGGACGTGATTTCGTACGATCCTGGAGACAAGGCCGACTACAGGGTCGATAAGATCGACCCCGGGTTCGACTCCATCCCGGCGGCTGGCAAGGCGCGCCTGCGGGAGCTGGCCGAAGCCGAGGCGGACCGGGTGCTTTCGGAGCTTCAGCCTGGAGCCGTAGCGGCGGCGTTCGGTTGGGCGTGGAAACCCGTCGTCCGGCGATGGGCAGCCGATCGGGCCATGGCGGCGCTGCGCGGCGCTCGCTGAACGGGACATGAAGCGCCGGAACGGGGGATCACATGGCTGACCTGAAGAAGACCATTCTGTCCATTCAGCAGATCTTTCTGCTGATCGTCGCGGTCGCCCTGGTGTTCTTCGCCTTCCTCAACATGGATCCGGTCACCATCGACCTGTTCTTCACCACCGTGACCACCACTGTCGCGCTGCTGCTGCTCGTTCCGCTCGGCGCCGGGATGCTCCTTGGCTGGGTAGGGGGACGTCTGCGAGCCAGCAAGAAGGTCAAGAAGGCGGGCGCGGCGCTCGGAAAGGGCCCTGCCGAACTGCCGGCTGGCGAAGAAGCCCTGACGGACGTCGACTGGCAGAACCTGGATCTGGACAAGATCGAGGTCTAGGTCCAGGTCCAGCGCGCCGGCATGCAGCCGGCTTCTCCTATTCGAACGCCACGATCTTCCCGGCAAAAGCCGAGGCCAGCACCGTGTACGGGCTCGCCAGGTAGACCTGACCGGGTCCGCTGCGACCGGGGAAATTCCGGTTGATGGAACTGACGGTCACCGTATCCGCGTTAAAACTCACCCCGGGGCCGGCGTTGATGCAGGCGCCGCAGCCCGGGGGAAGCACGTCGATTCCGGCCTCGACGAACAGGTCATGATACCCCTGCCTGCGGGCGAAATCCTCGACCTCCAGCGATCCGTACTGAAGCCACGCCTGGATCGAGTCGGGTACGCGGCGACCCTCGGACAGGGCCTTCTGGACGACTTCGGCCGCCATCTCGATGTCATGCCACTTCGCGCCGGTGCAGGAGCCCGCGTAGACGATGTCCACGGCGACATCGCCCTCGAGCTCGTCGATCGGCACGCCGTTTCCGGGATCTCCCGGTGTCGCCACCATCGGCCTCAGCTGCGACGCGTCGATAGTCATCGTCCACTCGTATTCGGCGTCCTCGTCGCTGTAATTGCCGC
>Ga0272442_10012513_pt1 | contig 10236 bp, 6 predicted proteins | sample SSMForm2O_FD_200262 | JGI IMG/M metagenome (GOLD analysis project Ga0272442, IMG submission 200262) | Marine sediment archaeal communities from Little Sippewissett salt marsh, Falmouth, MA, United States - SSM-Form-2O | ecosystem: Environmental > Aquatic > Marine > Wetlands > Sediment ... | reverse complement strand
GACGCTTCCCTCACCATGGACGCCCTGCTGCAGGCGCTGGCACGCAACTTCGATTCAGATGAACAGATCAGGCTCCTGCTGGCCAACAAGTCCCACCGGTACGGAAACGACAATGACTACGCCGACGGCATCATGGTCCGGGTCTTTGACGCCCTTCACGGCGAAATCGACGGCAGAGCAAATACGAAGGGCGGTGAGTACCACGTGGACATGCTGCCCACCACCTCCCACATCTACTTCGGATCGGTCCTGGGTGCAACCCCGGACGGTCGCCGGGCCGGCCTGCCGACATCGGAAGGCATCTCTCCGGTTCAGGGGGCGGATCGCAAAGGCCCCACCGCGGTTATCAAGTCGGCGGCCAAGATGGATCACCTGCGTACCTGCGGTACGCTGCTCAACATGAAGTTCATGCCCGATGTCCTGAAGGACGGGGAGGGAATCGACAAGCTCGCCCAGCTGGTGCGCGCCTACTTCCGGCTGGACGGCCATCACGTGCAGTTCAACGTGGTGGATGCGGAAGTCATGCGCCAGGCTCAGGAAAACCCGCAGGAGCACAGGGATCTCATCGTGCGCGTGGCCGGTTATAGTGACTATTTCTGTGATCTCGGCAGGGAGCTCCAGGACGAGATCATCTCCCGCACAAGCCAGGAAGCGCTGTAGCTGTCTGCTGCATCACTAACGAATATCGCCCCGCTGCAATTACCCCCGCTACAACCAGCGCTACAGTAATTGACATCCCCTGTGATTAATTGTATAATGGTAGAACCATTATTATGTTTAAGCAGGTCACTCCGAATCGCATCTTCCAGGATGTGAGCAATCAGATCGAAGAGGCCATCCTCAAACGGCGGCTCAAAGCCGGTGACAGGCTGCCCTCCGAACGGGAGCTCCAGGAGACCTTTAAGGTAAGCCGCGGCACCCTGCGGGAGGCGCTTCGCGTCCTGGAGCAGAAGGGCCTGATAAGCATCAAGACAGGGGCCAAGGGCGGTGCGGTGATCAGGGCCGTGACCACCGAGCAGGCCAGTGACAGCCTGTCGTTCCTCTTTCGCTACCACAAGGTTTCTCTCCACGATCTGGCCGAGTTCCGGGAGGCGGTGGAGGGGAACGTCTCCGCTCTGGCCGCGGAGCGGGCCACCCGGGAGGATATCGACCATTTGAAACGCCTGCTCCAAGAGGCGGAAAAAATATCGGAACTGGGGCCCTCCTGCTGGGATGAGTTCATCCGCACGGACAACCAGCTGCACATGGCATTGGCCCGCATCTCCAGAAATCCCGTCTATGAGACGGTGCTGCAGATCGTGCACGACAACATCAAGCCCTACTACGATTCATTTCTGCCACGGAGCAAGAAAATGCTCAAGGAGAATTACCAGGACCTGTGCAAGATCGTGCAGGCGGTGCAAGAGGGCCGGGCCAGTGAGGCCCGGCTGCTGGCCCAAGCCCACGTCGATCGTTTCAATCGGTTCATGGAGAAACGAGAACACAGCGGATCAAGTGGTCGCTGAGTATCATAGAATACAGGAGGTCAGTCATGGGAAATGCGATCTGTAACCTGTCGCTGCCCGTTAACGAGCCGGTCCGCAGCTATGCTCCCGGCGCAGGGGAGCGCAAAGAGGTGGAAGCGGCGCTCTCGGAACTGAAGAAAGGGGAGATCGAGATCCCCCTCATTATAGGAGGCAAGGAGATCAAAACAGGCAAGCTGGGCAAATGCATCCTGCCTCACGATCACCGCAGGGTGATAGGCACCTACCACCAGGCCGGGGAGAAGGAGGTGCAGATGGCCGTCGACGCCGCCCTGAAGGCCCACGGTGATTGGGCGGCCCTGCCCTGGGAGGATCGAGCGGCGGTATTCCTCAGGGCGGCCGATCTGCTCGCCGGGCCATGGCGGGCTACCCTGAATGCCGCCACCATGCTGGGGCAGAGCAAGAACGTGTTTCAGGCGGAGATCGACTCGGCCTGTGAGTTGATCGATTTCCTGCGCTTCAATGCCTACTATGCCACCCAGATACTCGCCCAGCAGCCTCCGTATTCGCCTCCTCCGACCTGGAACCGGATGGAGTATCGTTCGTTGGAAGGCTTCGTCTTTGCCGTCACACCCTTCAACTTCGTTTCGATCGCAGGGAATCTTCCTTCGGCTCCGGTGGTTTTGGGCAATGTATCGGTGTGGAAGCCCGCCTCCAGCGCGGTATTCTCCGCCTACCACCTCATGAAGCTGTTTCAGGAAGCCGGGCTACCCGACGGTGTGATCAATTTCATTCCGGGATCCGGCGCGCAGATCGGGCCGCTGGTGATGAGCTCGCCCGAGCTGGCGGGCATCCATTTTACCGGCAGCACGGAGACCTTCAGGCAGATGTGGCAGACTGTGGGCAAGAACATCAAGCTGTACCGCTCCTATCCGAGGATCGTGGGCGAGACGGGGGGCAAGGATTTTATTTTCGCCCACCGGAGCGCCGACCTCAAGGCTCTGGGAGTGGGGCTGATCCGGGGCGCCTTCGAGTATCAGGGCCAGAAATGCTCCGCCGTATCCCGCGCCTATATCCCCCGCGGTCTCTGGGAGGATCTCAAGGCCTATCTGATCGAAGAGTTGAAAACCGTCAAGGTGGGAGATGTGGAAGATTTCAGCGCCTTCATGAACGCCGTGATCGACAAGGCCGCCTTTGACAAGATCGCCGGTTACATCGAATACGTGAAAAAAGCCGACCGGGCCTCCATCATCTACGGCGGTAAGTGTGATGACAGCCGGGGATTCTTCATAGAGCCTACCGTCGTGCTTACCGACGATCCCAACTTCCGGACCATTCAGGAGGAGATATTCGGCCCAGTGCTGACGGTTTATCTGTACGACGACGACCGCTACGCGCAGACCCTCGAGCTGTGCGACCAGACCTCACCCTACGCCCTCACCGGAGCGATTTTCGCCCGGGATCGGGGGGCGGTGGCCGAGGCGCAGCATCGGCTGGAGAACGCGGCGGGAAACTTCTACATCAACGACAAACCCACAGGGGCGGTGGTGGGGCAGCAACCTTTCGGCGGCGCCCGGGCCAGCGGCACCAACGACAAGGCGGGGAGCCTCTGGAACCTGCTTCGCTGGGTAAGCCCCCGGGCTATCAAAGAGAACTTCCTTCCACCCCGGGACTACCGCTATCCGTTTATGGGGGCCTAGTGCTCGGGGGTGGGGACCGTAGGGCAGAGAGGAGCATGGGGAAGATCAAAACCCTGGAATGGCTTGGGGATGAGGCGGCACCGATCCCTCTGAAGGTGCAGACCCTGGAAACTTCCCCCTGCACCGTACAGTGCCCGCTGGGCACCAACGTCAAAGCCTACGTCTCCCTGATCGCCGCCGGACGGTTTCAGGAGGCGCTGCAAGAGGTCCGCCGGACCAATCCTTTCCCGGGTATCTGCGGTCGGATCTGCCCGCATCCCTGCGAGGAGCAGTGCCGTCGCAAGGATGTTGACGAACCCCTGGCCATCGCCGCCCTGAAGCGCTTCGTGGCGGATTACGAGCTGCGCCGGGCAGTTATTCCCAGCTTATCTCCCGTGCCTCTGCGCTCCGAAAAGGTGGCGGTGATAGGCTCGGGACCCGCGGGGCTGACCTGCGCGGCCGATCTGGCCCGCCAGGGTTATCGGGTGAATGTGTTCGAGGCTTCTCCCATCCCGGGGGGCATGCTATCCACCGGCATCCCAGCCTACCGTCTGCCCCGGGATATCCTCAACGTTGAAATCGCAGCCATCCAACAGCTGGGCGTGGATATCAAGGTGAATACCCGGGTCGGGGACAGGATCGCCTTCGAACAGGTGGCCGGGAGGCATCGGGCCGTGTTTATCGCCACCGGGGCTCAGCGTCCGGCCCGCCTGGGAATCCCGGGCGAGCAGCAGGTGCGGCAAGGTTTGATCGACTGGGTTTCGCTGCTGAAAGAGGCGGCCTTGGGGCGCGCGCAGAGACCGGGCAATCGGGTAGTGGTAGTCGGGGGCGGTGACACCGCAGTGGACAGCGCCCGGGTGGCGATCCGTCTGGGTGCGGACAGCGTGCAGCTGCTGTACCGGCGTTCCAGGGAGCAGATGCCGGCCCATCCCTCAGAGGTAGAGGACGGGGAGGCGGAAGGGATCAACATATCCTTCCTCACCGCCCCGGTGCGGCTCGTGGTCCGGGAGGGTAGACTGGAAGGGGTGGAGTGCATCCGCCTGCGTTTGGGCGCAGAGGATCAAAGCGGCCGCCGGGCTCCGGTGCCCGTACCCGGATCGGAGTTCCTCGTGTCCTGCGATACCCTGATTCCGGCCATCGGTCAGCGGCTGGATGCCTCCTTCCTGCCGGAGGGACACGGTCTGGAGATCTCCGAGCGCAACCTCCTCGTCGTGAATGAGAGGTCCCTGGAGACCTCCCGGGCGGGGATTTTTGCAGGGGGGGACGCGGTCAGCGGCCCTGGAACCGTTGTGGAGGCCATCGCCGCGGGGCACCGGGCGGCTCTCTCGATCCTGCGCTACCTGCGGGGAGGAGGGACCCGGCAGGATGAACCGGCCCCGGAGCTGGTCCCGGAGCCGGCCCTGGAGCCAGCTTCTGAGTTGGCCCTCGAGGTGCCTCCACCGCAGCGCAAGGCCCGAAATCAGGGCTCCCGGTTGTCTCCGGAGCACAGGCGGAACTCCTTCGCGGAAATCGAACAGGGCCTGAGTGAAGCCGAAGCCATCGAAGAGGCCCAGCGCTGTCTGCGCTGCGGACCCTGCCTGGAGTGCCGGACCTGTGTGGGGATTTGCCAAAACAAGCAGCTGATCCTCGAGCCTGATCCGGGGGATGCCGGGCCGGGGGACACTGCGGAAAACATGCTGTTTCGCCTGCCCGCGGAGGCCTATAAGGAGTTTGCTGGCGCTGACTCCACCCCGGTCCGCTGCGATGGAAGACTCTACCGGGCTTCGGGGATCACCGTCAGGATCGATGAGGACCTGTGCAGAGGCTGCGGGGTGTGCGAAGAGACCTGCGATTACAAGGCTATCCGGGTCGTCTACCGCGGGGATGGCAGGTTCACTGCCCGGGTCCAGGAGGATATGTGCCGGGGCTGCGGTACCTGCGTTTCCCTCTGTCCCACCGCAGCGATCGACCAGGGCTTTTACAGCAGTGAGAGGATAATGGGGCGCATAAAGGAAGTATTGAAGCGCGAGAAGCAGGAGCTCCCGGTCCTCATATTGACCTGTCGCTGGAGCGAGGTTCTGCGGACCCTGCCCGCCGAAACCAGGCCGCAGGTCATAGAGCTCATGTGCCTGGGACGCCTGTCAGCGGGTGATCTTCTCCGGGCTTTCGAGCTGGGCGCCGCCGGTGTGCTCATATTGGGCTGTGCAAAGCAGGAGTGCCACTACGGCTTCGGAAGCCGGGTGGCTGAAGACAATCTGCAGCGCCTCAGCGCACTGTTGGAGCTGCTGGGCATTCCCGAGGACAGGCTGCGCTTTGTTCGCAAGCCCGACGGCGAACCGCGGGAGTTCGCTCTCCAGGTGGAGGCTTCCATCAAGGAGCTCGGTTCCCGGGCGGCTTTTTGGGTAGGAGCATAGAGGTGTTCGATCTGTCAAAGCTGAGTAGCGAATACGGTATTCCGGCAATTCTCGAGCACAGCCGCCGGCTCAACGAGCTGTGTCCCGTGGCCGGAGTGAATCCGAAGTTCTCTCCGGAGCGGATCGCCCGGTTGGCCGGAGAGAAGCCCGAGCAGCTTGTGCACAGCCCCCTGATCTGGGAGTGTCTGACCTGCGGGCTGTGTCGAGAGGCTACGGAGAAAAAGGGGGATATGTCGCGCTTCATCCGGGCGGTCCGCTTCGAGGCGGCACGGCAGGGGATTACCGGTTCCCAGACCCACGGCGGGATAATGCTCACCTCCCAGCGAATCGATGCCGGAGGCAGAACCAAGGCCGACCGCAACGCCTGGATCTACGGTGAGGAGGATCTGCAGGTGGAGCGCCGGCAGGGCGACACCCTGTACTGGGTGGGAGCTGCATCCTTCCTGGACACCGCCTTTTCCGATCTTCGGCCCGCGGCTTTGGAATCTGTCCGGGCGGCCATCCGGCTGCTCAATCATCTGGGAGTACGGCCCGTGGTCCTTGAACAGGAGCGTTTTTCCGGTCATGACCTGCTGTGGACCGGAGATCTGGAGGGCTTTCGGAGCCTGGCGGAATTGAACATGCAGGCGATCCGGGCGAGCGGGGCAAAAACCGTGGTCGTTTCCTCCCCCGAGGATTGCTATACCCTGAAGGTGAGCTACCCGGAGCTGGTGGGGGAACTAGGGGTCACGGTCCTCCATCTTTCCGAGCTGGTGGCCGCCCGCCTGTCCCGGCTCCGTTTCGCTGAGTGGCCACACCAGGTGAGCTACCACGATCCCTGCAGGCTGGGCCGCGGCTTGGGGGTGTACGACGCACCCCGGGAGGTGCTGAGGGCCGTGCCCGGACTGGAGCTGGTGGAGATGGAGCACTCCCGGGAGTCGGCCCGCTGCTGCGGTACTTCCTGTTGGATCAACTGCAGCGGCTACTCCAAGCTGATGCAGGTCAAACGATTGCAGGAGGCGGAACAGGCCGGTGTTGAATCTCTGGTCACTACCTGTTGGCAATGCGCCCTGCACTTGCGCTGCGCCACCCGGGCCGAAGCCTGGCTCCAGGTGCAGACGGATATCCGGGACTGGGCGGTACTGCTGGCAGGGTTGTTGCGGGAGTAGGGTATGAGCCGAATCGAAAAGCATCCGATCCTATCCATAGAACCACGTGCGGATATACCCTTCACCTTCGACGGGAAGCAGTATCTGGCCAAGGAAGGAGAGGTCATCTCTTCGGCCCTGCTGGCTCAGGGAATCAGTATCCTCGGCCGCCATCACAAGGATGGGGCGCCTCAGGGGATCTTCTGCGCCAATGGCCAGTGTGCCCAGTGCATGGTGATCGCCGACGGCTGCCCGGTAAAAGCCTGCCTGACCGTGGTCGAACCCGGCATGAGGGTGGAGCCCTGTCGGGGCAAGCCGGCCGTCCCGGCGGATAATGCACTTCCGGCAATGACCGATACTCCGGTGGTTAAAATCCCGGTGCTCATCATCGGAGGCGGGCCGGCCGGGCTTTCGGCAGCCATCGAGCTGGCCAAGGCGGGGGTTCGCTGCCTTGTGGCCGATGACAAGCAGAGGTTGGGGGGCAAGCTCACCCTCCAGACCCACAATTTCTTCGGGTCCCGGGGAGACTGCTACGCCGGCACACGGGGCACGGATATCGCCGGGCTTCTGGAAGAGCAGCTGAGGAGTTTCGAGCCGGAGTTGGTTCAGACCTGGCTGTCCTCTCCGGCCGTGGGAGTCTTTTCGGACGGCAAGGTGGGTATTGTAAAGCAGGGGCGCTACGTATTGGTAGAACCGGAGATCCTGCTGGTGGCCTGCGGCGCCCGTGAAAAGGCCCTGGCTTTCCCCGGTTGCGATCTGCCCGGTGTATACGGAGCCGGTGCCTTTCAAACCCTGGTAAACCGGGACCTGGTCCGGCCCGCAGAGCGTCTGTTCATCTGCGGCGGCGGCAACGTCGGCTTGATCGCCGCCTACCATGCCCTGCAGGCCGGGGTCACCGTGGTCGGACTGGTGGAGGCGCTCCCCGAATGCGGCGGGTACAAGGTCCATCTGGACAAGCTGCTGCGCCTGGGCGTGCCCATCTATACCTCCCACACGATCCTGCGCGCCGAGGGGCGGGAGCACGTACAACGGGTAGTCGTCGGAAGGATCGATGAAGATTTTCATCCCGTGGCGGGGAGCGAGAGGATCTACCAGGTGGACACCCTGCTGGTCGCCGTGGGCCTGACTCCGGTGAATGAGCTTTTCAGGAAGGCCGGGGAGTACGGATTGAGGGTGCTCTCCGCCGGTGATGCCGAGAGAATCGCCGAGGCCAGCGCGGCCATGTTCAGCGGCCGCATCCAGGGCCGCAGGATCCTCCAGCTGCTGGACAGGCCGACCATCCTGCCAGCCGAGTGGGAACCGCTCCTGGAGGTCATGCGGGGCAAGCCGGGTCAGGCGCAGGAGTTCTCCCCCCGCAGACTTCCCGGGAAGATCTATCCGATAATCCGCTGCCTCCAGGAGATCCCGTGCAATCCCTGTACCGAGGTCTGCCCCAAGCTGGCGATCAGGACCGAGGGCGGCAAGCTAACCGGGTGGCCCTCCTTCCAGGGGGACTCCTGCCTGGGCTGCGGTCGCTGCGTGAGCGCCTGTCCGGGGCTGGCTATCGTGCTGGTGGACGAGAGTTACGATCCCGAGCAGCGCAGGGCCCTCCTGACCCTTCCCTTTGAAATCAGCAACGGCGGTTTGCGGCCGGGAGCTCAGGTGATCACCGTAGGGTTGGCCGGTGAACCCGTCGGGGGAGGGACGGTGGTGGCCATCCGCAATGCCCCGAGCCAGGATCATCGCCGCCTGATTCTCCTGGAGGTACCCTTCGCCGATCGGTTGAGTGTGGCCGGTTTCAGGTTGGGCGAGCCGGAACAGGAGGCTGCCGCCGAGGTGCAAGTAGAGGATCGGGAGGTGATCATCTGCCGCTGCGAGCGGGTCACCAAGGGGGAGATCGTTGATATGATCCGGGAGGGATGTCGGGATATGAACCAGCTCAAGGCGGCCCTGCGCACCGGCATGGGAGCCTGCGGCGGCAAGAGCTGCCAGGAGCTGATACTGCGTCTGTTCCGCGAAGAGGGTGTGGATCCAAAGGAGGTGACACCCTTTGTCGAGCGGCCTCTGGAGATGGAGGTGGCCCTGCGGGTGTTCGCCGGTGCGGCGGACAAGGAGAATGGGGAATAGCGGTGGGCAACAGCTACGATGCCATCGTAATCGGCGCAGGAAGCGTGGGTGTTCCCACGGCCTTTTTCCTGACTCTGGAGGGGCAGAAGGTTCTGGTTCTGGAATCCGAATCCACCGTGGGCCAGGGACAGAACAAGGCCGCTATTGGCGGAGTACGGGCCACCCACTCCGATGCGGCTAAAATCCTCATCTGCCGGGAGAGCCTGCGGATCTTTGGCGAGTGGCAGCAGAGCTACGGTCAGGACATAGGATGGAAGAAGGGGGGATACTGCTTTGTGGCCTATACTCCCCGGGAAGAGCGTATCCTTAAAAGTTTGCTGCCGGTTCAGAAATCCTTCGGCCTGAACATCGACTGGCATGATGCGCCGAGCATTCGGGAAGCGGTCCCGGGTATTCAGCCGAACGGGTTGTTGGGCGGTACCTTGTCCCCGGAGGACGGACAGGTGTCGCCGCTACTGGCAATCGATGCCATGTTCCGGGAGTCCCGCAGCCGCGGCTGCACCTATCAATTCAGAGAAGAGGTGACGGGATTGCTCATTCGCGCCGGGCGCGTGCAGGGCGTCCGTACAGACAAAGACAGCTACAGCGCTCCGGTCGTTGTCAATGCCGCCGGTGCCGGGGCTCGGGATATCGGCGCCCTGGCAGGCCTGGAGGTTCCGGTGATCCCGGACAGCCACGAAGCCGGGATTTCCGCTCCAATGGAGCAGTTTCTGGGCCCCCTGGTGGTGGATCTGCGCCCCGGGCCGGAGGGAAAGACGGCCAATTTCTACTTCGCCCAGACCAAGGAGGGCCCGATCATCTTCTGCTATACCCCCAAAGATATCTTCGTGGGAACCGACCGGGAACCTACCTCGGAGTTCCTGCCTGTTGTCTCACGCCGCCTGATCGGCCTGCTGCCGCGTTTGAAAAACGTACTGGTCCGCCGGGTCTGGCGGGGGCTGTACCCCATGACACCGGATGGGTTGCCGATCTGTGATCAGGTGGACCGGGTCAAGGGCCTGTACCTGGCGGTGGGCATGTGCGGCCAGGGCTTTATGATGGGACCGGGGATCGCCCGCAACCTGACCCACCTGATCCTCCACGGCAGGCCCCTGATCGACCCGCCGATTTTCAGCGCCTTGAGCTTCCGCCGGGATTTCGGTACGGCTAAGAAAGAAAAGCTGAAGTAGAACCCCTTCCTGTCGGTTGAACTTTTCCCTGACCCTGTACTACACTCCACGTGCGCATAAGGAAAGGAACATCCCATATGGTGAACAGCATAGGCATTGTCGGCGGCGGGAACATGGGATTTGCCCTGGCCAAGACGATTACCGACAGTTTTCCCGGAGTAAGCCTCTACGTTTGTGATGTCAGCACAGATCGATTGGCGCTGTTCGGCAAACAGCTGCCGCACGTGCAACCGGCAGAAGGCCCGCGGCAACTTGCAGAAGTCTCAGAAGTGGTTTTTCTGTCTGTAAAACCTCAGGAC
>Ga0272442_10012512_pt1 | contig 10236 bp, 10 predicted proteins | sample SSMForm2O_FD_200262 | JGI IMG/M metagenome (GOLD analysis project Ga0272442, IMG submission 200262) | Marine sediment archaeal communities from Little Sippewissett salt marsh, Falmouth, MA, United States - SSM-Form-2O | ecosystem: Environmental > Aquatic > Marine > Wetlands > Sediment ... | reverse complement strand
AAATAGCATTTTACAACCTGATTTTGCTTATTTTTTCCTATTATTAAGATAAGATTTATATACTATAATATATAATTACTAGGTGTGATAATAAGATGGTGAAAAGATCAGAACAAATAAAATCATACAGATTAAAAAAGAGCTGGAAAAATACTTTTTATATTTTTGGTGTCTTGCTCTTTATTTTAGGAATTTCTATTGCAATAGGATTCTTTAGTGGTTTGACTCATTTAGAGGACGTAATTAATCAAGATTTCAATAATATTGTCTATGCTTATGATGATAAGATTGATTATCTGTTTACTCAAATTGATTATTCAAATGATAATGTTTTTGAGTGGAGATCTGATATTAATGTTAAAGTTGATGCAATTAGCTTAGTTGTAACAACAGAACTTACACAAAATGAAATTCTGCAGATGATCAATAATCTTGAGTATGATATACACAACCTGGAAAATCTAGAACAGGTTGATATTGATAGTTTAAATATGTATAATACTCGTGTTACAGAAGGTGTAATAAAATATAACCAAGATGTTTTGATATATAATAATGCAATTGATTCAAATTATGGTAAGTGGTTCAAGCAATTTAATCCTGATATGGAAAAAGCATTATCTTTGGTTTTACAAGTAACAGATATTTAGGTATAGATTATGTTAGAAAAATATTTTGGCAAAACCATAGAAGTTGAAATTAAAGATAAAGGTAAATCTGTTAAGCATTCTGGTATTTTATTGACTTTTACAAAAAAACAAGGAAAAAAAGTATTTTACTTTCTTAAGTTGGACAGCGGATATAATATAGGCATAGATGAAAAGCAAGTGAAAAAAATTAAAGTAATGAAGAAAACCAATACAAAAACCTCTAAAACTAAAACAGAAACCCGAAAAGATTCATCAAAACCTACAATCAGTTTATTGCACCTAGGTGGAACAATCGCAAGCAAAGTTGATTACAAAACAGGTGCTGTAATAACTGAGTTTAAGCCTGAGGATCTTATCAATATGTTTCCTGAACTAAAGCAAATAGCTAATATTGAATCAAAGTTCATAGGTAATATGTGGAGTCAGGATTTAAGATTTGAGCATTATAATATTATTGCAGAAGAGATTGAAAAACAAATAAAAAAAGGAGTTGATGGTATTATTGTTGCTCAAGGCACAGACACATTGCATTATACATCTGCAGCATTGTCTTTTATGCTAGATCAATTACCAATACCAATAATGCTTGTTGGTTCTCAGAGGAGTTCTGATAGAGGCAGTACTGATGCTGCACTTAATCTGATTAATGCAGCTTATTTTATTGCAAACTCGGATTTTGCAGAAGTTGCTGTATGCATGCACAATTCGTCAAGCGATGATTATTGCGCAATAATCCCCGGAACAAAAGCACGAAAAATACATTCATCTAGAAGAGATGCATTCAAAGCAATCAATACAATTCCTTATGCTTTGGTTGATTTTAATAAATCTAAAGAAGATATTATCTATTTGAATAAAGAGTTTAGTAAAAAAAATAAGAACAATAAATTCAAGATTAAATTATTTAACAATAAAGTCAAAGTTGGTATATTGAAACAACATACTCATATGCTTGCAGAAGAGTTTTTGTTCTACAAAAATTATGATGCTCTTGTTATTGAATCAACTGGATTAGGTAATATCCCAATTACTGAGCTTGATAAGCATACAAAAGAGCATAGTAAAATTTTCAAAGCTTTGCAATCAATGATAGAAAAAGATCTTATTATTGTTCTTAGTCCTCAAACAATTTTTGGACGTCTTAATCTTAATGTTTATGAAAATGCTAGACGACAACAAGACATTGGTGTTTTAGGTCACAATAATGATATGACAACGGAAACAACATTTATAAAACTAGCATGGCTATTGAGTAATTTTAAAAAAGCAGAAGTTAAAGAATTGATATTGCAAAACTTAAAAGGCGAACTTTCTGAATCAACAGAATTTATACAAGAATATATTTGAACAAAATGTTAGATTATAAAAAACTAGGACTCAAAGCAGGTTTAGAAATACATCAACAGCTAGAAGGAAAAAAATTATTCTGTGATTGTCCTACGTTGATGAGGGATGATCCGCCACATTTTGAAGTAAAAAGATATCTTAGAGCAACAGCAGGTGAATCTGGTAAGATCGATGTTGCTGCAGAACAAGAACAGAAAAAGCAGAAATATTTTCTTTACCAAGGTTATTATGACTCAACGTGTTTAGTTGAACTTGATGAAGAACCTCCGCACGAAATTAATAAGGATGCTTTAGATCTAGGATTGCAAGTAAGTATGTTACTTGATGCCAATATTATTGAAGCAGTTCAAGTAATGAGAAAAACTGTTGTTGATGGCTCAAATACTTCGGGTTTTCAGAGAACTGCATTGATTGCAATAGATGGTAAGATTAAAACAAAGAATAATTTGATTACAATATCATCAATATCAATCGAAGAAGACGCAGCTAAAATTGTTGAGAGATATTCTGATCATAATATTTATAGGCTTGATAGATTAGGTATTCCTTTGATTGAAATAGGTACGGGTCCTGATATGAAAACTCCTGAAGAAGTTCAGGAAATAGCAGCTTATATTGGTATGATTTTGAGGAGTACAGGCAAAGTAAAAAGAGGATTAGGAACAATAAGACAAGATGTTAATGTAAGTATACAACAAGGTTCTAGAGTTGAAATAAAAGGTGCTCAGGATCTAAAGACAATACCTTTGCTTGTTGAAAATGAAGCAAAAAGACAGCTAGCATTGATTGAGCTAAGAACAGAACTAAAGAAACGAAAATTTTCTGAACTGAAAAAAGTTGATCAAATTAATCTGACAAATATATTTAAAAAAACAAAATGCAATTTTATAAAAAAAGCAATTGATAATGGTAATGATATTATTGGTATTAAAATTTCTAAGTTTGATAAATTAATTGGTAAAGAACTAATGCCTAATTATAGGTTCGGTACTGAATTAGCAGGTCATGCAAAAGTATTTGGTTTTGGTGGTATTATCCATTCTGATGAAAATTTTGAAAAATACAAATTCAGTGAACAGGAAATTAGTAAGACCAAAACTGAGCTTAAAGTTAAGAACAATGATGCTTTTATTCTTGTTGTTGGTGATAGAAATAAAGCTGGTGCTATGATTGAGCATGCTTTAATTCCTAGGATAAATTATGCATTGATTGGTGTTCCTAAAGAAGTTAGGAATGCAAACCCTGATGCAACATCATCATACTTAAGACCTATGCCTGGCGCATCACGTATGTATCCTGAAACAGATGTTCCAATCATTTTTACTGATGTCAAGCACATTAAGATGCCAGAATTAATTAATGATAAGGTGAAGAGAATATCTAAAAAATATAAACTTGATTTAGCTCTTACTGAAAATCTTATCAAATCAAATAATGATGAATTATTCGAAAATATTATAGAAAAATTAAAGAAAACAACAATTAAAGTAAACTTTATTGCAGAATTTTTATTGAAATACAAAAAAGATATTCTTGAGTTGTATGATAAAGACAAAAATAAGACTAAATTGAATCTTGATCTTATTAATGAAAATATGATTCTGAATTTATTAGAACAACTATCCAAACAAAAACTATCCAAACAATCATTGAATCATATATTGTATGATGTTGCTCTAGGTAATGATTTTGTTCAGGCAATTGATAAATTTGCTTTGTTAAGTACATCAAAACTAAAAAAAGAGATTCAAACAATTATTTCTGAAAATACAGGTCTTAAATCAAAAATTAAAGACAAGGATAGATTAAATAAGACTATGCTTGGTATTTGCATGGGAAGACTTAAATATAATGCGCGTTCTGAAGATATTATCAAGGTATTTAACCAAGTATATAAATAGAAGCGCCTGTAGCTCAGCCAGGATAGAGCGACAGCCTCCTATTGGGGTTGATGATTATAACACGCTAGTGCATTCCTATTGCATAAAGAGAGTTAGATGAAATCCTATGAGAAAGCTGTAGGTCTGGGGTTCGAATCCTCACAGGCGCGTTATTCTTTCAATTCAAAGTTTTTGGTGCAGCTTTTTTGTAAAAAGATGCGTTCGAATCCTCACAGGCGCGTTATTCTTCTTATAATATATACTCAAGTATATACTCTTTTCAGTAAATTATATAAAAGCTCGATATTTTTAATATAATATAATAATATTCATAAAATCAATATAAATGGAGGGATATACAATGAATTGGTGGCAAACTTTATTAGGAATTATTTTAATCGCAGCAGGTATAACTGGTGTTGTTATGGCTTTTGATAGTTTTTTAACTGTTCTAAAAGGTTCAGTTGGCGTTTTTGTAGCATTAATTGGTGTAATGTTCTTTATGATTGGTGTTACAGAATAAAAATATAATTTTTTTTATTTATCTTTTTTCTATTAAGAAAATATCTAAGGCAACCAAGTTTTATCGTTCTTAAGTTTCTCAGGTAAATAATCACTCATAACAAAATTAAGACCATGCTTAGCTAAAGCTTGTTGCTCTGCCCTTTTCTTCATCTTGATTATCTTTTCAGAAGCTTTTATCCAAGCTTTATGGTGTTGAACAAAAGGATCATTTTTAATTGCGTCTTTTGCCCTTTTTATATCAACATCTTTTAATGGATGTGTTGGTAATTTATATTTCTCGATATCATCTGGCGTTACGCCTAAGAATTTTGCTTGAGGTACGCAGAAATATTCATTGATATGCGCGGCATTACCTGAGCCTACTTTTAGTGTTCTATAAATATTAAAATAACCATAAGGATCACCATCAGTAAATACATAAACAGGTATTTTTTGTTCATCACTTAATTTTCGGATGAATCTACGAGTTGCTCTTGTTGGTACACCGCCCATACTCACAAGAATACAATTAGCTTTTTTCCAATAATTGTGTTTTACTAATCTCTGGAACATACCTGCAGTTTCAATAGCAAGAACAAATTTTGCTTTTGTTTGGAATTTAAGTTCTTCAACAGAACTCGGAATTGAATAAGCACCAGAACCAAACTTAGTACAATCAATTTTTAGTTCTTTGCCTGTATCAGAATCTTTATCAATAACAATCAAAGCACCAGCAACAGCACCGCCTTTTTCTTCAGGTACAAAACCTAGCTGTTCTCTGTTAGTCATAAACATAGCTTCAATATCATCCATTACAGCATCAGATTCAGGCTGTTCTTTAAATCTGGCTTCTTCCCAATTCTTAGATACATAATAAGCCTCTCTTTTTGTTGCAATATCGTCTGTTTTAATTAGTTCTTCAGAGAATTCCATCATTCTCAGAGTTTGAGCAAAAGTTTTAATTGTGTTTGCTGTTAATGTTCTTGTTTTGGTTTTACCAACAAGTTCAAAATATCCTTTTTTTTCATCGTATCGAACATTTGATAATGATCTTAGTGGAGTGTCGATCTGAGGTTTTTTAAGTTTCATAATGGAGCTATAAATATCTTTTGCAGTTCCTTTAATCTTATCTAGTACTTTTTTTCTATCTGCTTTTTTACTCATCTTCTTCACTCTCGTTTCCTTTACCTATATTAGCAAAGCTTTCATCATAGACTTCGTTTGTATCCGCAATCTCTTTTATTTTTCCTCGTTCTTTTTCAAGGATTTGACTTAGTTTCATACTCACACGTTCTTTTTCTGCTGCACTCATCTCTAATAGATTGATTAGAGCATCACTTAAATGCGGCAGATATTTTTCAATAAAGCTTCGTTTTTTTGATTCTTCACCAATCTTCTTTTTCTTTCTCACATAAGAAGCAAGTTTTCTACCCAGTTCTTGCAATGCTAGTTTAATTTCTTTTATGATTTCATTATAATGCGCAATTGCTTCTTTACTCTCACTTGTATAGGGCACCCATACCGAAGCAATATGAACAACAATTGTTATTGGTGCATTTGGTAAACTTCCTTCGCTTTGCGATAATCCATATGAACGCCAATTATTTGTTGTTGTTGCTTTAAATGTTGCACATGCACCTTGTTGATATAATAAAGGAACTCTATTTGCAAATCTCATTAAATTTGCACCTTGTTGTTCGCCACCATAGGCTAGTGCGCATTCTATAATAAATGGGTTACCTCGATAAACACTAGGACTTCGGGTTATTGCACAATAATATTCTGCTTGAATCTCTTTTTTTAATCCATATTCAAGTAGATGAGCACCAATTGGACTGATGCAATCTGCAGAAGGTGCGATTATTTTAGTTTTTTTTATGCCTTGAATCAATTGTTCAATTTCTTTAACACCAAGTTTGTTTGGTTTTGCATTAGGTAATATTCTTGCATGTTCACAAATTTCTTTTGCCGTGTTTGAACTTACTCTTGAAAACTCGCTTGTTAAAAATGATTGTAATGATCGTGATTCAGTCACTTGTAGCATATCCATTAGCATACCTAATTCAACACCATAAGGATGCGGTTTGATCTCTTCAGCAGGTTTTGGTAGTTCTTCTGTTACTCTTGCAAAGATAAATTGTTCTGCTTTTGGTGTTGTATAAATAATTGTTGCATGTGGATTAACAATAGATGTTTCTTTTAGATAAACATCAACAGACTGTGCACCTTTGTAATAAGATCCTTCTAAGTCAATTTCAATCCTTGTTCCATGTTCTTTATGCCATTCTTCAACGACTTCTTCTTTGACAATGTCTGGTTTGTTTGTTTTTGTATCTAATTTTAGCTCATAATAATTAGCATGCTTATTTGATTTTGTTTTTGATGTGATTTTAGAAGCTCTGCCTGTTGTTAGTTGTCCATACATTACTGATGCACTAATACCAATACCTTGTTGACCTCTAGATTGTGATAGTTTATGGAATTTGCTTCCGTATAATAATTTAGCAAAGATCTTTGGAATTTGTGCTTTGACAATACCTGGACCATTATCTTCAATAATTACTCTAAATCTATCATTACCCATATCAATAATTTCAACAATTAGTTCAGGCAATATTCGTGCTTCTTCACAAGCATCTAAAGAATTATCAACAGCTTCTTTCACAGTTGTAAGTAAAGCTTTTCTTTTATTATCAAATCCTAATAAGTGCCTATTTCTTGCAAAGAATTCAGCAACACCAATTTCTTTTTGAGATTTAGCTAGATCTTCAGCACTCTTTTGTTCTACCATATATAAATGAGAAATTTTTTAGGCTTTTTAAATGTTTTTGTTTTTGCAATACTCAACAACAAAAGAAATAACATCTTCCTTAATAATATTAGAGAATTTTATAGTGCCTGCCAAAGGATGACCGCCACCATCAAAAATATTATCTGGATACTTTTCTCTTAATAATTTAATGATTTCATTAACATCAAATCTAATCTTATCGTAATTAATATTGTGTGAACCTCTAATTGAAATACTCTGATCATTAATACCTAAGCTAATAACAAATTTCTTTGGATTTGTATCTTTTATTCTATCTTGTAATCTTGATAATATCCTTACATTAGAAGGGAAAATTGGATTGAAATTAATTTTATACACTTCAACTAAATTCAAAATTAGATTTCCATAAACTTCTTGTTTATTATATTTCTCTGCACAATCAACAAATAAATTTATCTTAGAAACAATATCGTCATAATAAGTATCAATAATCTTTTTGATATCTTTCTTATTCGGAACAATGAGCTTATCAATAAGACTATAACCATCTCCACGAATCATTAGAGATTCAAAATCAATTATTGTTATAATCTTAATTATTGTTTCTTCATCAAAATCAAATAATTTTTGGTATTCTTTTAATTCAACAGCATCACTCTTGTCACCATAGCCTGCAAGTAATGCCGTAAATGCAAAATTCTTATCACTAACAAGCAAGTTAGCTAACTCAGAACAAAGAAAGCCCGCAACAATATTGTTAGAATTCTTCTTCACTAAATTAGGATTAATATGAATATCAATTAATTTGTCTGTTTCTTTATTATTATCATAGTGATGATCGATAACCATGATCTTATAACTTTCGAGCTTTAATCTTTTCAAAGCCATGATGCTTTCCAAAGAAGTGCCTGTGTCTGCAATAATAACTAAAGGTTTTTTTAGATCAAAACGGTCTTCAAAATCTTTTGCAATAGAAATATCTCGAATGCAATCTGAATAATCATAAAATGGTGTTCTTAATGACGTTCTTTTAAAGTAAGGTCTTGGATTTTTGTATGGTTTTGTTTTTTTAATTACAGAAAGTATGGCTTTTTCTAGTGCTAATCCTGAACAATAACCATCAGTATCAGAATGATGCTTTAATAAAATTGGTCTTTGTTCATTGATTGCTTTTAGAATTTCGTCTTTTGCTTCAAGTAATTTGTCTTTTAGTTTATCATAAACTTTGCTTTGTATCATTAATTCCATTGTGAATGACCTATCTGAATAATTTCATAATCTACATTGGGTGTATCGCAAGCACCATAACAACTATTTAACCACAAATAAATATTACAATTACAACCTTTCTTAATCTCACTGATAATATCATCAGCTTTTGGCTTTAGACCATCAGGTAATTGTAGTACAATATTCTTTAGATTCCTAGTTTTGATTATATCTATTATCTTATCTATCTCAAAATTAAGTTCCATTTCAAGCATGAAATACTGGTTATAGTATATAAAGTTAATCACAACCTTTTTAAATGACGATTAAATTCATTCAGATATGGAAAACTGTATATTTTGCAAAATCAGTAACAGTGAGCTTCCATGCACGAAAATCTATGAAAATGATGATTTTATTGCATTTTTGGATATTAAGCCTTTAAATCCAGGTCATACTTTGATTATTCCAAAAAAGCATTATAGATGGGTTTGGGATGTTGAAGATATTTGTGGTTATTTTACAGTTGTTCAAAAGATTGCAAAAGCAATAAAAAAAGCTTTTGATACTGAGCTTGTTGCTTCATTAGTTTTTGGAGAAGAAGTTCCGCATGCACATGTAAGTCTAGTGCCACGGTTACCTGATGATGGTCATGATCATGCAATTAATTTGGATCTTCATAAGCAAATTAGTGATGAAGAAATGCAAGAAATTGCCGAGAAAATAAAGCAAAATTTATAAGGCGGTGTAACTCAGCCTGGTTAGAGTGCTACGCTCATAATTGCAATGAGCGATGAGGTTTTCATCACGAAAGCCAATGACAATGAGTCACGTAGTTGTCCCGAGTTCAAATCTCGGCACCGCCACTTTACCTTTTGAAGGTAATATATTTACAATAGTCCCATAGTGTAGTGGCCAATCATGCAGGCCTTTGGCAGCGGTTAAATATTTAACATGATAGATCTAAGCTGGTTTTCAGCTTCGCTGAAGATAGCCTGCGACCGCGGTTCGAATCCGCGTGGGACTACTTTCTTTTTTATTTTTTTAGAAAAAAATTATTTCTTTCTATTAATCCAATAATAACCAAACAAAGAACCTACAAGTGCACCTGCGCAATTAAACATCAAGTCAAGCCCCATGTTATATACGCCACCTACGCCAGTATAAGTAATGAAAAGTAAAGCAATAAATTCAACAACCTCATTCAAAGCACCTAAACCCATTGAACCTGCCCATGAATAAAAAATGCCTGCTTTTGATTTTTTGTCCTTAATCATTCTACTTAAACCTTGATACAAGACAAAGGCTGCAACAAAAAATCCATAAAAATGAATTACTTGATCCATCTTAAGAACATATAATTCACTTACTGCACCCTGAAATATTGTAATTAATCTGATGCCGTACACTGCAGTGCCATTTATCTTTACTCCACCGCCAACCATATGCAATAATCCCCATATACTTAGCAACCATAGAGCAAGATTATCAAGCTTAGATCTATCTAGAGTCTTTAATAGGATAAATAATAATATAATAATCACGCTTAAGTACAATAAGAATTCAAAATCTTTGATTAGAGTATAATAAATACCAAATGCAAGAACATATATTACATTAAACCAGATTATGATCCAATGTTGTCTTGTTAGTTTCATAACAAAAAGAAATATAATCTAATTAATAAAGGTTTTTATTTTTTAAGAATTAAATAAAGATTATCTCGATCATATTGTTTTGCAATAACGTAAAAGTTAGATTTTTCACATAAATCAATAAGTTCGTCTTCTTCAAAGAAATAATAATAACGATCAAAGACTTTTCTTTCTGCAGTATACGTTATTTTAGCTCTTTTTTTATCAAGTAGAGTAAA
>Ga0272442_10012511_pt1 | contig 10237 bp, 9 predicted proteins | sample SSMForm2O_FD_200262 | JGI IMG/M metagenome (GOLD analysis project Ga0272442, IMG submission 200262) | Marine sediment archaeal communities from Little Sippewissett salt marsh, Falmouth, MA, United States - SSM-Form-2O | ecosystem: Environmental > Aquatic > Marine > Wetlands > Sediment ... | reverse complement strand
TGGGTTTGTCCAGGAGCCTGTCGATAATCCCAGCCTTGGCGGATCCGGTTGCTTTAAGCTCGTTCAGCTCCGTTTGTGAAAGGCCAAAGAAGGCCACTTCCGCCCCGGAGATCAGCGCTGAGCAGGCCAAAAGCAACATCAATAAGATCAGTTTCAGGATCAGTATGCCATCCATGGCGATCCCGTTGAGTATGGCGCTTAGGGGGTCGGGGTCCAATGACTATACGTTTGGTTGCTTAAAATGGAAGGTCATCCTCCACTTCCGGAGCGTCCATCTGTGGAGTGCTGGTAGGTTCGGGAGAAGCTGCAGGAGCTGATTGAGACCTTCCCTGCATGGGCGGGTTGCTCATATCTCCACCTCCTTTATTGGAGAGGAAGGTGAAATCCGTGGCCTGGACTTCCGTGGTGTAGCGGGTAACGCCATCTTCCCCCTGCCACTGACGGGTTTTGAGGCGTCCCTCTATATAGATAAGGTCACCCTTGCTGAGATACTTCTCGCAGACCTCTGCTGCTTTGTTACGCACTACGATATTGTGCCACTCCGTGTTGGTTACTTTCTCACCCGTCTGCCTATTGGTGTAGGACTCATTGGTCGCAATGGGGAAACGCCCGATACAATTGCCACCCTCGAAGTAGTGCATTTTTACTTCATCTCCCAAATGCCCGATCAGCATTACTTTGTTCAGTGTTCCGCTCATAGTAGATCAATAAGGTCAAAAGTACGAATTTTTAACGGTTTCCATGAAATTGGCAATCAGGACCGGAACGGGGTAGTCCTGCATCTCAGAAATGGGGATGTTCTCCTTCAAAGGGCGGCTCAGCCGCAAGATCCAAAAGGTTACATGGAGGTGCTGATGGGAAAGTTTATGGATCAGTGGTTTCGGGTTAAACCTGATCACGTCATCCGGGCTGGACAGGTCCTCGAAGCCTGTTTGACGGATGAGTCCCATAATGTCCTTGTCCTCGACTTGCCCGGTTGATTCAATCAATGGGAATTCGTAGAGGCCCCTCCAGATGCCGGGCCTGTGTCTTTGGACCAACTGTGTCTGAAATGCAGGGTCCACAGGCACCAAATAATTGAAATACCGTTTTCTTTCCTTTTTCTTTGGAAGTTTCCTGGGAAGCTCGTTTACCCATCCCTCAGCCAGGGCAACACAACTATCGGACAGCGGGCATTTCCCGCATTGTGGGTTCTTGGGCGCACACTGAAGGGCTCCGAACTCCATAAGTCCCTGATTGTATTCCCCTGGGTGCTCCTGTGCCATAACCTGCTCCGCAAGAGCTGCAAAATGTCGAATCCCTTCCGGGCTGTTGACCGCCAGCTGTACCCCAAAATAGCGGCTAAGCACCCTGTAGACATTCCCGTCCACTACAGGATGTGGAAGGTCAAAGCAAATAGAGGCTATGGCCGCTGCCGTATAGGGGCCGATTCCTTTTAACTTTAGGAGCTCCTTATAGGTTTGGGGGAATTTACCCCCATAGTCCTCCGAGATGATGCGGGCAGACCGATGCAGGTTGCGTGCCCTTGAGTAATATCCCAACCCCTGCCAAAGCTTGAGGACCTCCTGCTCAGAGGCCTGCGCCAGGTCTTCCACTCTGGGAAAGCGTTCCGTGAACCTCATATAATAGGGAATACCCTGGGCTACCCTGGTTTGCTGCAACATGATCTCGGACAACCATACCTTATAGGGGTCTCGGGTATGCCTCCAGGGAAGGTCCCTTTTATACTCCTGGTACCAATCTAAAATACGATGCGAAAATTGCATGGATTCGGGGTCATTTTTCAAATCTAAATCTAAATGGTAACTTAATAATTAACTGCAGGAAAAAGATTGAATAATATTTATATATTTGCAACCCTGAAACTTACAGATAATTTAAAATGACGAAAGCGGATATTGTATCTAGAATCTCAGAGAAACTGGGAATGGAAAAAGGCGATGTGCAAGCAACTGTTGAAAGCTTTATGGATGAGGTTAAATCCTCCCTTGAAAACGGTGACAATGTATATCTCAGAGGCTTTGGCAGTTTTATTATTAAAACCCGTGCCGAAAAAACCGGACGAAACATCTCAAAAAACACAACTATCAAAATTCCTGCCCATAATATTCCGGCCTTCAAACCTGCTAAAGTGTTTATCGAAGGCGTGAAAACCAATGTGCAGGTCAAGCAGTAAACGATAAATCTGAGCTATGCCGAGTGGTAAAAAAAGAAAAAGACATAAGGTAGCTACTCACAAGCGAAAAAAACGCAGAAGAGCCAACCGACACAAGAAAAAGTAGTCTCAGCACTACTTTTTCGTTTTAATATGTTCATTGACATAGAATTTCCTTTAAGGATATTCGACGGGTTTACGATACAACCTGTGACTATTATTGTTTAATCAATTCACTTCCCTGTTTTGGGAAGTGGAGCTAAAACTAATCAGGTGAATAGAGAATTAATCGTAAGATCCGATTCCAATTCCGTCGATTTTGCCTTGTTAAAAGAAGGGAAACTCATTGAACTTCACCGGGATGAAAACGACCACAATTTCAACGTGGGAGACGTCCTGCTGGCGAAGACCCGAAAACCGGTAACGGGATTGAATGCAGCTTTCGTAAACGTAGGATACGAAAAAGATGCATTCCTCCATTACCACGACCTAGGGCCACAGTTATTGAGCATGCTGAAGTTCATCAAGGGAGTGCGGTCCGGCAGGACCAAGGATTTCTCCCTGAAGAATTTTCCCTTTGAAAAAGACATCGATAAAAACGGCAGCATCAAAGATGTTGTCAAACCGAACCAGCCCCTGCTTGTTCAGATCGTCAAAGAACCCATTTCCACCAAGGGACCCCGCATCAGTTCAGAATTATCCATTGCGGGAAGATACCTGGTAATGGTTCCTTTCTCAGACCGGGTCTCGGTCTCGCAGAAGATAGGGAGCAAACAGGAAAAAGATCGGTTAAAAAGACTGGTCCGCAGTATTAAACCAAAGGGATTTGGGGTAATCATAAGGACAGTTGCTGAAGGCAAAAAAGTTGCAGAATTAGATAAGGATCTAGAGAATCTGATGTCCAAATGGATATCGATGTGCAAAAAATTACGTAATGCTCACATGCCGTCCAAAGTTCTGGTAGAACTCAACCGGGCCTCATCGATTTTGAGGGATGTCTTTAACGACACGTTTACCGGAATCCATGTGGACGACGAAACGCTTTACAATCAAATCAAGGATTACCTGCATGAAATCGCTCCTGACAAAGAATCCATTGTCAAGTTGTATACTTCCAATGTCCCGATCTTTGAAAAATTCGGGATAGAACGGCAAATTAAAACCTCCTTCGGACGAACCGCCTCCATGAGCAGGGGAGCCTACCTGGTCATCGAACACACAGAAGCATTGCATGTGGTCGATGTCAACAGTGGGAACCGCTCTAACAAGGCGAAGAATCAGGAAGATACCGCTCTGGAAGTAAATCTGCTGGCCGCCACCGAAATCGCCAGGCAATTGCGCCTGCGTGACATGGGTGGGATCATCGTGGTGGATTTCATCGATATGGTTCGGGCAGAGCACCGCAAGAAACTATACAATCGCCTCCGGGAGGAGATGAAGGATGATCGCGCCAAACATAAGATCCTGCCCCCGAGCAAATTCGGACTGGTACAGATCACAAGGCAACGGGTCAGGCCTGAAGTCAACATCAAAACCACTGAGGCCAATCCCAGCGGCAGCGATCAGGAAGTAGAAGCGCCAATCGTGCTAATAGAAAAAATAAGCCACGATCTGGAACAAATACTAAAAGCGAATAACCGGGAGCGGGCAATCATACTGAATGCCCACCCTTTTATTGCAGCTTACCTGACCAAGGGGTTTCCTTCCATACGCACCAAATGGTTTTTGGAGCATAAGAAGTGGATCAAAATCCAACCCAGAGATGCCTATACCTATCTGGAATACCGGTTCACGGATCGGGATGGCACGCCTGTAAATTAGAGAACAGCCTCATGATGAGGCTGTTTTTTTTTGCCCCTGTCCCAAATCACGGCAGGATGAAACCTAGGCGTGAATTCTGTATTTTTATCCACATGAAACCAATCTCCAAATGATGGATCCAGCCAGGAATTGCGCCTTGTTGATACTTCTAGGGACCCTTTGGGCATGCCAAAACGAATCTACCGACGATAGCGGGCGCTTCAGGTCAATCCTTGAGGACACCCCGGGTATTGAAGGCAGGGCCGAATATTTGAATACCCCCTATGTCACAGCGGGAGACCGCCTTTACATGGTGGGTCATCAGGACGGGTCCTTTCCGGAACTGGGATGGCATATTAAAGGTGAAATGGGGGGGATCTGGAACCATCCCATTAAATTGATGGACGGATTTGAGGCATCGCTGCGCCTGGGGGATCGGGAAATTCCCATACGCGATGCTTATTTGTTTACGAATTTCCCCATGGCCAACCGCCACGAATACCGCATAGATTCCCTGGAACTGCACATTGAACGATGGCAATTCGTTCCCGATGCAAAACAGGGGATCTCCGTAAGCTATGTGCTTCAAAACAATGGTGATTCTGAAAAAACCCTGGAACTCGCCTTCACCGGACATGCAGACCTGCGTCCGACCTGGCTGGGGGAGCGAACTCAGATGAAAGACAGCACGGATCAGGCATCCTATGACCCGGAATTGGGCGCGTGGATTGTGAAGGATGAGGGAAACCCCTGGTATGTCGTCTTCGGTTCCGAACAATCTCCCACCCGTCAGGAACCTGCCGGTAATCCGTACATGGGAAAAGGGGCCTCCGGAACCCTGCGTTACCATGTGCAACTGGCTCCGGGGGCTACAAAGACCATTCATTTCAATATCGCAGGGTCTTACCATTCTGCTCAGGAGGCAATCAACACCTACCTCGATATCAATGACCAGCGGTTGGCCTATCTAACTGAAAAGCGAGACCGGTATGCCACCCTGGCCGGGCTCAGCAAGCTGACCACCCCGGATACGGTGCTTAACCAAACCTTTGAGTGGTTGAAGTACAACTGCGACTGGCTTATTCAGGAAGTTCCGGAAATTGGGCGTGGGATTACAGCCGGGATTCCGGATTATCCATGGTGGTTTGGCGTCGACAGCGAATACGCCCTGCAGGGTTATATGGCGGTGGGTCAGCGGGATATTGTGCACGAGACTATCGCATTGCTGGATAGTGTTTCCAGGGCCGTAAACGGCAATGGAAGGATCATCCATGAGATGTCGACAAATGGGGCGGTATTCAACCCTGGAAACATCAATGAAACCCCCCAGTTTGCCACCCTTATCTGGCGAACCTATCAGTGGAATGGAGACCGGGAGTTCCTCGAGCGATATTTCCCCACCATTCGAGACGGCCTAAACTGGCTGATGGCCGAAAATGATGCGAACAAAAATGGATTTCCCGATGGTTTTGGGATGATGGAAATCCACGGCCTGGACAGTGAAATGATAGACGTGGCGGCTTATACCCAGGCTGCTTATTCCCATGCATCCCTGATCGCAGAAGCATTGGGCGAGTCCGCGCTGGCATTGGAATACCGCCAAAAAGCATCAGAACTTCGGAAAAAGATCAACCGGGAATTCTGGTCGGAGGATTTCCAGTCCTATGCAGACTTCATGGGAACCGACCAACAAGCCCTGCACCTGATCAAAGATGCAATTGTCCGGGCTGATACGCTGGAGAAACCATGGGCCATCGAGGAACTCGAACAGACCCGGGAAGAAATCAGGAAGCATCCCGGCGGAAGTCAATCCAGGCCATTTGTGCTCCACCACAACTGGGTGGTGAACACCCCGATGGAAATGGGTATTGCCGACCCCGAGAAAGCCGTTTTGGCGTTGGAAACTGCCCGGAAATTCGTAAACCCTTTCGGGATGTTTGTCACGGGGATCGACCGGGATGAATCCGCCGGAGCCGATGAGGGCTCTTTTAGGGGGAGTAAGGTGTTTTCCTATACGGGGGCCGTGATGACCCTGCCTACCGGTGTGCAGGCCGTAGCCGAGAATAATTACGCCCGTCCTGATGTGGCCCTGGATTATTTGAAGCGCATGACCAGAAGTTTTAGCTACGCCCTGCCGGGGAGCATGTATGAAGTGTCCCCGGATTACGGCATGATCGCACAGGCATGGAACATCTACAGCTTTGCTGTTCCCATTGTCCGGCAATTTTTCGGAATCCGGCCCATGGCCTCAAGAAAGGAGATCAGGATACGCCCACAACTGCCAACCTCCTGGGACCGGGCTTCCCTGGAAAATGTATTGGTGGGTGAAAACCGCGTCTCGGTCTTCTACCAGGAAAAGGATGATGGCAGCAAAATGATCCGTATCCTGCAGGACAAAGAAGATTGGCACATCCTGCTGGACATCGGGGATTATGATCATTCCTCACTGGAGGCAATCAAAGGGGAGGTAAAAGTGCATTCGGAAAAAGAGGATGGAAAACTGGAGTGTTCCGGTAGGGAAATTGAGATCATATACAACTAGGTTATCATGGGATTTGGGGGAAGGAAACCTTATACCCTGGAGGAAGCGCAAAGGCGCATGGAGGGGTACTGCGCCTATCGGGAGCGCTGTCACCAGGAAGTGGTTTCCAAATTGAGATCCATGGGCATGATCCCCGAAGCTGTGGACACTATCGTGGTACACCTGATCGAATCGGGCTTCCTGAATGAAGAACGCTTTGCCCGGGCCTTTACAAATGGTAAGCTTCACCAAAAGGGATGGGGCATATCCCGCATCCGCCGGGAATTGAAGCAGAGGGAAATCACGGATTACCTCATTCATAAGGCCCTTGAGGAAATCGAACCGGAAGATTATACCGGGGTCTTCAACACCCTGGCCCGCAAACGATGGGAGCAACTGGCCGGGGAGTCGGATCGTCAAAAAAAGCTGCGAAAATTCTCCGATTATCTGGTCTACAGGGGGTGGGAGTTCGAAAGGATCCTTGAAAAAGCGCGCGAACTGCAGAAAGATCCTCCTTCAGCAGGGACTTAAATAGAACAGCGCCCGAAAGAACAAACTCGCTATGCCCTAGGAATTTTTGTCCTGTTTTTTGTAATTTTGGAATCCAGAAAAATCAGTCGGGAAGATGAAACCAAAAGTGACTACGGAATTCCAGCATGGGCAGGCACGCATCTTTAAGAATCCGTTCCTGGAAAGTCTTACCAAAACAAATCCCATTCAAAACATCATTGTTTACGGGATCACCATTATCACACTTTTAATACTGGCGGTTAATTATGTGGGGTTGTCCCCCTGGTCAGTGGCGGGACTGTTCGCGTTCGGTGTAATTTTCTGGACTTTTGCCGAGTACATGTTGCACCGATATGTTTTTCACTGGGTGACGGAAGCCAAGTGGTCTCAGCGGTTCCATTTTATCATGCATGGGTCTCACCATCAGTACCCCAGGGATGAGGAACGCCTTTTGATGCCGCCGGTCCCGGGGCTGATCATGGCATCTGCACTCTTTGGGCTCTTTTACGTGATCTTCTGGATAGCCGGATATTCAGATCTTACTTTCGGATTTTTTCCCGGATTCTTCACTGGTTACCTCATGTACTCGTTTGTACACCGCGCGACGCATGTAATGCGGCCCCCAAAGCGCTTTAAAAAACTATGGATGCACCACAGCCTGCATCACTACCGGTATCCGGACAAGGCTTTTGGGGTTTCGAACACCTTTTGGGACCGCGTTTTCGGTACCATGCCGCCAGACCGGAAACAGGAACATCCCGCCAAGGCAGCATAACTTTATCGGATAGCTTTCATTCGCTCAAAGGCCTGGGTAGGGTCAAACAAATACCGGTAGGTGGTGTGGATCTTGTTCACCCGGCCTCCGACCTGCCTGACCACCAGGATCATTTTTGGATTAAAATCCCCGATCCCGCTCATTTCAAGCGTTTCGTATTTTCTTGTGGAAAAGAGGACCTTGGCCATGGCATGAATAATCGCCCCATCCACGCCCCTGCCCTGATGTTCGGGAACCACGCCAAAAACCATCCCAAGCAGTTTTTTCTTTTGGCTCATTCTCTTAAACCACAGAAATTTTAATTTGCCAAATAGATCCAACTTTCCGTTCAGGTGCTTCAGGATCTGATTTACTTCCGGTATGCAAACAAAGATGGCCACGGGTTCCTTTTTATAATACGCCAACCAAATGATCTCTTCGTCAATAACCGGTTTTAACTGACTCATGATGGCCCTGCCCTGCTCCAATGAAAGCTCATTGACGCCCTCGTGCTTAACCCATGCCTTGTTGTATACCTTAATGATCTCCCTGGCATATCTGTCAAAATCCGAAATCCGGAGATGGTCAAAGGTATAGTTGGAATCCGATGCGACTTTTTTGGCTTTTTCCTCCAGTCTTGGGCTTAGGGGTTCATAAACGGGTTTCAGAAAGGTGTATTGTTCGTAGTAGGTCTTAAATCCGTACCGCTCAAAGAGGTCCTTGTAATATGGGAAGTTATAATTGCACTGATAATTTGGTTGCTGATCGAATCCTTTGGTCAGCAGACCCCACCATTTATCCCGCCGGCCAAAATTAATAGGGCCATCCATATAGGTCGCCCCTTTTTCCATAATCCAATTTTTGGCGGCGTCAAACAGAAGATTGGCCGCTTCCTGATCATCGATACATTCGAAAAAGCCAATCCCTCCCGAAATTTCTTCCTGAGGCTCTGTCGCTTCGGCCTGGCTCTTGACAAATGCGGCAATGCGTCCCACTGCCTTTCCCCCGTCCTCGAGCAGCCATCTCTGACATTCTCCGTAGTTGAAGGTCTTGTTCAAAATTGGGTCAAACACCGCCTTGATATCCTTATCCAGGGGGCGTATCCAATATTCATTTTTAGCATACAGTGAAACAGGCAGGTTGATAAACCGTTTTTGATCTGCCTCGGAGGACACTGCTATCAGTTGCATCATTCGCTGCCTTCTTTTGCGATATGTAAATCTAACCTTTCTATATTATTCAGGAAAATCTGCGGCATCACCAAGACTGCGGTTTTCCCTCTCCAGTTGATTCGCAACCGGAAGGTTCTGATGGGTCCGTTCAATCGCTTTTTCATTCTTCCAGTCAATCCAATGCTGTCCCCGTACCCTGCGCATCAGGTTGTCGTAATACCGCATGACAAAAACGTTGTAGAGCGCCTTGCTCAGATTTCGAGGGTTTCGCGCCAGGGCTCGGAGGCTCATAGAGAACCCGGGGGTGAGATAGCGCATATAGTGCCAGTAGCCCTCTGGCATATAAAGCAATTCCCCATGGTTTAAGTGGGTAACATATCCATTGGAATACCGAAGCGCTGGCCATTGGCTGAAATCGGGATTCGAAAAATCAATGCCCTCATGTGTGATCAGGGAATGCGGGACCTTGTACAAATACCTGTTCTCCGATTGGGGGAACAAGATTACTTCCTTGGTGCCTTCAAAGTGAAAATGAAAAATATTGGCCAGGTCGATGTCGTAGTGCATAAAGGTGAAGGAATCCCTCCCGCCAAAAAAAAGCATGGGCAGTCTTTTCATCATCCGCAAACCATAGTCGGGATATCGAAAGTCCTGTTGCAATTCAGGTACCTCTTTTAGGATGTTCCATAGAAAGATACGATATCGGGTAGGTTCGCTTTTCAGCAGATCAATATACTCCGACATACGCATCATGGCGTGGGGTTCATTGAACCCGTCCTCGTGGTGCACCGGCCGGTCGTCATAAAGGGGGACTACTTTATCACCAGCTACTTCGCGCATATAATTGAGGTTCCACTTGGCGTACGCCGGCCAATCCGCTATGGCTTTCTCAATCACCACCGGTTTCTGAGGCTTGAAATAATCCTCAAAAAACGCCTTCCTGCTAATATTGGAGACCCTGGGAACCTCTTCTAAATGCACAAATAGGAAATTTTAACTCCCAAAGGTAAGAAACATTGCAAAATGATCAGGAAGCCCCTTTTCCCCGGGCTTTTTCGTTCCGTTCAATGCTATGACCCGGGCGGGTCCAGCGCGGTTTTTCCCCAAGCGGCGCCAGGCTGGTGGCCTCGGCCTCCACGGTTTGGGGCTGTTCTTTCTTGAGGAAAGCTTTTTGGGGCCTCAGGCCCAGTTCCCGGAACATTTCCATATCCTCATTGACGTCAGGATTGGGCGTAGTCAGCAGCTTGTCCCCGGCAAAGATCGAGTTTGCACCGGCAAAGAAACAGAGGGCCTGTCCTTCCCGGTTCATTTGTGTCCGTCCGGCA
>Ga0272442_10012510_pt1 | contig 10237 bp, 9 predicted proteins | sample SSMForm2O_FD_200262 | JGI IMG/M metagenome (GOLD analysis project Ga0272442, IMG submission 200262) | Marine sediment archaeal communities from Little Sippewissett salt marsh, Falmouth, MA, United States - SSM-Form-2O | ecosystem: Environmental > Aquatic > Marine > Wetlands > Sediment ... | reverse complement strand
TTTATTCACCTGCACACTGCCTACGGTACATAAAAGGCGCTGTATAAGCTGATGTTTGCTCATTTCCAGGCTGAATACCGCCACCGGCAACTGTTCCGGACTCTCGCGGGTGGGGAGAGCCAGGTTCAGGGCAACATTCAGGCAGAATGCGGTCTTGCCCGAACTCGGCCTGCCGGCCACGATAATCAGGTCCGATTTCTGAAAGCCCACAATAAGTTCGTCCAAATCCCTAAAACCGCTCGGTATGCCGGTCAAGGGAGAATCGCTCTGACCCCGCAGGTCAAGCTCGTTGATTACATCGTGAATCAGCGGCCCTACAGGCTCAAGCCCCTTCTTCAGCCTGAAATCCTGGATCTTGAAAATCCGCTCCTCTGAATAATCAATCAATTTGTCAACATCTTCCACCGGCTGATAAGCTTCCTGGATGATCGCCGTGCAGCTTTCGATCAGCTTGCGCAGCATGGATTTCTCGCGTACGATCTGCGCGTGGAAAGCGACATTGGCCGAGGTGGGCACCGAACCGGCGATCTCGTAGATAAAGGGCAGCCCGCCGATTTCTTCCAGAGTACCGTCTATTTTCAACTGCTCGGAGAGAGTGACCGGATCGATTTCGATGGATTTTTCATAGAGTGCTAGCACGGCCTTGAAAAGCTTGCGGTGAGTGTCAACGTAAAAGCATCCTTCATCGAGCGCTTCAATCGCCAGGCCGATTGTCTCGCGGTCCATCAGCATCGCACACAGCACGCCGGCCTCGGCGTCGGCTGCATAAGGAATCCTGCGCTCGAAATCCTCTACAAGTGCTGCTGTTGCCTTTTTTGCCACTAGCTACCCCGTCTGAATGTGAAAAGCCGGGCGAAGCAAGCCCCGCACGTGGTGAATATCTCCATAATAATATTACTACCGGCCGGATTCCCGGATCAACTTTTTTTCAGCCTGTAAACCTCGCCGGAGGAGGGCCGGCCGCCCTGTTCGTCGTAAATTTTGCGCGCCAGAAGCATATCCTCCCAGGTGCCTCGCTTGTAAGAGGAATTACGCAGCAGGGCTGCTGGGTGATATGTGCTGACCACCTTGACGCCGTTGAAATCGACGACCACACCGCGGAGCTCTCTCATCGGGGCCTCGCGGCCGTGGAAATAGGCAGCGCTGAACCGGCCCAGGGTGATAATGACCCTGGGCTTGATCATGCTGATCTGGGTCTTCAGGTATTCCTCGCAGGCGGCGATTTCGTCCGGCAGCGGGTCGCGGTTTTCCGGCGGCCTGCATTTGACCATGTTGCCGATGAAGATCTCGCTGCGTGAAAAACCGATCGAGGCGATGATTTTAGTGAGCAGCTTTCCGCTTGCGCCCACGAAAGGCAGCCCCTGGCGGTCTTCCGCCAAACCGGGCCCCTCGCCGACAAACATCAGGTCCGCATCCGGGTCGCCGGCGCCGAAAACGAAATTCGTTCTGCTCTGGTGAAGGCGGCAGCGGGTGCAACCGCTGATTCTGCGGGCAAACTCCCGGAGGGTTTCGCCTGTTTGCTCCCCGTCCTTCCCTGGATCGGCAGGCTCTGCGGGGGGTGTTTCCACGCGCCTTTGGTGCTGAAAAACAAACTCCTCGCCGGACTGCTCGAGCTGTTTTAAAAACGAGACTGCAAGGCTGTGCAACTGTTCTTTTTCAGTCATATCCAGTGCCCATTCTATTTTTTCGCTTTGCCTGTTACGATTTCGAGCAAACGCCCGGCCAGTTCGTCTTTGGAGATCAGGGGCAAGTCCACCCGGTTTCCGGCAGAGTCCAGGATCAGAGCGCGGTTTGTATCAGCGGCGAATCCAGCGCCTTTGCCGAGCGGGTTATTGACCACGATATAATCCAGCGCTTTCTTTTCAAGTTTTTCCGTGGCATTGCGGATTTCTTTATCGGTTTCCACGGCGAATCCAACCACAACCGCCCCTTTCTTTCGATTTTTCGAGGCGTAGGCCAGAATGTCCGTCGTCTGAGAGAGAGGGAGGGTGAGTTTTTCACCCCGGGCCGATTTCTTCAGTTTGTTTTTCGACACTTTCTCAGGGGCGAAATCGCCTACCGCCGCTGCTGCGACCACCAGATCAGCCTTACCGGCCAGGGGTTTCACTGCAGCGAGCATGTCTGCGGCGGAAACGACATCATGGCGCTCAACTTCGAAAGGAGTGTCAAGCCCGCTGGGGCCGGCTACCAGGTGCACGTGCTCGGCACCCATGCGCACAGCGGCCCGCGCTATGGCGAAACCCATTTTTCCGGTGGAAGGATTTGTGAGGTAGCGCACAGGGTCAAGGGCTTCCCGGGTGGGGCCGGCCGTGACCAGCACGGTTTTTCCGGCCAGGCTGCTGCCGGCGCCGAGCAGGAGGGCGATCCTTTCGATTATCCGGTCGCGTCCCGGCAAGCGGCCCACGCCTTTTTTGCCGCTGGCCAGATAGCCTGTTTCAGGGTGCAGGATACCGACCCCTCTTTTTTCGAGAAGTTTCAGGTTGGCCTGCGTGGCGGGATGCTCGTACATCCTGGTTTCCATGGCTGCTGCGGCCAGTACGGGGCAGGTGCATGCCAGATATGTGGTGGACAACAGGTCGTCGGCCAGGCCGTGGGCCATCTTGGCGAGCACATTCGCAGTGGCCGGGAGGATCACGAAAATCTCGGCGAAATCGGCCAGGCGGATATGGTCGATCCCGCCCGGATCCACCGGGTCGAACGTGTCTGTATACACGGGCGAGCCGCACAGGGCCTGGAGGCTCAACGGGCCGACAAAGCGGGTTGCATTGCCGGTCATTACCACGCGCACCTCTGCGCCGAGCTGGACCAGCCGGCTGACCAGATCGCAGCCCTTGTAGCAGGCGATCCCGCCGGAGAGGCCGACAAGTATTCGCCTGTTTTGAATGATATGTTTCACTGCGGCTTTCTCCCGGAGCAAGTATGAATAACTCTCACGTTCCTTCGAGATAATCCTTTATTTTTTGTGCGGGATTGGAGATACGCTTTACTCTAAGCTTCTCGGAGCGGATAACTCCGGCTATTTCATCGAGGGTGCTCTCCAGCTCATCGTTGACCACCAGGTAGTCGAAAGACGCCAGGCTGCCGATTTCGACCTTTGCGTCATTCAACCTCTGCTCGAAAGACGCCTCGTCCTCTGTCCCGCGCAGCCTGAGCCGGGCCTTGAGTTCTTTCATGCTCGGCGGCATGAGATAGATAAAAATGCCGTCAGGATAAATCCCGCGCAAATGCCTGGCCCCCTGGACATCGACATCCATTATCAGGATTCCACCCTGAGCGAGGATTTCCTCGATCTGGGTCTTGAGCGTACCGTACCGGTAGCCGTGCACCTGGGCCCACTCGGCAAACAGCCCCTTTTCGAGCTTTTCATCGAACTCCTGCTCACTGATAAAAAAGTAATCCGCCCCCTGCACCTCCTCCTTTCGCCCGGGCCTCGTTGTGGCGGATACCGAGTAGCGCAGGCTGCTGTCGCGTTCGATCAGCTTTCTTATTACCGTGGTTTTCCCGGTACCACTCGGTGCGGTGATAACAATAATAAATCCTTGCGAATCCCAGAGTCCTTTCAACTTTTTTACCTTTCCGAGTTTCAAGTTCTACCGATAAACAATCCGAACTGAGCAGGCCGGGCGATCACTCCAGGTTTTCCACCTGCTCCCTTACTTTTTCGATCTCTTCCTTGACAGAAACCATCAACTGTGCGATTTGGGCATCATTGGCCTTGCTGGCCAGGGTATTGACCTCGCGGTTGAGCTCCTGTACCAGGAAATTCAGCCTTCGGCCCACCACCCCGCCTTTATTAATTGTCTGGCGCATGGCATTCAGATGGGATCGGAACCGGACGTCTTCCTCGCTGAAATCCCATTTGTCAGCGTAGTAGGTGATTTCAGTCAGAAGGCGGTTCTCGTCCAGATCGCTGCCGGCCAAGGAACGGAGCTTCTCGCGCAGGCTTTCTTCCAGTTTTGCCAGGCGCTGCGGCGATCTCAGGTTTGCACTGTCCACGTGCTTCTCCATCAAATCGAGGCGTTGCAACATGTCGGCAGCCAGGGTTTCGCCTTCGCGCAAGCGCATCTCGATCAGCTTTTCCAGCGCCAGGCCGGTGGCTTTTTCCACCCACGCCCAGAGCTCCTCCTCGTCCCATTCCTGCGACTCCTGCCTGAACACATCCGGCAGGCGGCTGAATGTTTCCACTGTCGGCTTGCCCTCGATACCGAACTCCTGGTTCATCCCGCGGAAAAGATCCATGTAGCGGTGGATCACATCCTCGTTCAGACTCAGCTGGGATTGATCCTTTTCCTCTCTGTCCCATGTAAGCTGATAATTGATATAGCCGCGGGCCACTCTGCTCTTGATCGACTCCTTGATCCGGGGCTCAAAATTGGACAGCGTCCTGGGCAGCCTGATCGCAAAATCAGAATAACGGTGGTTCACGCTGCGGATTTCCGCAGTAAATGTCCCGCCTTCGAAACTAACCGCGCCTCTTCCAAATCCTGTCATACTTGCTAACATTTTTCCCTTTCCCGGATCAGGTTCATTTTCGAATGTTTCCTGGTAACACTGTTACCTCGACAAGCCGGCGCAGCAAAGTTCAATCCTGCCCGGATTCATATCGCGGCAGATAGCAGGAGAAGAGTAAAAAGTCCTCGCTGTCTTCACGCTCACAGCTCATCCGGTAGCGATGATCGCCTTCCAGAGCCTTGATCACGAACACTCCCGGCAGTGATATGCCCCACTGGTCGTAGCCGTAAAGGCTCAGAAAGGAAGAGTTGGCGGCCTCGAAACTGACCTCGCCGAGTTCGCGTTCGTCCTCGGTGATATATACGGTGTAACCGGCCACGCCACCGCGTTTTTTCCGGTCCTCCCGGGGAGAAAACCCGGCCATTGTGATCACGATCACTTCCACCGGGCCGCTGATCTCTATTTCGAATGACTCTCCTGTTTCCAGAACGTAGAGGATCTCGCCTTCCCAGCGCAAATCCGGGCTGGAAATAACAGCCTTTTCGGTTTCCACGCACGGCCTGATGAAATCAAGCGCAGTCAGCGCGTAAAGCAGCTCATCCGGGAGTCTTTCGAGAATATCCGGGGGTACCGGACGCTCTGTCAGGTTAAACAGCTCGAGAGTGGCGGTGGCTCCCTCCCTGGTGCGCGCGCCTGTCCAGGTGGCTGCTTTCCTGCTGCCCCGGTAGGTCTGCGAGGCGATCAGTTTCGACACAAGCGCCCCTGCCCTGGCGGTTTTCACAGCGACGGTCCTGGCACTCTCGGCCACTTTTCTCGCCGGCTTGAGAGCGCTGTCATTACTCCACCAGGAGCAGGACACAAGCACCAGGACCAGCACAGCCGGATTAATTTTGAGTAGACTTTTTATCATCGCCGCCATTGAGGGCCCAGGTTGCAGGACAAGCGCGCCGGAGCGAATCGTGCCGTTGACTTTCAGTCCTCCATTTTCCCTGTTCCGTCCATAGAAGCCTTCAGAGCCTTGAAAAGTTTCACCGGGATTTTTCTGACTTTCATCTGAGAATCGACACAAATATGCTCGGTCTTTCCGCTGACCATGAATTCATCGCCCCGCATGATCCGGTAGCTGAAAACGACCTTTCGGCTGTGCAGGCTTTCGATAGATGTCAGCACGACCAGGCGGTCCTCGTAGCCGCTGGGGCGGAAAAGCTTGATAGAGGCGTTCGAGGCCGGAAAGAGCACACCGTCACGTTCCAGGCTGCTGTACGGAAAACCGATCCGGGCAAGATAGTCGGTACGGCCTACCTCCATCCAGACGAGGTAATTGGCATAGTAAACCACCCCCATCCGGTCGGTTTCAGCATAACGGACGACGATCTCAGACTCGGCGCATAAACCCAAGCGGTTCCTCCAGGGCTCAATCGAGGTTCAGCTCCAGAAGCGAGACAGGATTGATCCGGTCGTTACGCCAGCGCACTCCCCAGTGAAGGTGCGGCCCTGTGGCTCTTCCGGTGCTGCCCACCGCACCGATGAGTTGGCCCTGCCGGACAAAGTCGCCATCGGCGACATCGATCCTGCTTAAATGGAAAAACATGCCGATCATTCCAAGGCCGTGATCGATATAGACACTTTTTCCGGTGAAAAAGAAATCGCCGGTCAGAATAACCGTGCCTTCTGCAGGGGCCACGACCGGGGTTCCCTGCGGAGCGCTGATATCAACGCCCGTATGGGGGCTTCTCGGCGCTCCGTTGATAATCCTCCGGTGGCCGAAACGATTCATTTCGCCTTTCAGAGGCGGGATAAACCTTCTTTTCCAGAAAGGGGCGGCTGCCCAACTGGCCCATCTGCGGTTTCTCAGGTCGCTTTCGCGCCTGATCCGGGCCGATGCCGCAGAATCCGGAAATACCTTTGCCGGCGGCAGGGTGAGTCTCTGCACCGGAAACTCTGCATCGCGCACTTCGACCCTCCGGCTTTTCAACTCAGGAGCTTTCCCGGACCGGTGCAGTTCCAGGGCCAGTGTATAAGTACCTGGCTTTGATTCCATGTCCACACCTGCAAGAGAATACAAGCTGCCGTCTGCGGCAAGGACAAAAGGGAGCGCCTTTTCCATGAAAGTCCCGGTCACGGTGTCCGGGGCAGAGTCGGATAAAATGTCAACACGGATAATGGCTCCCTGTACCACAACACTGTCAGAGAGTTCGATTCTGCTTGATGCCTGAAGACAGGCGGGCAAAAAAACGAAGCCTGCCGCAATAAAAAACCCGGCCAGGACCCTGAAAAAAGCTGTCATCTGCTTTACCCTGCCACGAAATTGATTTCGCCCCGGAAACCTTATCCGCGCCCGAAATTTCGATCATTAAGATAATATAACTACAGAAGCCTTTTATCAACAATGGATAACTTTCAAACAACATGCACCCCGGGCAAAGAAAAAACATTGCCTCAAAACAAGCCGCTCTCTATCTTTAAAGCTTCGTGCCGGGCGTTTAAATCCTTTCGGAACATTCATCTGCGGATTCGGAATGGGGAAAATTGACGTGAAAATTCCACCACACGTGGAGACCACTGTGCCCCGGGATGCGCGGGTGGTTTTTTTCAGCGACGCACACCTGAAGATCGAGGACAGCGCCCGGGCCCGGTTTGATTCGAAGCGTGTTGCGGCGTTCCTGGATTATCTGCGCGGAAAAGTGGATGTGCTGGTGATCCTGGGCGACCTTTTCGATTTTTACTTTGAATATAAATCGGTGTTTCCTGCCAGGTATCTAAAGGTGCTGGGGCGAATCGAGACGCTTTCCAACTCCGGGGTGAGCTGCTATTACGTGGCAGGCAACCACGATTTCTGGCTGGGGGAGTTGTTCAGCAGCACTCTGGGGGTAAAACTGGTTGCAGACTCGCTGATATTGAATCGGGACTCAGAAGCCAGAGAGCGGGTCCTGGCAGCGCACGGGGATGGTCTGGGCAAGGGCGACACCGGGTACAAAATACTGAAAAATATCCTGCGCAACAGACTGTTGATCCGCCTTTTCAGGCTTCTGCACCCTGACTGGGGATATGCCCTGGCGCGGGTCACCAGCCGAACGAGCAGAAAATACACGATAAATCAGCAGTCTGCCCGCGTGGAGGGCTGCGCGGAGGTAGCGCGGAGCCTGCTTGCTGCTTACCGGGACCTGGACGCGGTAATCCTGGCCCACACGCATATTCCGGATCAGAGGCAGTTCGAGCAGGGAGCCTACCTTAACACCGGCGACTGGCTGACACATTATTCCTATATTGTCTGGGACTCACCCGGCAAGTATGAACTGAAAAGCTTCGACTTTCCTGAAGAGCAAGCATAACCCCGGGGCCTGCACCTCTGCTGCCGCAGACACCTCACGCTCAGACAATCTCTATCAATCCTGGAGAGCATTCAGGAGCAGGGAAACCTGCTCGAGCAACTCCTGCCGCCACTTTTCGCTGATATAGGTCGGAAGCTCGTGGTGTAACTGGTAGATAACCGCCGGGCCCGCGGGTTTGACCGAATCGAGAATCCCGTCGAGCCTGCTTTGCACACCGGCTGCCAGCCTTTTGAGCTGCACCTCATCGCCGGTTTTGGCGCGCCCGATTAGATCCCGGGCCAGGGCTACCAGCCTGAGATCCTCGATACCGCGGCGGATACCCTGCCACTCAGGGGAAGGCCAGATATGGTACGGTGCGGGTGCGGGGTAAGCCGCGCACCAGTCGCGGTGTGAGCCGTCAAGCTCATCGTAGGGATCGCCTGCCACACTCTGGTAGGCGAAATAATATATTCCATCCGCACCACAGCGGGGCAGGAACCATCCCGGGATAGCCCGATGGTAGGCGGCATCACCGCCCACGTCCGAGGAGCCGAAAGCCGGCAGATAGAAAAAGGCTTTCATGCCGCGCTCCTTTACCAGGCCGACAGTGCTCGGGGAGACCGAGCTGATCTGGATCACCACCGCATCCAGGTAGGGTGAAAGCTCCTCCACCGAGGCGGTAGTGTTGAGATCGCAGAGCGGCACGATCCCTTCTATCGAGCGCAACAGGCCCAGTGTCTGGTGGGCCAGTTTCATTTCCTGGGGGTCGTTTGCCGGTTCGTCCACAGGGAAAAACATCAGCTTGCACCAGCCCCGCTGCCTGGCCGTGTTGTCCATCAGCTTCACCGCATTGACATACAGGGTCTTGTGCTCATCGGTCCATTCATCTGCCCGGTGGGGCAGTTCAAGCCGGCTAATCAAGTCTACGATGTACAAAGAAGTGGGCCTGAACAGCCCGTACCTTCTCATCAGCGCCATGACCCTGTCCAGCCGCTGTACCCGTTCCCAGTCGAGTCTGAGCCTGCCGGCGGGAGATATTTCGACAAACGAGCCTGCAAGCGAGACTCCATTCACGCCGTGGGCGGCCATGTCTTTGAAATGGGTTTCGATCAGGGAAATTTCATCCGGGGGATAATAATAGAAACCGACCACCTGGTTTTCCGGCAGCGGCGGCAGGCTGACTGCGGCCACCTCTATGCTGAACGGAATCTTGAGCGGCTTGCGCCCGGCGCTCTGCAGGGTGATTTCACCGTTGTAGGTCCCGGCATGGGTGTTCAGCGGTACCGGCACATCCAGCCAGTAAAAGAGGTTCTCGCCGCTGAGCAGGGATTTTTCTTTCGGCGCCTCGAGAAGGCGAGCGCGCACGCCGAATACACTGCTCCAGCTTCCCTCGTGGCGGGTAGCGGCATAGCGCCCCTGGTAAAGGACGGGTTTGGTTTTCAAGGTAATATTGTCTTTTACCGGCGGGATCGACACACTTGCCGCAACCTTGGAGAGGTCCTCAAGCGCTTTCACTGCAAAGGCAAACGGGGCGACCGCTCCCCGCGGTACTTTTTCGTAGAGGACTTTCACCCGGTCCCCGACCCGCGGGTTGGCGTAGGGCCAGGCACCTGCAAAGCCTTTGCGCTCGAAAAACAGCATGCCGGCTTCCAGCTCGCTCTGCTGGGGAGCAGGGGCGGCTTCCTGTTCAATGACCCGGGCGGCTGTAAAGAGGTATTTATCCTCCGGTTCGCGGCCCAGGTGGCTGCTGAAACCAGCCGCATAGGCCATCCATCCCTCGCCCTGGATCAATGAGGTTTCCCCGAGCCAGACCTGTCCCCGCTCAGGCCGGCAGGAAAGGCTGAGTCTGGCGCTGGAGGCACCCTCGGGTGCCTTAATCGCCCGGGTGAACTCGGTCCACGGGCGAGTGTAGCCCGACCCGCGCTCACCGGACCCGGCAGTGATACTGTACAAAAGGGTGTCCAGCACGGAAGCGCCGGAGTTGTTAAAAAATTCCAGGCCGGCGCTGAAAAGCTGACCTCCCGCTCTCTCGCTTCTGAATGCAAAACTGAATGATACCGGCCTGCCTGCGTTTACTGTTATCCGGGGACTGACAAGCTCGAGCACTGCCTGGCTGTCCGCATTGACTTCGATGCAGTTTTTCCCGTTTCCCCGGTCGAGGTAGACATCCTGGATGACCGAGGCTGAGCCTGAAGCATCCCAGGCCACAGGACCCTGGTCGGTCCTGACAGCCAAGGCAAATCCGCGTTCCTGGCTTTTACAGCCGTTGATAAAAGCAGCCGCAAATAACACTATCACCAAAACCGATCCAGGCTTGAACATCCGTGCGTCCTCCAGTTTTTATTTCAAAACGGTGTGAAATAAGCGGAAATCCTGGCTGGGGAAAAACCACAGGAAAAACAATTTCGTCAGCAATCATACCACAGAATTGCACAAGATGCAATTAGTTGTGCGCACGGAAATAAAAAAAAGCG
>Ga0272442_10012509_pt1 | contig 10237 bp, 9 predicted proteins | sample SSMForm2O_FD_200262 | JGI IMG/M metagenome (GOLD analysis project Ga0272442, IMG submission 200262) | Marine sediment archaeal communities from Little Sippewissett salt marsh, Falmouth, MA, United States - SSM-Form-2O | ecosystem: Environmental > Aquatic > Marine > Wetlands > Sediment ... | reverse complement strand
GGTAAATACTGGTGTTTTAACATTGTTACCGGTAAAAAGGGAGACCCTCAGTCAGTATTTATCCGTGCTCTGGAGCCGGTTTGCGGTATGGAAAAAATGAAGAAATTGCGCGGCACCGGAGATATGGGCAAACTTACCTGCGGTCCCTGCCGCTGGACTCAGGCTTTTGCTATTGACCGCACCTGGTCAGGCAGACCTCTTACTTCTTTTTCAGCCTGCATTCTTAAGCAGGCCGGTAAAAAAAATAATTTGGCCAGAGGGCAGAGGATCGGTGTTGATTATGCCGAACAAGGCAGAGAAGAGTTTCTGCGTTTTTATCTTAAAGACAATCCTTTTGTCTCTAAAAAATAATATTTTAATTTAGCATGAAGATGAACACTGATGATCAAAGTCACATGTCACAGGTCACATGTCACAAGTAAATATGATGAACACTGATGGATAGGCGACAAGTAAAAAGAAGCCAGAAGTCAGAAGCCAGATGTCAGAATCTGAATATTTATTTTTTTTCACATATCTTATTTTTAATCTATAATTCCATCGACCACTGACTGATTCAATATTCAAAATTTAACATTCAACATTTGCGCGATAGCGAATCCCCAGACCCTATCCGTTATCCCCTAAACGCTATACCCTGTTTCGGCTTCAGCCGAAACTTTTATTAAGTTGCCGCACGTAGTCTTTGAGCTGATAAAAGTCTTTGATCTTGTCCGGGAAAAAAGAAAAAATCGAATTATTATGCTGCAGAGGATCGGACAGAAGATCTGCGTATTTTTTGTAGATCGCTGTGCCCGGGACCGGAGAAAATTCAGCCAAAGATATTTTTGCCCCCAGGGAATGGATCTGGTCGATCTCGGTTTTCAGACGGTCCAGGTCCTGACCGGGAAAACCGAGAAGCATATATACGCTGAATTCGCCTTTTGAATAGCCTGCGTTTCTCAGGTTTTTAACTGCAGTATTTAAATTTTCAGAGCAGACTTTACCCCCCCATTGCTTTTGCAGATCTTTGTCCATAGTTTCCAGGCCGAAATGCGGATTTATGAATCCGCAGTCTTTAAGCAGTTCTGCCATTTCCCGGTCCAGATAACGCAGGTGCATGGCATTGGGCGTATGAAAGTTAAGGCTGAGTTTAAGTTTTTTGATCTTTTTAAAAAGCAGGGCAGCTTCGGCTCTGGGATAGAGCAGAGCATCGTCGTAAAAAACAAAATGTTTAAGGCCTTTGTCAGCATAAGCCGAAATGTAAGCGGTTACCAGACCGGGGTCAAGCCGGAAGAAAACAGGTGATATCTGCTTGATGGCGCAATAGGTGCAGCTGAAAGGACAGCCCCAGGAACTGCGTATGACCGCGTAATCAAGCCCGGTATAGAATTTATCATAAGCAGGGAGGGTGTTGTATATTTTTTCCCGGCTCAGGCGCGATCCTGTGGCAGCAAATATTTCCCGAAAAGCTGAACCAGTAAGTATTTCTGCTCCGGGAAAGATTTTTTTTGCGTGTTTTGGCATCAGTGTGGCATAAGTGCCCCCCAGCAGCAAAGGCAGGTAAGGAAATTTTTCGTTTAAGATCTGTTCTGTGGCTTTCAGGCCTGTGTACCAGTAGGTCATGGAGGAGGTGATCAGGATCAGGTCCGGATCTATATCCTGCAGTCTGGCCCGGAATTCTTTTTCGCTGATTCCGTACTGTCTGAAAATACGCGGTACCGAAGAAAGTATTTCCGGTTTTTTTATCTTTCGGCAAAAGAATTTGCCTCTGCCGTAGAGATCAGTTTTCCTTTTATGGTCAGTACAGTCAATGTATTGTATGGTGTGGCCGGTTTTTGCCAGAGCAGTCAGCAGACAGAGAAAACCATAGGGCTTGAGCCAGAAATCAAATGCGGCAAAATCGTGGATCCAGGGATTGACTGCCAGAATATTCATAAAAAGTATTATACGCTTTTGTGCTATAATTATAAATACTGCGGAGGTAGGATCATGGAATTGGAAAATCAGCTTAAAAAGACAATAGTTTCCTGTAATCTGCTGAAAAAGCGGGAACGGATCATGATCGGTGTTTCCGGCGGCCCGGACTCGGTCTGTCTCCTTTATCTGATCTGCGCTTTGCGTCAGGAATACAAATTGGATATCTGCTGTCTTCATTTCAATCATTTGCTGAGGCCTGAGGCGGATAGGGAAGAAAAATTCGTTAAGGCCTTGTGCCGTAAATTAAAAGTACGCTGTATCACCGAAAGGAAAGATACTGAGAGATTTTTTAACGGTGATTCTCTGGAGCAGACCGCGCGTAATCTGCGTTTTGATTTTTTTCTGCGCGCGAGCCGGGAGCTTAAGATCAAAAAGATCGCTTTAGCTCATAATAAAGACGATGCCGTGGAAACTGTCTTGATGCGCATGATCAGAGGTACTGCCTTGAAAGGGCTGCGCGGTATTTTGCCTTCTTCCCGGATGCGCGGTCTGACCATAATCAGACCTTTGCTGGAAGTAAGGAAAAAAGATATTCTGGCCTGGCTGAAAAAAAGGGACCTGGATTATATGGTCGATAAATCTAATTTCAAAGAAGTTTTTTTCCGCAACAAGATAAGGCTTGGCCTTTTGCCCCGGCTGGAAGAATTCAATCCCAATGTGGTCAGCGCTTTGTTCAACCTGGGCCGGATTTCAGCCCTGGATTATCAGTGTATTGAGAAAATGAGCAAAAATGAATATGACAAGATCAAAAAGCAGAAGGGCCGCTGTCTGATAAAGCTTGATCTGGCACAGCTTAAAAAACTTGATCAGGCTATGCTGCTCAATGTCCTCAGACTGGCTGTGGCCGACGTCAAAGGAAATACCAGAAAACTGGACTTTCGCCATGTGGAAGAGATCCGGGATCTGATACGGTCCCGGCCCGGCCAGAGCATAGTGGACCTGCCTGATCTTCAGGTCAGTACCGGAGATTCCTGGCTGGTAATCAAAGCCTTGCTTTTTTAAGTCTATACCCTATAATAAAATAGTTATGAGTAATAAAAATATAAAAAATAATAAAAAAGGCAGTAACAAAAATAATAATAATAAGCAGCCGCAGCAGCTGCCGCAGTTCCGTTTTGTCCGGGAGATCACTTCTCTGGTTTTGATCTTTATTCTGGGGATCTGGTTCTTTTCCACTCTTTCCGGACTTTATCAGAAACCGACTCTGGATTACAACCGTTTTTTCTCTCTGGTGGAGGATAACCGGGATAATCTGATGATCAGCAGTATAAAGAAAACGGAAAATCTGATGCAGGTAGAATTTACCGATCAGGCTAAGACTCAGCTGAATCTTCCCGGTACTGTGGTTACAGTCTATATCCCTGAGGAAGATACGGAGCTTATTCCTTTGATCAGAAAAAATGTCGATCAGTTTATAATCGAACCGCCTAAAGCCTGGCCGGCAGTAGTGACGTATATCCTGCCCTGGGTCTTGTTTATCGGATTTTTGTGGTTTCTTTCTTCGCGCGGCTCACAAATGGGTTCACGCGTGTTTTCTTTCGGCAAGACCAAAGCCAGGATGTTGGAAAAGGGAAAGACGCCTCCGGTCACTTTTCAGGATGTTGCCGGCATTGACGAAGCTAAGGAAGAGCTGAAAGAGGTCATTCTTTTCTTAAAAGATCCTAAAAGGTTTCAGAGATTGGGCGGACGTATTCCCAAAGGAGTTATCCTGGTCGGGCCTCCCGGCTGCGGCAAGACCCTTCTGGCTAAAGCAGTGGCCGGAGAAGCCGATGCTCCTTTTTTCAGTATCAGCGGTTCTGATTTTGTGGAGATGTTCGTGGGTGTAGGCGCCAGCCGGGTACGTGATCTTTTTGAACAATCCAAAAAAGCTTCCAAGCTGATGGGTAAAGGGGGGATCATTTTTATTGATGAGATCGATGCTGTGGGACGTCAGCGCTTTGCCGGTGTCGGCGGAGGTCATGACGAAAGAGAGCAGACCCTTAACCAGCTGCTGGTGGAAATGGACGGGTTTCAGACTGAAGAAGGGATAATCGTAATCGCAGCTACCAACCGGCCTGACGTGCTTGATCCGGCTTTGCTTCGTCCCGGCCGTTTTGACCGTCACATTGTGATCGATGCTCCGGATATAAAAGGACGGGAAGAGATATTAAAGGTGCATACGCGCAAAATAAAATTGAATGAGAAAATATCTTTAAGTACTATTGCCAGGCAGACTCCCGGTTTTTCCGGTGCTGACCTGGAGAACCTTTGTAATGAAGGGGCCTTGCTGGCTGCGCGCAAGGATAAGGATTCAGTTGGCATGGACGAGCTTCAGGAGGCCATGGAAAGGGTTGTGGCCGGGCCGCAGCGCAAAAGCAAAGTTATTTCCAAAAAAGAAAAAAAGATCATTGCGTATCATGAATCAGGACATGCTATGCTTTCGCTTTACATGAAAAATGTCGATCCTCTGCATAAAGTCTCTATAATACCCAGAGGCGTGGGTGCTTTGGGCTACACTATGCAGCTTCCTGAATATGACCGTTATATCCACAGCAAAACCGAACTTCTGGACCGGCTTTGCGTTTTTTTGGGGGGCAGAGCTGCCGAAGATCTGGTTCTGGGAGATATAACTTCCGGAGCTCAGAATGATCTGGAACAGGCCACTGTTCTGGCCAGAAAAATGGTGACTGAACTGGGCATGAGCTATAAGCTGGGTAATCTTACTTACGGCAAAAAACAGGGTCCTTTGTTTCTGGGCCGGGACCTTGTGGAACATAAAGATTATTCTGATGAAACTGCCCGTTTGATAGATGAAGAAGTAAAAGAACTGGTCGAGTCTGCTTATGCCCGGACTAAAAAAGTTTTGTCCGAACATATCGAAAAACTTAAAAAACTGGCTGAAGTTCTTTTGGAAAAAGAGGTCCTGGATTCAGAAGAAGTAAAAGAGATTGTCGGGTTTAAAGGAAAAAACACTCAGGATGAGAGTAATTCCTCTCCAAATACGTGATCTGAAAGAAGCCGGGCTGTTTATGGCTTCGCTGGGTGTTGACCCTGCGGGCTGTAAAATAATGGCGCCCAAGACAGTATTTTTAGCTTTTAAGGTGAAAGGCATCTCTTCTTACGGAGCCAATATCGCTAAACAGCATCTGCTTTCTCTGGGTTCTGACTCTGCCTTAAGCCGGGCCTGTCTGGTTAAAAAGATCAATACTGATATCATTATTTTCGGCACGGTTTCTCAGCTGAAAAAATTTTGGGAAAAAATTAAACAGCAGCCTTTTGGCCTGAAAGACCTGGCCGGGCAGCTTGCCCCTTATCTGGGGCAAAAAGAACAATGTTTATCTTTCTGGGCCCGGGGCAGAAAATTGTCCCTGAACCGCACCGGGATCTGCGGGATCATCAATGTTACTCCTGATTCTTTCAGCGGTGACGGCCTGATCAGCTCAGGTAAAGTACAGACAGTTGATCTGGCTTTGACCCGGGCTGAAAAAATGCTTGAATCAGGGGCAGATATGCTTGACATCGGAGGGGAATCTACCCGGCCCGGTTCTCAGGCCTTAACCGAGAGACAAGAGCTTGCCAGGGTTATGCCTGTGCTTAAAGCCTTACGCCGCAGATTTAAAAAAACCTTTATTTCCGTGGATACTTACCGTTTGGCTGTAGCCAGAGCTGCGGCTGATGAGGGAGTGGATATTATCAATGATATTACTGCTTTGCGTCATTCGCCCCGGATCGCGGAATTGGTTAAAGAATATAAACTGGGTTGTATTTTGATGCATATGAAAGGAAAACCTTCTTTTATGCAGAATAATCCCGGATATAAAGGCGATGTGGTGGAAGAGATCATTGATTTTCTGGGAAAGCGGATAAATTTCTGCCTGGAACGGGAAATTCCTTTAAAACAGCTGATGATAGATCCGGGTATCGGGTTCGGCAAAAATGTAAAACACAATTGTGAGATAATAAAACGGGCCTATGAATTTAAAACTTTCGGCCTGCCTTTGTTTATAGGGTTGTCGAGAAAAAGTTTTATCGGTGAAATACTCAATGACCGTCAGGGAGAGCGCCTTTCCGGAACTATTGCCGCGAATATAGTTTCCCTGATGGGCGGGGCTGATATGCTGAGAGTACATGATGTGCCTCAGGTCTGCCGGGCCCTGAAAGTCGTTGATACAATTTTAAATTAAAGATGATACAGGAATTTTTTAAACTGCTGCTGATGCCTTTTCAGGACTGGCGTTATCTTCTGGAAATACTGATTCTCTGGATGGTGATTTACCGTATTTTTATTTTTCTTAAAGGGACCAAAGCAGTATATGTATTGCGCGGGATCATAATTCTTTTGATTTCTTTTGTCATTTCACAATGGTTCGGCTTTTATGTCTTGAACTGGATTTTGACTAAATTGTTCGCCTTTTTTCTGATCCTGGTGGCTATTGTGTTCCAGCCGGAATTACGGGAGGGGCTGGTCAGGCTGGGCAAACCTCATTTTTTCCCTCTGGAATTAAAACAGGAAGAGATCGATCAGTTGATAAAGGAAATCGTTATCGCTTTGACCCGTATGGCTAAAAAACGTATCGGGGCTTTGATCGCGATTAAACGGGAGATCAGTCTGAATAATTTTATCGATACAGGTATTTCGCTTAAAGCTGATCTCAGTGCCGAGCTTCTGGAAAATATATTTTATCCTTCGTCTCCTTTGCATGACGGAGGAGTGATCATCGAAGGCACTACCGTGCTTTGTGCCAGTGCACTTTTTCCTTTGACGGATAATCCTAATATCGAACGCAGACTGGGCATGAGGCATCGGGCCGCAGTCGGTATTTCCGAGGCTTCGGATGCTGTGGTATTGATCGTATCGGAAGAAAACGGTGCCGTTTCCATGGCGATAAACGGTCAGCTGACCAGAAATCTTTCTGCCGAAGATCTGCTGACTATACTTAAAGGCCAGTTAAGGAGAGAAAAATGAAGTTTAAACTAAAGGTCGATTTCAGAGCTTTTGTCTGTCATAATTTCTGGTGGAAGATGACTGCTCTGGTTTTGGCGATCATTGTCTGGTATTATGTCAAAGGCGAAATATCCACCGGTGGTATAAAAATTTAAAGCAGATCTTAAGCAGAGAGGAAATCATGAAACTGGGTGTAAACATAGATCATGCCGCGACTTTAAGAGAGGCCCGTAAAACTTCTTATCCTGATCCTGTAGTGGGGGCAATGCTGGCTGAAGGAGGCGGTGCTGATTCTATTGTGGCTCATTTGCGCGCTGACCGCAGGCACATAAAGGAAAGAGATGTTTTTTTGATCAGAGATGCGGTCAGAGTGCCGTTTAATCTGGAGATGTCCACGGTCAAGTCGATAGTCGATATTGCGCTGGAACTGCTGCCTGACAAAGCTACTCTGGTGCCGGAGCGCAGACAGGAACTGACTACTGAAGGGGGCCTGGACCTTAAAGTTAATTTTAAAAAAGTGGAAAAGACAGTTTTACGTCTGAAACAGTCCGGTATTGCTGTAAGTCTGTTTATCGATCCGGTTAAGGCTCAGATAGATAAAGCAGTCAGCCTGGGCGCGGACAGTGTGGAACTGCATACCGGTAAATACGCTAACAGTAAAACCCCTGCCGGTAAAAAACGGGAAAAAGAAAGGATCTGCCGCTGGGCGGAATATGCCGCGGAAAAAGGTCTTTTTGTCGCTGCCGGGCACGGCCTGGACTATGAAAATGTAAAAGAGATAGCACAAATAAAGAGCATAGAAGAATTGAATATCGGGCATTCGATTATCGCCCGGGCAGTATTCGAAGGTCTGGTCCCGGCGGTAGAGGAAATGAAAAGACTTGTTGAAAGAAAGTCCTAAGTCTTAAGTTGTAAGTCCTAAGCAGGAAAAAGGGGAAGAAAGTCCTAAGACAAAAAATGTCTAATTGACCTAATTTCTAATTATCAATGAGTGACATGTGACATGTGACTTGTAACAGGTAACTTTTGCCATGATTATCGGAACCGGTATAGATATAGTCAGTATAGCTAAGTTCAGAACAGCAGTGGATCGCTGGCAGGATCATTTTCTGAACAAAGTGTTTAATCCTGAAGAACTGGAGAGCCTGGATAAAAGCAGGATCTATTTCCAGCGTCTGGCTGCCCGGTTTGCCGTAAAAGAGGCAGTGATCAAGGCAGTATCTGCCAGAGCAGTTCTGGCTTTAAAAGATATTATTGTGCTTAATAAGAAAAACGGGGCCCCTTATTGTAAATTTAAAAAAGATCCGGGCCTGGAAATATTAATATCTATATCTCATATCGAGGAGTATGCCGTTGCCAATGCAGTCGCACAAACGAAGGCCTGAAACCCATAAAGGCGATTACGGCCATGTTTTAGTCGCCGGAGCATCTCCCGGCATGACCGGGGCCGTCTGTCTGGCTGCTCAGGCAGCTTTAAGGGCAGGGTCCGGTCTGGTAACTGCGGCTGTGCCCAGTTCTTTGAATCAAATCCTGGAAATAAAACTGACGGAAGTGATGAGTTTGCCTTTGCCTGAGACCAGGTCCGGCACTTTAAGCGTCAAGGCTTTTCCTGATCTGGCTGCGTTTTGCCGTAAAAGCGATGTCCTGGCCCTGGGCTGCGGAGCATCCACTGATCTTTCCACTGTCCGTCTTTTTCATAAGCTGGTCCGGGAATTAAATATTTTTTTAGTTCTGGATGCGGATGGGATCAATGCTCTGGCTCAAGATATCGGTATTCTGGAAAAGAGAAGATCTTCTTCTCTGGTATTGACCCCTCATCCGGGAGAATTTTCCCGTTTGATCAAAAAAGACAAGGAGTTTATAAAAAATAACAGAAAAGAGCTTGCCAAAGAATTTGCTCTTAGGTATAATTTAATCCTCGTCTTAAAAGGTCATCGGACCATAATTACAGACGGGGATATGATCTTTGAAAATACTACAGGCAATCCTGGGATGGCCACTGCCGGAAGCGGGGATGTGCTGACCGGGATAATATCCGGGCTTGCTGCTCAGGGCATGGGTGCTTTTGACGCAGCCTGTCTGGGCGTATATATACATGGTCTGGCCGGTGATCTGGCTGCCCGGGACCTGACTGAGATGTGCCTTAATGCTTCGGATATTATTACCTATTTACCCAGGGCCATAAAAGAGTCAGGTGAAGATCATCCCGGATTAAAAGTGTAGTAAAACAGGAACTAAAGCGCCGACGTAGCTCAATTGGCAGAGCAGGGGTTTTGTAAACCTCAGGTTGGAGGTTCAATTCCTCTCGTCGGCTTTTTCGCTCTTTAAAAAAAATAAATTATTGCTATCAGCTATGAGCAATGAGCCAATACTGGTATGCGGGTAGGTTCCCGAGTGGCCAAAGGGGACAGACTGTAAATCTGTTGCGCTTGCGCTTCGGAGGTTCGAATCCTCCCCTGCCCACCATACTTTTTTTGCAGAGCAAAAGTGTAAGGCGAAAACGTTAAACGGTCAGGGTAATGAAGCCCGTATCGCTCGCACGAAGACTTTCACCGAAGAATATCGTGCTCCCGGATGTCCGAAGAAAAGCAAAGAAGAGGAAGCTGGACATACGGATAACGTTTGACGGCAACGCACGATAACTCGATTTGAAGACGTAACCGCAGCCGAAAGACGTAATGGGCATCGTAACTGTTAACCGTAGACTTTTTATATTGCGGGTGTAGTGCTCTTCGACGCTGCGCGTCTCGAGGACTACCAGGGTATAAAACCTGATACGCGATCATAGTTTATTATCGTGGGTGTAGTTCGCAGCTCATGCTTTCAGCATTCGCGCGGACTACTAAGGAAAATCACCTGGATTGTGCTGAAGCACTGTAGTTCACTTCACTGCTTCGCAGTTCGTGGACTACCAGGGTAAAAGACCTGGATACGCAAATCGTTTTTTTATATTGCGGGTGTAGTTCGCAGCTCATGCTTTCAGCATTCGCGCGGACTACTAAGGAATAAACCTGATACGCGATCATAGTTTATTATCGCGGGTGTAGTTCAATGGTAGAACACAGGCCTTCCAAGCCTGATATGGCGGTTCGATCCCGCTCGCCCGCTCCATAATCCAGCGCGTAATACGCGCAAGTAATAAGGTAAAAGTAAAAAGGAAAAAGTGAAGAACTCAAGGTGTATTTGACTTTTTACTTAAAACTTAGTACTTTTGACTTGCCGCTGAAAGCGGCTTATCTGTGTCCATCATTTTAATGAATCTTAAATAATCCATGAAAGAAAAAATAGCTGTAATCGGTGCCGGAAGCTGGGGTACTACCCTGGGAGTGATCTTTGCTCAAAAAGGGATACAGG
>Ga0272442_10012508_pt1 | contig 10238 bp, 5 predicted proteins | sample SSMForm2O_FD_200262 | JGI IMG/M metagenome (GOLD analysis project Ga0272442, IMG submission 200262) | Marine sediment archaeal communities from Little Sippewissett salt marsh, Falmouth, MA, United States - SSM-Form-2O | ecosystem: Environmental > Aquatic > Marine > Wetlands > Sediment ... | reverse complement strand
GCTGTATTTGTGCACCACGGGTATCCGCCGCGTCCTCCCGGCCCCATAATCCTGAGGGAAACTGGGCAACCGATTGCACCCTCCCGCGGCTGCGGTACGATTATATGGACAGGGAAGGTGCCGTCAGGCGTCTTGGTGCACCAAGACGCCGCCGTGGTGCCGGCTCCCGGATTGACAACTGCTTGTGACAGGTCCAGTTGCGCCCGCCGGACTTGACCGTGGAGACAGGAAAATGACGTGGAATCGAGTTGGTATTGTCGCCGCCGTGCTGCTCGTCGCCGGCACGTGTTGGGCGGCTGCGGACCGCCAGACGCTGACCCCCCGCAAGGCGATGCCGAAAACTCCCACGGCGTTGTTGCGCGTGCCCGAAGATGCGACCGGCCGGGTGATCGTCAAATTCACCGATCGGACGAAGGCCCGGGTCGAGGCGGCGCAGAACGTCGTCTCGCGGGCCAACACCGACATGGACCCGGTCAACGCGATCCTCGCCGAACAGGGCGTCACCATGCGCCCGGCGATCAACTTCTCTGCAAAGGAGTTGGCGGAGTTGGAGGCCCGCGCGGCGGCATACAGCGGCAAGGCGCAGCCGGACTTGGCGGGCATGACGTATCTCGAGGGGCCGATCGAGGGCGTTCTCGCCGCCGCCAAGGCGCTCAACGACCTCGATCTCGTCGAATACGTCGAATTCGAGACGTGGAACCGCATCCCGGAGTACGGCGGCCCCTCGACCGGCAACCGTCAGTCGGCGGGCAAGACGCTGCTGCCCAACGGCGCGTGCTGCAACCCGGACGGGATCTGTACCGACGAACTCAACAAGGAGGCGTGCGACGCGCTCGGAGGTGTGTACCTGGGTGACGGGACGGTCTGCGCGCTTGAGGACTGCTCCGGCGCGTGCTGCTACGACAGTGGAGCCTGCAAGACCTGGGAGACGCAGGAGCTCTGTGAGAGCTTCGACGCCCATTGGCAGGGACCGTTGACCGACTGCGACACCGCCGGCTGTAACTTGGGCGCCTGCTGCGCCCCCGACAACAGTTGTACAAGCAGCATGACCCAGGCCAATTGCCTCGCCATAGAGGGGGCCCACTTCGTGGGGTACCTCACGACCTGCGGCAGTGAGGTCAACTGCGGCGCGTGCTGCATGCCTGATAGCAGTTGCGAGGACTCGCTCACCCAAGACAAGTGCGAAAACAAGCCGGACGATTATCCCCCCGGGATGGACGGGTTCTACCTGCCCAGCATCACCTGCGATGATGCCGACTGTGAGGAGGCCCAGTGCGGCGCCCCGGGCACCGGCAGTTGTTTCGCGGTCAACGGCTCCTCCCACTGCGACGGGGAGGACTGCTGCGAGAGCGTGTGCGAGCTCGATCCGTATTGCTGCGATGCCGACGAGGGCACCTGGGATGATTTCTGCGTCGCGTTTGCCCATCTTCTCTGCGACGACTATGGCGATCCCGACGGTCCGGATCCCTGCCAGGTCCCATTCAACGGCAGTTGCTACGAGATCCACGCCACCGGGGGCTGCAACAACTCCATCTGCTGCGCGACAGTCATCGAGAAGGAGCCGTTCTGTGAGAACGTGTGGAGCGAGGTCTGCGTCCAGCTCGCCCTGGAGTGGTGCGGATCGCCCGATGACACGGGCTCCACACCCGATTTCGAGACCATTCAGGGGTACAAGTTCGAGGACAGTTATTTCGAAATGCTCGGGGAGATCCCCGAGGAGCTCGACGGGTTCATTCCCCTCCAGGAAGATCTGACGGTGTTCCTCGGCTTCGGCGGGGACGGCTTTGACATGGAGGGCCTCTATGATCTCGGCGACTCGTATGTCGCCCAGGGCATCGACATGCTCGGCCTGGGCAACCTGACTCGCGGCAAGACGATCAATGTCGCTGTGATTGAGCGGGCTTTCTGGCAGGACCATGAAGACCTCGACGTCACGGTCGAGCCGGGCCAGACGCTGATCGAGAAGCCGTCCTGGTTGTATTGGACCGATCACGCGACGGCCTGCCTCGGGATCATCGGCGCCAAGGACAACAACAAAGGCGTGACCGGCCTCGCCCCTCATGCCGACCTCTATTTCTTCCCGATGGTGTCCGTCGAGGAAGGCCCCCGGCCGCTGACCGCGTGGATCAGCGCCGCCCGGTTGCTCTCTCCCGGCGACATCATCTCCGCGTCGTACGGTCCCTCGCCGGGGAATCTCAACACCTCGCAGACCACGTGGACGCTGATGGATATCGCCACGGATCTCGGTATTCTGCCGTGCGTCTCCGCCGGCAACAGTTGCCGGGATCTCTCCGGTTTCCCGGATTTCGGCGACTCGGGCGCCTGCGTCGTCGGCGCGTGCTCCCCGGGCTATCCCTTTTACCGCCTGGCATTCAGCAATTACTACACCGCCGGTGACGTCGGTGAAGGCGGCAACGGGAACGTCGTCCATATCTCGGCCTGGGGCGACGTGACCGTGACCAGCGGCTACGGGGACCTGTTCTTCCCCGACAATGATCCCGCCCGCGCCTACACGGCGAGCTTCAACGGCACCAGTTCCGCCGCGCCCCAGATTGCGGGTCTCGCCGCTTGTCTCCAGGGTCTGGCCAAGCAGATTTACGGCATTCCCCTCCGGCCGGCTCTCATCCGCACCGCCCTGCTCAACGGTGCTTGGCCGCAGGGGGGGCTCATTGATCGGGTCACCGGCGGCTTTGTCCAGGAGGACGAGGGGGATTGCGCCCTCGACCTCAACCCCGATCTCGGACCCAATTACATCGGAGACGACGACGACTTCCGGCGAACCTATCCCCGCACCGACGGCGCCGCCGCCTTCATCTCCACCACCGGCGCGCTCGGCTTCGACCAGTCGCCGTTCATCGATGAGATCGTGATCGTGCGAGGGAAGCACATCTTCGGCAACCATCTCGCGGTCAAGGCCCGCGACACGTGGTATCTCGTCGTCGAAGCGATGTACACCGACCATGACTGGGATCCCAGCGAACTGGCCGGGTTCGGCCAGGTCAACCCGCTCTCAGTGCCTGAGATCCTCGAGGTGGAGTACCTTGCGATCGGCGATATCACGGACATCGTCGCCGTGGGCCATCTCGACAGCGCTTCTGTCCGGCAGATCGCCATTGAGACAGAGGTCGCCTATCCGGGGGTGACCACGCTGCTGTTCATCGAGGCCTTCGACTGGCTGGCGGACCGCTGGAGCTTCGTCGATGTCCAGCTCATGACGCAGACCGGCACGGCGGATGACGGCGACAACGGGTATCTCAGCGACATGACGTCGCCGAGCCGCTTTGTGCGCTATTCGGACAACCGGATTCTCATCCGGTACTGGACATTGGGATTCACCGGCGGCGGGGGGTACGGCGGCGGGAGCCTGCTTAACTACCGCCAGGCGATCGATTTCATCAACCTCCAGGTCCAGGAGCAGTTCGGAGAGCAGTTGCCGTAGCCTCGGCCGCGTTACCAAGTTTGCAGATCACCCCGTGCCCCGGTACGGGGTTTCTTCTTGCGCCTTCCCGCTCTGGAAGACTCACGCGCCGTTATGTTGAGGGCGGACGTAGGTCATGCGCACCCGGTTGCCCGGCGGCTGAAACTCCACGTCCGTCATGAACGACTTCATCAGCACGATGCCGCGGCCTGACGGGATCTCCAGATTCTCGTTCTCAGCCGGATCGGGCACCGCGTCCGGGTCGAATCCTTCTCCTTCATCCTCGATGTCGATCACCACGGTGTGCCGGTCCACGCGGCAATCAAGGGTCACGGTTTTCTTCGGGTCGCTCCGGTTCCCGTGCTTGAACGCGTTGGACAGCGCCTCCTCCAGCGCCAGACGAATGGCGAAGCGGCTGCTCGCGTCGTAGCGACGTTGCGTGATCTCGTGCAGCAGCGCCTCCTGCGCCTGGCGCGCTTCATCACTCTCACCGGTCAGAATGAACCGTTGGCTGTACACTTCGTTGGACGCGGCGTGCTCGGGCATCAAGGGCGTCGTCGAAATGCGCCGGGGATCACGTGAAGCTGCCCATCGCCTGTTCGACCGTCTCGTGGATCTGGAACAGCTTGTTCAGCTTCGTGATCACGAACACCTCGTAGATCTGCTGGTCGATGTTCGCCAGGCGAAGCTGGCCGTCTTTGCTGCGGATCTTGTTGTTGATCGTGATCAGCGTCCCCAGCGCCGCGGAGGACAGGTGGTCGACGTTGTCAAAGCTGATCAGGACCTTAGGCTGAGGCTGGATGTCGATGATCCGGCTGATCTCTTCCCCGATCTGCTGGATGTTGGCCTCATCGAGGATGTTCCGATCCACGAACTCGATGCACGTCACGCCGTCTTGCTCAGCGACACGGAGGCGGGATGCAGCCGAAGTCATGAGTGGAGCACTCCCAGTTGCTACATTGGCCTAAGCGTATCGGGAGGAAGGGGAAAAGGCAATCCCCGCAGCCCTCCGGCACCGGCGATGGGGGGAAAAAGCCGGCGGCGACTCGAATCGAGTCGCCGCCGGTTCACCCATGCTTGTCAGCCCCCCGCGCGAGCCGTCACCGCAGGTACGACGCCGCCCCGGCACCGATCGTATCCGACAGCCCAGGGAAGAGGATGCCCTCGTTCTCCTGTTGGATGATGATTTCCGGTCGGATGAGGATCAACAGCGTCTGCTCCTCCTTGGACGTCATCCGATTGGTGAAGAACCGGTTGATAAACGGGATCTTCGACAGGATCGGGACGCCGGTTTCGACTTCGAACTCCTGGACGGAGCGTTGCCCGCCGAGGAGGACGGTGCCCTTGTCGGGGACGGAGACGGTGGTCCGGATATAGGAACCTTCAAGGACGGGCAACTGGATGGTGCCCTGGAAGACGGCGGCCTGCCCGCCGCCGCCGGCGCCGCCGCCGCCGCCGCCCGCGGCACCGGTGAAGCTTGCCGTCTCCTCCAGTCGGATCACTTCCGCCTGATCGAAGAGCACGGTGATGGTCACATACCGCCGATCGGAAGAGATCACGGCCTCGACGTCGAGCTTGAAACCCTCCGAGAGGCGGTTGATGATCGGCTGGAAGGCGCCGGAGGCGTCGCCGGTAATGGCCTGAAGCCCGGACACGAAGTGCGACTGGGTGGTAATGGCAACCCACGCTCGCTGACCGTTGAAGAAGGTGATTCGCGGCGCGGTGAGAATCACCGATCGGCGATCCGCCTGGGTCGCCTCGATCAGCAGGTCGACCTGAATGTCGTCAAGGAACTGCACGCCGGTGACGAGGGCGGGACCGGCCTCGAGAACCGCGGTCCCGAACGATGTGGTGAGGCCGACGCCCGCGGCATCCAGAAGGCTCAGCGATCCCTGCGATACGCCGATCGGGGCGAAGCCCTGCGTGGTCCGGATCGGCGATCCCGTCGGGCCGATGAGGTATTGAATGCCGGTCGCGGTCGCGTTGGGTATGCCGAACATCGACCCCCACGGGGCGGCAAGGTTCCTGTCTCGGAACGCCATGCCGGTGGCGACGCTCACGGGCGGGACGGTGCCGTCGGCATTGAGGTTCGGCACGTCGTAGACGAGCGGGTCTTTCAGCGTCCCGTCCACGTTGAAGACGTCGCTGAGGTGGGCCAGCGGGTCCACGAGTTTTGCCTGGTTGTAGAAGTCGTTGTTCGTGTTGAAGTACAGGTCGAGGTCGACGCCGATGCGCTCGAACCAGTCGGTGCTGACGTTGAGCACGCGTGTCTCGACGTTGATTTGGAGCGCCCGGATCTGCCGAAGCTGGGCCAGGAGGCCTTCGATCAGGCGGTGATTGCGTGGGGTGTTGGTGATGATGAGGTTGCCGTTCAACTCCTGGAGGCTTCCGGGTTCGCCGCCGAGTTCTCGCCAGCCGTTTGGATCGACGTTCTCTTGAATGATATTGACGATCTGCTCGACGAGTTCCTGTCGGGTGAGCCGGTCCGCTTCGCTGCCGGGGTCTCCGAAGAGGGAGCCTCCGCCCCCGCCGTAGCCGCCGCCTCCTCCGCCCCCGCTGCCTCCCCCGCCCCCGCCGTAGCCCCCGCCTCCGCCGCCTCCGGACCCCCCGCCTCCGCCGCCTCCGCCGTACCCTCCGCCCCCGCCCTGTCCAAGAGCGCTGCTGAGGTCAAGGTCGGGGGCGTTGTCGAAGTAGGGCACTTCGAACAGCAGGTCCCGAATGTCATACACGACGATCTCCACGCGTTTGCGCAGGGCCTCATCGCTTGAAATCGTCAGCATGCCGTCCTGAATCGCGTACTGCGGGCGCAGGTCCTCGTCCTCTCCCAACTGCTCCATGACCCGCGCCAGCGCGGTGGAGACGGAGACTTCGTCCAGTTGAAGCGTGATCTCGGCCTCGCGGTCGACGCCGATCAGATTCAGCGCCTTCCAATCGACGTATATGGTCACGCCGCTGACCTGCTCGAAGAAATTAAGCACTTGTTCGAAGGTGTTGGCGGTGAAGTCGATGGGAACCGAGGTGCTGGCCAGTCTCTGGGCGACCTCCCGGTCTTCCACCGTGTCGTGGAAGCCGCTCTCGTTGTACCGCATGATGCTGATCTGCGACCAGTCCTCGGGGTACTGCATGAGATCTGAAACGCCCCGCTTGCCCGGTCCGGTGATGTTGCGCGTTGGGGGGATCATGCGCTCCTGGTTCTGGAGGGGCTGGATGGAATAGGCCATCTCCTTCCGGCGCTGGATCTCCACGTATTCCTTGTAGATCGCCGTGGTTTCCAGCATGTCCTTGATGAGCAGCGCCGTGGGATGCAGGGGGTCGAGGAAGAGGATCTCGTCGATGACCTGAAGGGCCTCTTCGTACTTCTCTTCCATCTGGAGTTGCCGCACGCGCCGCAAGCGCTCGTTGATCTCCTGCTGGCGCTTGGCCTCCTCGCGTTTGCGTTCCAGCCGCTGTTGGTCGATCTCGCGGATCCGCTTCTCCTCCTCCTCGATCAGGCGCGAGGTCTCGCGCTGTTTGGAAACCTCGGCGATTTGCGCCTCGGCCCTCTGGCGCAGCGTGGTGAACTCGCCCTCCGAGAAGCGCGATTTGTTCTGATCGAGCTTGACCTGCGCGGTGACGGCGAAGCGCTGCGCGCCGTCGAAGTCCTGCTGCTCCAGCAGTTCCCGGGAGCGCTTCATCGCTTCCTCGAACTCGACTTCGGCCTGCTGCTTGAGGACCCTGCGTTCCTGTTCGACCTCGTCGATCGTGGTCCCGCGATTCATGTAGATTTCGGCCTGTCGGAGGCCTTCCACGGCCTCTTCATTCCCGGGCAGGTAGCGCAGGACTTGCTCGTAGGCCCGGATGGCATCCGGCCAGCGACCGGCGTTGAAGTGCTCTCGTGCCTCGGCGAGGGCCGCCTGGCCCTTTTCCTGATCGGATTGCAGTTGCGTCGGCTGCTCCTCGTCTTGGGGCGCGGCCCACACCGGCGCCGGGACCAGGCAAACCGCCATACCGATTGCTCCGACGATCGCACACGTTCCGATTCGTCGCTCCGCGAACAACTTCACTTCGTGTCTCCCAAAACGCGCGGCCGGGCGTCGGCCAAACGCAATTGACCTTCGTGCTCAGGCTGGTGCCTAGTTTGGGAGGTGTTGGCGCCGGGGACCGCCCGGCGACGCGACCACCCACCCCGTCTGCTGAGACTCGGCATCAGGTTATCTCGGGCGGAAAAGGTTCGCAACCCGTGTCGGACAAAGATCTTCCGGGCCTGATTCCGGCTGCCGCGGGTCGGTCCCGGGACGATGGCCCAGGCCCGCCTTTGCGGTCGGCCGATGCGGCGTTCTTCTGCCCGAACCACCCGGGGGCCGCCTCTGGAAGCGCGGCCTGGGAACCGACCGCAACTCGGCAGCCCGGGCAAAGGTGGTAGGATTGGCTGTTTTCATGGCCGTTTTGTGGGAGGTCTTCCGGTGGAAAACGCCGCCCAGCCTCTGCGTGTCCTGGCCGCGCACGAGTTCGTCCGCCGCCTGCGAGATATGACCGAGGACCGGGGCAGGAGCTTTGCCTTCTTTCTCGGGGCAGGCTGCTCAGTCTCCTCCGGCATTCCGGCCGCGGCCGGACTGGTCCGGCAGTGGCTCGCCCGCCTCCGCGATCTGCGCTGCCCCGGTGCCGAAAACCTGCAGCACTGGGCCGCGGAAGAGATCGGCAGCTACGACCCGCTCGATCCGGCCGCCAGCTACGGTGACGTGATGGAGCAGTTGTTCCTGACGCCGCAGGAGCGTCGGCGCGAGATCGAGCGGCTCTGCGATCATCGTTGGCCCAGCTTCGGCTACGCCGTCCTCGCGGCGCTGGTTGCCATGCCCGGGGGCTGCTTCAACGTCGTCCTCTCGACCAACTTCGACGAACTGGTTCCCGACGCCCTCTATCTCTACACCACGGCCCGGCCGTTGGTGATCCTCCATGAGTGCCTTGCCGGTTTCATTCGCCCTTCCCCCACGCGTCCGCTCGTGGTCAAGCTCCACGGCGACCATCGGCTCGCCCCTGCGAACACCGACGAGGAAACCGCGTCCCTCAAGCAGCAGATCGAGGCAAGGGCCCTCGCCGCGCTCAGCGATCGCGGACTGATCTTCATCGGGTACGGCGGGCGCGATCGGGGCATCACGGGCATGCTGCAGCGTCTCCCCGCGGAGGCGCTGCCCCTCGGCGCGTACTGGGTCAACCGCAATCTGCCCCCGAAACCGCTGCTTGACTGGCTGATCGAACGTGACGCCATCTGGGTCCAGAGCGGCGATTTCGACAGGCTCATGCTGCTTGTTCACGACATCTTCGAGTTGCCTCATCCCACGAAGGAGCGCTTCGATCGGCTCTTCGACGGCTATTGGAAGACCTACCGCCGGCTTTCGCGCGGTGTCACCACCCTCGCCGGCGAGGACGAAGAAACCCGCGCCCTCAAGGAAGCCGCCGAGCGTACCGACCGATCCTTCGTCGACTGGCGCTCGGTCGAGTTGAGAGCGCGTCACTGGCGAAAGACCGATCCGGCCCGCGCCGATGAGATCTATCGCACCGGGTTGGACCAGTTCCCGAACATCCCGGAGCTGCTCAACAACTACGCCTGTTTCCTGTGGCAGAATCGCGGCGATCCCCACCAGGCGGAAGAGTACTTCAAGCGTGCGATCGGCCTGCGGCCCGCGGATCCGAACCTCCTGGGCAATTACGCCGGTATGCTGCTTGCCGAAGGGCGGCGCGACGAGGGTCTCGCGATGCTGAACCGCGCGCTCGCTCACGATGACCCCTCCAATTACGACAAGTGGCCCGCCGAACGCCTGTTTTATCTTTATGCTCACGGTCCGGACGATCAGCGGCTGCCGGCCCTCCGTTCGCTGAAGGAGTTGCTCATCAACGGCGCGCGCTCCGAGGAGTGGGATTTTTCGCCCAACATCCGCCGCGCCAGGGACGAGGGTCATCCCGAAGCCGACTGGCTGGAACGTCTTGCCGCCGTCATCAACGGCGAGGTCGATCTCTCCATACTGGACGACTGGCCGACTTGGCGCAGGGTCTGACGGATTGGCGGCGTGCCTGTCCGTGGACGGCTCCACCGGTTGTCACGCGCTCTCTCGCAATCTCCTGCGTCAGTTGGAGAGTGGTCCCGGCCGACAGTTCTGCGCCAGGGGAGCAAGACACCCACCCTCCCGCTATATCTTGGAACGCCGATGTGGCAATGGGGCACAGGGTCGCAGAAAGGGTCAGGCCGACGTATGCGCCGCCGCCTGTACCGTCGTCGAGAAGCGACCTCGGCGCCTGAGCGACGCCGGAGCCGCCCTCGACAGTCTCGCTCTTCTCTCCAGCCCCGGCGATGTCGTTGCCCGCAGCGGAGGGAAGCCTTCAGGCCGAGCTCGACACCCTGAAGCTCATCGGCGTCAAGATCAATCGATGTCATCGGCGTTCTCAGAGCATCGGGGAAGATCCGGCCCTCATTCCCACGCGGCAGGGTGTGGACATCGTGATCGTCGCCAGTGGTGAGCCGTTTAGCAGGCCCAAGTTCCGTCATCCGGGGCCGGTACGCTCGATGAAAACGGCGCCAGCGTTCCCGAAGCCATGCCCGGACCGTCTCCCTTCGCCGCCTCAACGGTCGATCGTCAGATCGGCGTACACTGTTGCTGCGATGGCTCAGCTCTTTGCCCGCGAAACCCCCGTCGCCTACGCGCGCATCGCGGTCGAACGCGCAATCGACCGCTATCGCGACGGGCTGACGTATGGCATTCCATCAGCGCTGGCCGGCCTTGCGCCGGGCGAGCGTGTGCTCGTGCCGCTGGGTGCGGGCGATAAACTTACCGCGGGCTATGTGATC
>Ga0272442_10012507_pt1 | contig 10238 bp, 9 predicted proteins | sample SSMForm2O_FD_200262 | JGI IMG/M metagenome (GOLD analysis project Ga0272442, IMG submission 200262) | Marine sediment archaeal communities from Little Sippewissett salt marsh, Falmouth, MA, United States - SSM-Form-2O | ecosystem: Environmental > Aquatic > Marine > Wetlands > Sediment ... | reverse complement strand
ATACGTCTTGAAGCTCTTCAATGGAAGGCACCGATTGTTTCCATATGGGGTCGTCTTTTTCTCGGATCAATCCCAGGAAGTGTCGGCTTATCTTCATGGGATAAACCTGCTTGACCCGTTCGATCTCTTTTAAATCTGCGCCCAATCTAGTTAGAACTTCATTTACACTTTCAGCGCGTTGAGGTGGCTTATCGTCGTCTGAATCATCAATTAAAGACGATTTGCTACCTAAAACACATGCTGCGTTAGACATAAGACTTGCCTCTAATTAAAATAGTTTTTAAATTGTATATTTCATATATCAGTGCTTTTAAAGTCTTAAATATCATTCTAAGAACAATTATCATGTATTTCTCGGATCCAAAAAGAAAACATCCATTTAAGTGGTTTGATAGGTGTCTATCAAGTTGCATTGCGAAGTATTTCGCTTTCATGTATTTATCGAAATTGCCGTCCACCATTCACATAGATAAACCTATTGATCCTACGATACAACCATAAAATAGGATAAATCGATTTAATTGGTTATTATATCAAAATATGATAGATTAAGAGACTATTTAACAACTTATAAGGTTAATAACGTGTAAAAACAAAATAAAAACTATAATTTGGAAATAAATGTCTTGAATAGTTGAATATAATGGTTATTGAGATCTTAAACTAATATATTGGTCTTTTTTGACATTTAAGGTTCATCTATTTTGATTTTTAAAGTACGTGGCACTTCCTATGATAAAGCCATCCGCGAATGTGCATAATATTATGACAATCATATTACATAAGATTATTTATAATATTTGTAAACAATTGCAGAAGTTTTTAATTACAACCTCCTTATTCGCGGATTCTATTAACCCTCCTCGATGGCAAGGCTGATTGCCTCCGGTGGGATGTCGGGGTTGAGTTTCTCCAGTCCCGGGCGGAGTTTGGAGATGAGGACCACATCGGCGCGGGTCTCTCTGCCCAGAGTTCCCTGGAGGCCGCAGATCTCTTTGAAACAGCCCATCGCCTGCCAGCCCAATTCTCGAAAGAGTGATATTGCGGGTTGCTCCACCAGGGCGTTTTCGGAGCAGTCACACATCCAGACCTTCCCCATGTACTTCGAATGATTGCCGAATTAAGAACATCGTATATTCGATCTCATCAGGAGAGCTTATGCCTACTTGGACATCGCCGTTCCCCCAATGTCCCTGTCCTGTGACATCCTCGCATAACCCTTTGGGATCGTTGACCTCGTCAAAGGTCATGTTGAGATTTAATTTAAGTCGACGTTTCTGTGGAATTATATCTACAAAGTTTGTGGTCGTCTTATAAGCAATATATTGCTTTTTGACCTCTTCTTTTACCGAGGAATCGAGGTTCATTATTCGCGTCCTCAGTTGTTTGAATAAATCCCCAATCTCGCCTTGTAATCGGTCGGAGAAATCCTCCATGGAGTAGTTCTGACCACCATTCCCTGTTTTATCAAAGAAATGATCTTCAAGCAATTTGGCTTCAGGGATTGACCATATCTCGGTCGCCAATTCGGCCAAACTTTCCGCCCTCTCCAAGATTAAGGGCCCGTTCCATCTGTCGAGCTTAGCAAGCCTGCGATTTAACCGGATAGGGCTATCGGCAAAACCACCGTCTATATCCCGTTTGTCAAGAAAAGGTCGATCTCTCATCTCCGAGTTGTAGGCAGTGAGAGTCAGATTCCCGATAGTGTGTAGATACTTGGAATGAACCATCTCCCAGTTATCTCCCAAATCCTCCACCCATTTCGGAGATAGCCTCTTGTTTTGAGGCATGATATGTTCTATCGTGAAGTCGTCAGTGCTCACTGGTTCTTTGCGCTTCCAATTCTCTAACTTTCTCAAAAGGTAGTTTCGAAGACGAAAATTATACATATCCTTTGATATGAACTCCTGCCCGAATTCCTCGTCTCGGGGGAATCGTCGATAGGAATACTTTTTCAGGAAATCTCGCTTTAAGCTATTAAGATAATCGTCTTTATCGATAGCTCTGTACAGATTGGCAAAGGTTTTGTTCAGAGAATTTGTAGGTATGCCGCATACTGCCCGTCTGAATACGTAGCTTTCTACAAGCTTCAAGATTTCGATGAATTCTTCTCTTGTAATCACTTGGCTCTGGTAATCGTTGTATACTTCCAAAAGGAAGGGGGAGGCGACATCGATTCGAAGGGTGTTGATATCGCTGAGTACCTTTTTGATGCCCTCATCATCGTCCTGTGAGAAGGACAGCTTGGAGAAATATTTAGAATATTTATATATATCTATTACAGCATCTTCGATAGGTGTCCCCGAGCGCTGGACATACCTTTTAAAATCCTCGTAGACTTCCCCAATCTTGGGAATATTCCCATTGTTCTTCACAGTAAGATAATCACGCATAAACCGATCGAACAGCTTATCAGACCCTGCCCGGCTGAAGTTCTGTTCCATAGGATACCAGTAATCTATGTACAGTCTAGTTTGTGTTTCTTTTTCCAAACCCATTAGGATGTAGTTTCGGATCAGATCGGCCTGAGAAAGATCCAAACCGGTGGAATTAAGGCTCTCGAATATCAGCTGAGGATTGTCGTAATTACGGTCAAGGGAGACATCCACAATAATGAGCCTGCTGATGGCTTGGTAGATATCAATAGGATTTACCTCACTATTTTGGATTTCATCCCGGAATAATCGATAGTTTTCGACTATCCTCTTGGATGCGGGAGAGGGAAGCTCCCGATCTTCGATGAGGCGAATATAGGTTTCTTTATCGCTCTTAGTCGGTATGATCTTGTAGCGTTGATCGCCTTCCTCTTCGTTGTTGAACAAGTAGTAATTATTGATCTTCTTGCGGGTTATGTCAGATTGTATATTATTCTCTTCAATAACTTTGCCGAGAGCGGCTAACAGAAGGGATATGGTGACCAGCCGCTGCTGGCCGTCAATGACCAGAAGTTGTGATACTGCGGTGGACTGATAGATGCCCTTCTCAATATAGACCACGGACCCGATAAAATGGGCAGGAACTTTTTCGTCTTCGGATAAACGCAAAATATCGTTCCATAATTGTTGGCATTGTTTTAGTGTCCAACTGTAAGTGCGCTGGTAGATGGGGATTACGAGTTGTTTTCTCCCATCAAGTAAACTGAATAAATTCGCTTGTGTGGCCTTCGTAAATGTTCCCTCCTGTATCCATCACTGTCTTAAGGAAATCATGCCACTAAAAAAATCTTTGGGATAAAAACCGAGTCGCATAATACCTGATCATCAAATGAACAGATCTTGGCGCTCTTCGTTGATCACACTTCAGCCTCCAAGCCCTTTATTACTTCGGGAGCGCGGAGGGTCACGAATACCCCATCCTTTAGGGCGGGGACAAAGTGAACCCTCGCCCGTTTTTCATGCTCTGAGCTGGTTTCAAAACTATTTATGCGCCCCTCTGCCTCGAATTGAAGTTTACACACCATTTGAGGCAAAGGATGGCGATTCTTCCATCTAGGTGCTTGACCTGCAGAAACCAACATGTAGCGCTATTTTGAAACCTATTCACTGCCTACATTGCCTTAACGAAAAGATTTTATCGTAATATAAGCTGTAAACAAGAGTGGTTCTAATGAATAACGCTGAAATATATCGGAAATTATTCGCAGCATTTGCAGGAGGTGAACGAGACGAATTTTTTAAGGTAGCTCAAGAAATAATTGAATATGAGGTGGGGAAACATAACAATAAATTAGCTAGAGATTTGCGCCACATATTATATAATAATGGCGAGGTTAAATTCTATTCCGCACAATATAAAAACGCATTGCAAATCCCAAGAGATACCGAACGAGGATTGCCTTTAGTGGAGATAAAAGAATGTAACCGAGACTGGTTCGAAATTATAGTGGAAGATAATATAGAGATGATTCTCAAAAGAATAATCCTCGAAATTGCCATTACCTGTGATAATGAATGGCTTACCAAGAAAAAAAAGAGGTCCCCCACCACGAAATATTATAAGAACTGATGCTGAACGGGCAGAATTCGGTGAACGTGTTTTAAAAGAAAGTGACTCCATATTACAAAATTTTAAAGATTCTGAGGCCAAGTACGGGGATAAAATTGATCCTGCATTAATATTTAAGATAAAAGCGAACTCACCAATTAGTGATAGTGATCTCGATCGAATGGGGCTTAAAGTCCTTGCTGTGAATCATAAGGATGCTGTTGTAGTATTCGCAGATGACGAACATCTGACCGAATTTAGGAGAGAGATTACAGAATACTCTGGTGAAATCCCCACCAACCAAAGAGGGGCAAAACATGCGTTCGTCCATGCGTTAGAATCTCCTCGTGAAATAAATTGTGATGAAAAATTAGGTCTTAGATTAAGGCAGCAACCTCTAGAAAATGAAGCGGTCACTACATTGGATATTGAATTATGGCATTTAGGTAAAGATTATAGGATGCAGATGCTCTCATGGAAAGATAGTATCCGTAGGATGTTAGAAGAGGAAAGTGGTGGTATAACTGATTTCTATGCGGGGAGGTCATTATTTATTATACGGGCAGAAGTTCCATCATCTGTATTGGAAGATATCCTTAATTTGGGTCAAGTAGCAAGAGTAGATAGACCCCCTAGAAATACAATAGATTTAGCAAAAATCAAACGTACTTCTTTGGATGATATTGGTGAGATCCCCTCCCCAGAGGATGATAGTCCAGGTATTTTAATCGTTGATTCTGGCATAATGAGTGGACATCCACTTTTAAAAACTGCAATTGGCGAAGCACAATCATATTTGGAGGGAAAAAACCCTGTTGATGAAAATGGTCACGGCACTGCTGTTGCAGGTGTTGCATTATATGGAAATTTGCAAAAATGCATTAACCAGAGGGAGTTTAATCCAGAAATATGGATATACTCGGCTAGGGTTTGTGATGAGGATGGGAATTATGATAAAAAGAAGCTTCCTGAAACACAACTACGCAATGCAATAAAATATTTTATTAATAACTATGATAATATTAAAATTATTAATATGTCTATCGGTGATTCTGAAGAGGTATATTCTTTGGAGGATCCCCATTCACACAGATTAGCGGCGTGTATTGATGAAATCGCTTTTGATTACAGAGACAAAGATATATTATTTGTCGTATCTGCGGGAAATTATGAAAAAAGTAGATACAGTGCAGAATATCTCGGTGAGGAAACTGTGGCCAAATATCCACATTATTTGTTGGATGATCCTAATGCGAGAATAATCGATCCAGCAACCTCTGCACTTGCCCTAACCATTGGATCTCTTGGTTTGGGACAGGGATCTAGCACGTAACTGGTCACTTATAACTATAGCTAGCGTTGAAGATTTTCCATCTCCATTTACAAGAATAGGGCCTGGAGTAAATAACATGATCAAACCAGATTTAGTCGGACGTGGAGGAGATTTAACACTTGAAAACGGGTCTGGGCCCGTAATTGATCCATCTATGGGGGTAATTACAACAGAAAAGGACTTTCGCACAGAGGGTCTATTTACAAGCGAGAGTGGAACCAGTATTTCGGCTGCAGAGATATCTCATCTGGCTGCAAAATTGAGGAGGGATTTTCCTGATGCAACTTCTAACCTAATAAAAGCATTATTGACTGCATCGGCAAAAATACCGGAATTTAGGCCATCTCCCCTGGATAAACTCAATTTAAAGAGTGGATCTGCTCAAGACTTGTCTAGTCTGCTTAACATTTATGGCCATGGACGTCCAAGTTTTGGTAAAGCATTTTCCATTAGAAACAGAGTGTTATTAATTGACGAAAGTGAACTAAATCCGGATGAAATCACCGTTTATGAGATTCCAGTCCCAGAAGTGTTCTATAGTGGTGGCGGTAGAAGGGCGATCTCAGTTATACTTGCTTTCGATCCCCCAACAAGACCAAAAAGAAAAGAGTATATCGGGACTACGATGGAGTTCCATCTTTTTGGAGACGTAGATGTTGAGCAAATAACACAAAAATATGCAAAAATGGTAGATTCTGATGCAGAGGATGAATGTAGTTCAGAAGGATTAAATCAATTAGATCATAACGAAATCAATTTAGTTCCAGGAATAAATTTGGCAAGAAAACGCACGATTCAGAAGCGAATGTGGATAATAGATGGTGATTCCAAAAGACGTTATGATTCGCTGAAATTAGTAGTTACTTGTAAGAATAAATGGTTAGAGTATGAAGACTACAAGCAAAGATATGCCGTTGTTGTAACAATCGAACAAAGAGAAATGGTCGAATTATATAACGAAATTGAAGCCAAAATTAATGCGCAGATACGAGTACCATTGAGGACAAAAATCCACACGTCTTAAGTGAGATTTGCTAAGATCGGGTTTTAAAATAGCGCTGTAAGCTGGTTTTTGCAGGTCAAACATCTAGACGGAAAAATCGCAATCATTAGCCTTTAAATAGTCCGTATATTTCAATTCGTTATCCAGGGCCGCATGAATAGTTTTGAAACCAGCTCTCTTTTAAACCGATAAACATTGGTTGACTGCTCAGAGGAAACCGAAAGCAAAGCTTCAATTGTGCAGATCAGGGAATCTGGGCAACAAAGACACAAAGATTTCTGAAATCCGGAAAACCGGCCGCACACAATTTGATTTCCAGCCTTAACTCGGCTCGATTTAGGGGGTTATGGCTAGGCAAATCACTTAATGTACACAGAAATCAACTCACTTTTCGCAGTAAGGCTATGCCAAATCTATCATTTTTCACTTGAGATAATGGGTGAAAATTGAGACGTTGATCCACCTTATTAGTAATAATAATTTAAATTAAATTTGTAAAATCTGCACACGTGGTCAAATATTTTATAATATAGTATTTATATATTGTTCTCAGTGGTTGTGTGGATCTGAGTCAGGCTCAAAAAGCACATTTTATGGTGTTGGAGCATATCGAATTTAAAAAACCGATAGCAGAAAAATTACTGAGCGTTCAAACCGTTAATGCGAAAGGTGCGATCAACATCTTGTGATGGCTTTAGATTACCAAGCGTTCCAATTTACCCCATTATGCACCACCCTAATGAGGGGGAATAGCTGCTGACGAGATTAATACGCAATTATCGACAGCTATCGCCCGTAATGTCCATCAAATTGCCACGTTAATTCCCTAATTTCCGCCGAGTTAAGTTCCAGATCATCCACGTCGATCCGGCCGGAGATGAGCTTGGGGAGGAGAATGTCGCGGGTGCGGCGGAGAACTAAATTTGCCTCTTGTAGTATTTCCCTTTGATCAAATATGTCTCTTACAATGTCCTTAAAAGATTGTTGAATGTTCGTGGGTGGAATCAAGATAGGAAACGATGACAATACTTTTGCATTGGCATTAGGTTGAGCTGCTCCACCAATATTTGATTTTATAAAACGTTTATAATCATCCGATTCAACTATGAGTCCAATATAATAATTATCATAATCTTTGTTGACGCGGATTCTGACTAAATAGGAGGCAAATACTGATTTTGGATGTCTTTTGTTAAGCCTCTTTGCATATCCCGTCGTTGCCCCTGTTCTTGCTATAACTATATCTCCCTCCTCTAGGGTATATTTTTCAAAATTCTTTTTCGGAATTTCACAGTATGGAACTGTATCCCAGTTAATCATATACAGAACGATGTCAGTTATTCTGAGAAATTTGGGCCCAACAGGATCCTGTTTAGAACTTGCTGTATATCCATAGTTTATGAGATCGCAAACATCCTGCAGCGTTTTCACTTCCCACCCCTCAGGCTTCGGCCCAAACTCGGATTCCTCCATCCGCACATTCTCGTGCCCAGGATATAGGAAATTGACGAACCACTCTCGGTAGAGGGCCTGGGCCATCTCCTCCAGGAAAGAGAAATGATCAGATTCTCACAATCCGGAACTCGCATATGTTCAACTGTAGCTCCAGATCCAAGCGATTTTATCTGTCCCTGAAGATCATTTTCGAGGAATGAATAAAGCAGAAATCTGTTATCAAGTTTTGATTTGTCTGCTCTGTACATCACAAGCCTTTGTCCAAGGAATATTCTATCAGGAGATCGTAAGAGACCAACTTCACCAAGTGGTGCTTCTCTCGTCAGGATGACATCCCCTATGTGGGGCCTACCTCTACGAGCCCACTTCTTAAATATTTTCTCTGTCACATATTTTACATTATTGTGATTTACCCAGCCAGATCGAACATTGGTTGTCCGTATCATTTTATAGGGAGTAGGTCCATCTACGGTTGGCGCAGTTTTATTAATGCAATCAATGATTTCAGAGCAAACTTCGGATATCCGGAATCTCGGCCAACCTTTAGTCATTATAAAATCTCCAGAAGCTGAACAGTATTTTCACTTATTTTTACCTCAAGATCTCAAGCCTCCAAATTCAGCCGCTCAAGCTCCTCGTTCAACTCCTCAAGCCGCTCGGCGAAGTCGAAGCCGTCGTCCTCACGCTCGGCAACGCCGACGTAACGGCCAGGGTTCAGGCTCCAACTCTGCAACTCGATCTCTTCGAGGGTGGCAACCTTACAGAGGCCTGCAACGTCCCGATAAGCGCCGTCTGGGAAGCTCTCTTTCATCAGGTACTCGCAACCCAGTTTTGTCTCAACCTCCTCGCCACAGTAGAGGCGGGTGATGTTGGCGAGAAACTCGATCTGGTCGGGTGTAAACTCGCGGTGGGCGCGGTCGATCTGGCTGTAGATGTGCCGGGCGTCGATGAAGAGAACCTTCTCCTTTCGGTCGGGGTCGGTGGTCTTCTTGCCCCGGTCGAAGAACCAGAGGGTGCACGGAAGGGTCACGGTGTAGAAGAAGTTCTATCCAACGGCGATCATGATGTAGACGGCCCCTTCCCGAATCATCTTCTTTCTGATCTCAAGCTCTGAACCTCGGGCGTCGCTCGCCGAGTTTGCCATCACAAAGCCTGCTCGACCCTTCGGGGATAAGGCGCTGTAGAACGTCTGAATCCATATGTAATTTGCATTGTCGACGTTCGGAATTCCGAGGGCGAATCTGGGATCGTCCTTGATCCGCTCCTTGTCCACGTTGTTCACGTTGAAGGGCGGATTTGCCATCACGAAGTCGAACCTTGCGAGGCTCTCGTGGACGTCCTCGTAGTAGGTGTTCGCCTCTTTGATCTGGCCGGAAAGACCGTGAACCGCGAGGTTCATCTTGCAGAGCCTGACCGTCTCTGTGATCTTGTCCTGGCCAAAGAAGCTCAGCTCCTGGAAAGGGTCCTTTTTGTGATCCTTCAGAAAATGGGCAGCCTGGACGAACATGCCACCAGATCCGCAAGCGGGGTCGAGGACCCGGCCATGAAACGGCTGGATGATGTTCTCGATCAACTTGACGACGGTTGTGGGGGTGAAAAACTCAGCCACCTTTCCTCCCCTCACTCATGGCGAACTTGCCGAAGAAGTACTGGTAAATGTCGCCGAAGAGGTCGTCGTCAGCATCCAGAACCGACGACGGTAAGTTGAAGTTCTTGAGCAGCGAGACGAGGGATCGATTGTCCAGCCGGTTGTACTCGTTCTGGGGGAGGACACCTCTCAAGTCCTCGTTCTCTGCCTCAATTGCCTCATCGCATCCCGGATTGCCCGACCCACGTCCTCGCCCTCGGGAAGCTTCATCAGGTTCGAGTACCGGCCCTTTTCCGGAAGGTACATGACGCCTTGGGCCTGGTAGTCGGTCTTGCCGATAGTGCGCCGAACGGTGCTTTTTCCTTCCAGCTTTTTCTGGGCCTTGGTAAATTTGTAGTCTGCGTACTTGAGAAAGATCAGCCCTAAAACAGGAAGCGCGTACTCAGAAGACTTAAGATCCGAGTTCGCCCGCAGTTCGTCGGCCCCGTCCCACAACCGCTTCTCGATGTCACCATTTCCTGGCATTTGAACCCCTCCTGACGGTAGCTTGACCTGATGATATCCTTTAAGCATTTTCCTCCTGTTGTTTATATAGTTCTGATCTTTCGATCCCGTATTTAACGCGACATTCCTGAGGTCCCACTTACGACATTTTCTTAGGCATTAAAAAAACGTAATGAATATAGGAATTAGGAATTAAGAAGTTTTATAGTCGAGAACCAATTATGTGAAACTAACTGGTTCTCGACAGAATAGCGCTTAACGACACGAATAGGTCAAATCTCTAACTCTTGCAAGTTCGGGATTTGCCCGAAAAGTATCGTTAAACACTATAAGAAGTTTTAAATTACATATTATGATAATATGTATCGTTC
>Ga0272442_10012506_pt1 | contig 10239 bp, 5 predicted proteins | sample SSMForm2O_FD_200262 | JGI IMG/M metagenome (GOLD analysis project Ga0272442, IMG submission 200262) | Marine sediment archaeal communities from Little Sippewissett salt marsh, Falmouth, MA, United States - SSM-Form-2O | ecosystem: Environmental > Aquatic > Marine > Wetlands > Sediment ... | reverse complement strand
GAATATCAGCTCATCTTTATCCGGATCAGTCGATTTGGATGCGTTCAGTTCAATCTTTTCGCCCGGATCAGCAGATATGAAAATAATATCATCACCCGCATCATCACCCAAGACAGCCTTGGGATGATGATTTGCCTTTTCATATGGCTGCGTGCACCAATCCATGCGGCATTTGAAATCGTTATACATCGCCTGCCGCCAGCGCCAGACCGGGACAAAATCGCCATAATAAGTCTTACCGTCTTTGGGATTAAACCAGACATCACTTATATCAGAATGGGTATAAAACGGTGAATGCTTCTCGTCATCGACACGAACGCTTTGATGGCGGGACCAGACATCACGTACTTTCTGCTCGCTGTACCGGCCACCCCAGCCGCCCCACGACGGATGATTAATATCAAACAGCCCCCGATTGACCAATCCGATCCAGGGAATTGTTCCTCCGCCCTCCATGAAACCAAAACGTTTACCCCAACGGCGTTCAGGATATACAGCCCCTAAGGGGCCATGGTTTTTCATCACATTTTCAATCAACCAATCATTTTGTCCAATATGTGAGTATTCGTATTCGCCCCAAAAGTGAGGGCCTATTTCCAATTCATCACTACCCGCCGGGCTTGTCGGACCACCATAGGCGTAAGTTTGATAGTTGCTGCGAATCCAGTGGATCTCCGGATAACGATTGCAGGTATAGGCCCCGGCATTGTCCTGTGCTCCGTTTTCAAAGACGCGCAGTTTCCGGATGATCTGTCGCAACTCAGTTTCCGAGTGCGTCTTTGCATAATCAAACAGTGCCTGTGCCAGCGTACTCGATCCGGCATTGACTGCTATCCAAATGGGCCGCTCGTCTTTTTCTTCAAATAACTTAACCAGCCGCCTTGACCCTTCGCTGGATTTGCCCTCGCCTACGCCGTCGATTCCATATTCGGGCTGGCCGGCACAGACAATCGAATGCAGGTATTCAGGCGAGTGCCAGCCGGAAGCATGCTTTTGAAGGTTATCATAAACCTTGCTGTATTCATTAATAATCTTAGTAAACAGCTCTGGATGCGTAACCCGACGATATTCGTCCTTCATTCCCGGTCGAATATACTTTCCCGTAACCGCCATCAGCAGTTCCGGCTCAAATTCGTTCGAGCACATCAGCATATGCACCATCTGCTGCATTTCATCGGGTTCACAGCCCATATCAGCCATGACAACCAATCGCGTCCGTTCAGCGGGTTGACCATAAGATATTAAGACGGTACCGATAAGTACTATCAAATAAAAAATCTTAGCCATTGTCTTGTCCATTAAGGGTTTCTATGTATATTGTCGCTATAATGTCTTGTTTAATGGAAAATATCTCAACTGACGGTTTTCATTTAAACGATTAAAGAACATAATTTTCTCCTGACGTTATCGATAATCTTAAAAAGTTCGCTGCCGCAGGGTCAAGAAAAATCCATTTCATGCCCGGTTTTCCTCAAAGTCTCTCTTCAATTTATTGTCAAAATGACTTTCAGGGCATCTTTTGGGCTTCACCCATTGGAGTCTCCGTAACCAAACAGCACCCACAGGCCCTATACTATCAAATCTTTTCTTTTTTGCACGGATTTACCTGGGAAATCCGGGTCCAAACTAATGAAATTTAGATTTCGCAGGAAATACCAACGATTACTTTACATCGGTCGCAGGGGCGATGGGATTCTTGAATCGCGTCTCAAACTTCCTGGCGGTTCCGCTCTCATCACCGGTAAGACAATACCAGGTCATTCCGCAATCCGAAACATCGCTGTGCTTCTGCTCCCTGGAAAACATCCACTCCCAGGCGGACGCCGGAATACAGGTATCATCCGGCATGTCGTTTAAAAAACTCCAGTCACTGTCGTTAGGACCGAGATGAGTATTCTGGCCGGCAATCTTCACAAATTTTACGCCGTCTGATGAAAACGAGGATACCATATCGTTCCATGTATGACTTTTACTTCCATCAGGATTCTTCCAGGTATGATTATTATTCCATCCTGAGTGGGAAATAACGCGTATGAATTTCCTTTTTGACGGAGTGACCGCATTAATACACTGCCAGGGAACGTCCATGGGACCGGCACACATATAACTGAGAATATCCGTTTCAGATCCGGCTTCCGCCTGTTTCTTAAAATTCGCGATCGCCCCTTCTAAATCCCTCCAGTCGTTAAAAACGATGCTTGAATCAAAACCAGGAAAATACTTCCACCCCTCGGCGCTGAGAATCATCTGTTTTTCCCCTCTGGCGGTATTGTCAACCAGATGACAGGAATGGTCAACATGCACCAGTTGATCCTGCATACCGAACGACGCGACGATTCCCCATACAAAGGCCAACGCTCCCCAATCGTCTGTGTCGTGGATGTTGCCGTCATGACTGACAGCAAGTCTTCCGGAATAAATGAGCTTTGCCGGTTCATTTTGAGCGAATTCGGGCACCTTAACCGGATTTGACAGCAGATCCTTCAATTCATTCGGGCCGCCTTTCTGATTCCCGCCGTTGGGTCCGCCCGTAATCAGCCAGTACATCATGCCGCTGTCGGAAATATCAAACTTATTGTTAAATTGGTTTCGGCTGTAAAGCCACTGCCAGTTCTCGTTATCCGAATTTTTCAGCCACTGCCATTTACTCAGAGGGCCATTTAAGTCATCGTCGCCATTGCTGCTGTTTTGATCCTTAATTTTGTGTAATGTGGCGCCTAATTTCCCGATATCTTCCCAGCGATGGGTCATCTCCGGAGTATCCCCATGCCTGTCATTCCAGCCCGAATGCGAAATCACATGAATGTGTTTGCGTTTTTCCGGATCAACCGCGTTGACACAACGCCACGCAACTTCCATCGGCCCCGCACAGATATACCACAGGGGATCATCCTCTGACGATTTATTACCTTCCTTTTTAAAGTTAGCAATCGCTTCTTTTAATTGTGTCTGATCATTGAAAAATTTAGATGTGTCAAGACCAAACCGTTTCGCTCCGCCCAGCGCACTTTCGATCATGTGATTTTCCATTTCCTGATTGTTGTTACCCAGGTGATTGGAAAAATCATAATGCACGAGTTTATGGCCCAATCCTGCCGAACTGACCATCGCGACGGATGCCGCGGTTGCCCCGATGTCATCATGGTCGTGCTGGTTTCCATCGGCGCTGTAGGCAATTCGACCCCCCGGAAAATGAATCGTCGCCGCGGTCGCATCCGCAAAAAACATCCCCACAACACACATTAATGCAAATAATACCATTTTACTCTTCATCTCTAATCCTTTCTAAAAATTCGATCGTGTTACCCAATCCAAAAATAACGAATTTCCAGATCGTGAGTAATTTCCTGAAAATTCCGTGTATCGGGAATTCAGGAAATAATAACACAAGTCTATTCATCTTATTCATTCCTTTCGATGTCCCCCATCACTATTCATACAAGGTAACATTAATTCAATCACTTGATCAGTTTTAGAATGGCGATATCATCCTGCCCGGAATACTTCTTGTATACCCGAGTGTTTTCGCTCCACCTCCTTTGCTCCACTTCACTATAGTCACCTGTTAGGGGATTAAACCAGGTAATATTAATACTATCAGCCTCGGGAAGGTTTTGAACATAAATGGAGTGATTGTCTTGCGAAATATAAAAGACATAAACGCCCTTCTCCTTGTTTCTCAAACACACTCCGCTGGTGCAATTGCCTTGGGTTGCTGTTAATTCATTGAACTTAATGCGATCAAGAAATTCCGACAAATGCTTGTAGTAATACAGTTTCGGTTTGGGGGTCAGGTCGTTTTCAAAGATATCGTGAATGACCGTATACCAAGCGGCATCCTGCCAGTAATGGGTCGAGTAAACCCCGGCAAAGACACAGGCATAGTTTCTCCGCAGACAGGCAACAGAATCATCCAAGTCACCGGGAAAGACGCGATACGGCCCCGCCTCATAACCACCGTGCTCAATGTTGAAGATGGGTTTCTCGGGAAACTTGGCAGCCATGTTCATCATGATGCCGTGCAGGTAGGTCTTCCAGCTTTGCACGGAGATAAAATCGACCTTATCCGGAAATCGAGAACAATAACCGTAGTCGTGAACCGTGACTAAACGATCATGCCCGTCCAGGGCATTGAGTCGGTCAATGCGATTGGAGATATAATGAATATCCGTGTGGCCATACCCCAAGGCCTCCTTGGAAATGTCCCAGATAATATTCGGGTAGGCCTGATATCTCTTGACGACATAATCAAAATAACGGTTGTCCGCCTCAGAATTCGTTTCCGGCCAACTCACCTTTTTATTCCAAACATAAATCATCAAGTGAGCCACAATCTGTTTCTCTGCCAACAATTCGATCACGCCATCAAGATGTTTGAAAAAATCAATGTTCAAGGCGGAGTAGTCAGGGGTTTCGTTGTTCCCCAGGAAGGGGAAAATATCTAAACGCCCCCCATAATTGTATTCCGGCAGGAGATCCGGATCTTTGGGCCATGAGGCATCAAAGGCATAGACGTTCATGACGATTTGGTTGAAACCATTTTCTGCGAGCGTATTGATCAACTGTTTGGTCTTGGGCAGTTCCGGGTTCCCATAGTCCAAGGCAAACAGCCAGTCCGTTTCGAAGGCCAACAAATGATAGGGGGTTCCATCTTCGTAACATAAGGTCCTGGGATCATCTTCGCAGATTTGAATGGCACCATGATTATTCAAATCATTACCTACCACCTCGATTGTGCTTGAAATGCCATCCATTTCGACAATCGATGAACGGCTGGTATATTTCCAAGTCCCTTCGCTATTCGGCGTAAATCTCACTAACCATTCGTTATGACCATTGTAAAACCCTGGCACAACGATAGAGTCACCCTTAGTATGGGTAAAGCGGCATTGTAACTCAACATCAAATGGATTGAGATCGTCAGCCATCTCATCTGTGCCTGTCCCTGAGCCGTCGAAACTGATAGTAATCGTGTGCCATTTTTTTATAGTACCGGACACTTGACTGTCCGCTGCCGAACCGACCATCGCGATAGATGTCGCGGTCACATCCGCAAAAAACATCCCCATAACGCACATCAATACACTTAATACCTTTGTACTCTGCATTGCGAACTCCCTTGAAAGTTATTCATTTTTTGGTTTGATAATGCTTCGCAACCTCAATATCGTGTTCCACCTCACTTAAAAATCTATCCCATGAAAAACCTTCACTCCCGGTCTGTTTAAGGGGAACTGTCTGATAGTGGGGTTTGGTTACGTTTATCAGCTCCTGCCAGTCCTTTTTGGCATGCTGCAACAAAGCCACCGCCTCCTGTTTTTTAAGCTCGTCACCCTTAAGCCGGTACAACTCCAATGCAACGGCTGCTTTTAGCTTTTCTGCAAAGTAAAAACACTCATAACTCCATGCCTTGATATCCAATATTTCACATTGCAAGGTTGGATTTTCGTTTTGAATATCCTTTACAAGTTCCAAGGCCTGTGTTCCTATCTGCTTTAATTCTTCAGAAAGTTGCAGCGGAGTAATCTTTGACTTGTCTAATGAATCATCGAGCACAGATTTTGCATAGTCCCCAACTGAAATATAATCAGGATCCAAGACCTCAGAGGCCATTAATTCCACAAGCGACAAGAAAGGAGATTTTTGATCTGTATCTCCATTTTTTCCGGCACGTGTAGAGGCTAACATTCCTTCTGCATACAGCGTTCTGTCAGAGGTGGAAAATACAAAAGATGAATATCGTAATGGCATCTTACTTGCCAACTTATACGCCTCTACCATTTTATCGCCAACACCCTCTCCATAGCGGCGATCAAAGTCAAGAGCAAAAACTTTATCCGATGTTTGCGGATCATACAACAAACGTCCCCACTCCTTGTAGAAAAGCCATTGACGTTCCCAGGAATACTTCCAGTTTACATGCTCATGATTAGGCACATGCATGAATTCTTTAGCCGGAATATAACCTTCTGAACCAACATAGTAACCACCAACATAGGATTGTCCGTTTATCTCAATATGCTTGCGAATGAAGTCAGGATCTCCCCATCGCAGAATGAAAAAATCCTCGTTGCGAACCATCCACGTAATGGCGTAATTTTTGGGCAAAGGATTCCAATAAGCATCGGAGATTGAACCGCCATGCACCTGCACCAGCTTTGGCGTAGAATGCCCATGCGACCAGTTGAATTTAATTTCAACCCAAACCGGTTTTATCACATCCAGTGATTCAATGGCCTCACGGGTCATCATCTCCGTTTTTCTGTCAGTTGATCCGTAACTATTAGCAGATGCCGTAAATGGAACTCTATGTATAAACTTAATCTTCCTGTCAGCCTTGGCCATTCCCTCACCAAAAGTCCTGGTTATCCATGCTTCGCGCTCAACGGGTGACATGCCGGTCATGGCCTCGCCCAAACTAATCCCCAGCCCGGCAAGGTTTGGATACTCATTAATTACCTGTGTAACACATTCTTTGGTATACTGCTCAATCAACGGACTATTGCAGGCCGTTCCGGAACTCTTACCTGTATCCGGTTTGGCCGTCGCATCGTAATGAGTCTTAAAACCTTCTGATACGAATATGTTCCAATTCACCATATAAGTCTCAATACCCCTGTCCGCAGCCATTTGAAACAGACTATGCCAGAAGTTCTGCCAATCCTTCAATTCCTCTTCATCAAGACTGCAGGCCAGCGGGAAGTTCGTTGGCCGGATCATATAAGGAAATGGATGCAGCGACCACAGCGTCAATGAATTGAATCGGTTCTCAGCCATCATATCCAGAAAGCCTTCCCAATATTTGAGCTCTCTTGCTGTTTCGGCATGCTGTTCTCTTTCCTCAATTCTGCTATAGATTGACCAGGGAAGGTTAAATTTAATAGCCCGGAACGGAAAACGGGGATTAACGGTCTTCTCCGGAACCTTGGACAAACCATAAATATCAATCATATCTGCCAGTTCAAGCAGCCCATACATGGCACCGGATTCATCCACGGCTTCAATCGTCAATCCTTTGGATGATTTGGTAATTCGAAACCCCTCATCATGTAGAGTGGTCTCAAGTTCTTTGTTTTTCAGGTCCACCTGAATACTGACACCTTCAACCGCTTCAGATGTATCCCCCTGAACAATCTGGACATTCTTATCCTGCAAAAGGGTTGACAATCGCGAAACCCCAAATGTCTGTTGGGGTGACTTTGTGTTATAAGCAATGGTAACCTTATCCTTTGCCCTTGGGTCTGTACCAGCGGTCGTTTGGTCAGCGAAAAAAATCCCCATTGCGCACATCAACACAAGCAATGCCATTTTAGTCTTCATCTCTAACCCTTATTAAAATTAAAAAAGTGTTACCTTATTTCTAAGTTCTTAAGTCATGTCCTGTAAAGCAGCCAAAATGAGTATTGAAGCCAGTTCTAATTAGACGTCGTGCTCTTAAACTGTTTCGCCCTATCGGTGGGCATGGCCTTTCGTTTGTTTTCTTCGGAGGGTGTTTCATTTTTGATGGTTTCCAGTTCATTCTTGACATCGTCAAGAATCTTCCACCAATCCATGTAGTGCGTGCGTGAGAATAACTGCGGTTTATACTGGCTGGTCGCAACCTTTGCATAAGATTCCCACTGTGATGCCGCATCGCTCAGATGCCGGATCGCTCTTTCATGAGCCTGCTTCAGGGAGGCATCCTGCCGGTACACAGCCAGTTCCGCGGCCCCGCGAATCTTGGCCGCATAATAACGTCCGAGATAAGCCATCGCCTCGAGATCCGTCAGCACTGACAACATTTCTTCCTGACCACCGGCCTGCTTGCGCAGAGCTTTTACGCCATCGAGCGTCTGCTTTGCGTATCCGTCAAGATTCTTCGCCACCTCCATCGGCGTAATCCCATCAAACGGCTTATCCGTTCGCACGGCTAACGCGTACTCCTGAACCGACAGAATTTCCGAACCCTGCAACGGTGGATGCTGGAAGAACGAATCATCCACTGTCAGAAATCCTCCACTGGAGATACAACCTTCCGGTGAGAGATGGCCGTCGTTGATCCGGAAGAAGAAGCGATTGACCTGCGGGACAATCCGGGAAGACGCCTGGAATGTATCATAAAGCAGCGCTGCATCCGCCTGCGGAAATCGCTCTTTCAGACGTGCTTCGAAATAGTCCCGCGTCAGGGTCAGATCGTAACCCAGCCGGCCAAACATCATAAAACGATACCAGTGCTTGTCTGTTTCAAGCTGACCTGATAACGCCGACGACGTGTTTTTATAAACAAACTCACGACCCTGAACGAATCCGTCCGGTCCCATGAAGAATCCCGCTTCATTGCGCATCATATCACGCGGTATATTGGCCCAGAATTCACGCACGTAATCCGGATCTCCCCAACGCAGGATAAACATATCGTCATTTCGGATATTCAGCCAGCACGGTACTTTGGTCTTCTCCAATCCTTCTCGATATTCAACATCAAGGTAAGGCGACGTCGTCGTTGAATGCACGCGAGCCCGGGCATACTTGTGATCGGTATGGAAGGGGCCGGCTTTATAATCCTTAAACGCATCCAGGACACCTTCCGCATTCGACATCAAACTGCGGAATATAAAGTTGATGGTGCGGTCCGGATCGGTTTTGTGATAATCCATAATCCCCTGGCCATAGGTTTGCCATAGCCAGTTTTCGCGCTGCCCCCTGGGAATATCGAAGTGCTCTCCGGCCGCCACACCGATTCCGTCGATCTGGGGATAAGTCTTAAGAAACTCTGCAATACAATAACGAATGTAGGCAATCGTCTTTTCATTCTTACCACTGTCTGTAATACCGTATTTCCCCTCGGCACCAAAGGTATAGATATTCCAGTGAATGACATGAATGTCAATCCCATGGTCTTCGGCGTAATTGAAGACCTTCTTCCAAAAAGCGATTTTTTCATCAAGAGAAATTTTCTTTACGACCACAGTGTTGATCGGATCGAACACATCGAGCTTGTCCCAGTGACGATCGCCTTTTTGGTCAACAGGCTCGCGCAACTGGCAGACATCATCATAATTCGCTTCCGGATACTTAGGTAGTTTAACGATCCCCGGATAGGGATGGGTTACCCAGAGAGTCAGCACGTTGTAACGATTACGGATCATGTTATCAAGAAACGCTTTCCAGAAATCCCATTCCCACATGGCCGGGATATTCTCATGGGCCGAGCTGCCCGTATCATCGTAACTCGGTGCCCGTGCATCGAGCGGGATATTGAACTTCAGTCCGCGTTTGGGGATGTACGGCTTACGTGCCTTTTCCTCTACGGCCTCCAGCCCACCGCCAAGGCCGATCTGCTCCGCCAGCTCAATGGCCCCGTACATCGCTCCCACCGAATCCCCATATACAATGCGGATTCCCCGATCGCCCTCTTTCTGAATACGAAAGGACTGCGGCCCCATGCCCAACTCAAAGTGCGACAGCGTGATATGCACGTCCGCATCTGCCTCGACTATCGTGTTGCCCGTATGCTCCAGGGCCTTTTTCAAATCCCCCACTCCAAAGACCTGCATCGCATCGGCCGGGTCGTACCGGACGACCACCTTCTGGCCGGGATAAGCAACACTAATCAAACCCAAAAACAACACTGCAAGACAACCGCATTGAAGACTTCGCATGATTTTCTCCTTTACCAAATGATTCATTCCATTACTAAAGCACTCTATGTCCACCTAAACAATTTGTACTCGTTTATTTTCAACGATTTATATAAACACTATAACTGTCGAAAACTGATTTTTATTTCCTATTATTCTTACGGAATCGCCGGGCCTTATTATATTCTTCCCGGTCGATCCGCCCACGATGCGCCATCAGGTACCCTGAAGGCCGGGGAGCATTAAGTTTTTCCAAAAAACCTATATTTTCATCGAAAATTGACTATTCCGAACAAGAATTAATGATAAAAACATAAAAAACCTTGATATATGCTCAAAAACAGCACTTCTTATCCAAAGTTCAGGTTTACAGCAAAATGACAAAACTCGTTTGCTCTGCCCGTACACGTTGATAAAGCCCAACCGCAGAACACCGAAGATAATATAAATGAGAATTTCGATCTACTTAGATGTTACATATTTTGATTCGAAATGCCCAGCCATTGCTATTCGGTTTATTTGGGAGCACCAATTTGCCTGTTCCATTAGTATTCACCGTGATTGATTTCGACCAGACACCGGTATCGATGTTGTACCATTCGAGTGTGTATTTCGCAGT
>Ga0272442_10012505_pt1 | contig 10239 bp, 9 predicted proteins | sample SSMForm2O_FD_200262 | JGI IMG/M metagenome (GOLD analysis project Ga0272442, IMG submission 200262) | Marine sediment archaeal communities from Little Sippewissett salt marsh, Falmouth, MA, United States - SSM-Form-2O | ecosystem: Environmental > Aquatic > Marine > Wetlands > Sediment ... | reverse complement strand
CCGCGGAAACTCCCTGCCCGGCTGGCATGCCTTTTGCTTAGAGAGAGTAAAAGGAGGTGCCATGAACAGGGTAGAGCAAACGTCCGCTCTGAACACCCGGGTGCTGGACTACCAGCGCACGGGTGCCGGGCTCCAGGAGCTCATTGACCGGCTCTCCCCCCGCATCTATCACTACCCGCGGCACCGGCCCGGGCTGGACGAGGATGACTGCGGGGAGTTTTATGTCTATTTCTATCCCCGTCTGATCCGCACCTTAAATAATTTCCGCGAGCAGGGCAAACCCTTCGACCATTACCTGAACTCCGTCCTGCGCTGGCAGCTGCGAAGCTACCTGCGCCGGAAAAACAGCGACAAATACCGGCAGGCCCTGGCCTGCCGGCCCGATTTCTGGGACACCCCGGAGCCGGAGGAAAATCCGCCCGCCCCGGGCCCGCTGTGGCCGGGGGAGCATTTACCGGTGATGAACCTGGAGCACCTCCTGAAAAGCGACAGCGACCGCCGCCGTTTTCTGCTGCTGCTGATCAAGAACATGCAGCTGTTGGACGCCCGGGAGCTGGAGGCCGGGGCTTCTCTGTGCGGCCTGTCGCCTGAGGAGCTGGCGCGGGTCACTGCCGAGCTGCGAAAACGGCTGTCCGTTAAGGAGGAGCGGCTGGAAACCCTGCGCACCCGCCGCAACCGGGCCTTCTTCAAGCTGAGCCTTCTGGAAGCGGAGCTGGCCGCCGCGGCGGAGGCGGCGGAGAAGCGGCGCCTGCTCGCCGCTGTTGCCAGGGCCAGAGCGGCATTGCGCCTGGCCCAGCAGCGGCTGGCCCGCACCCCCCGCTGTCCCACCAACCGGGACCTGGCCGAGGTGCTGGGCCTGCCCAAGGGCACCGTGGATACCGCGCTGTATTGGTTGAAAAAGAGGCTGGCTTGCGTTTATGCTCAACACACGGAGGATGCGAAGCGCTATGCTTGAAAACAGAGAGTTCGTGCTGGCCACCAACAATTCCCACAAGCTGCGGGAGGTTCGCCGTCTTTTTCCCGGCTTTTCAGTGCTCTGCCCTGAGGACCTGGGGGTAAATTTCTCCTATGCCGAGGGAGACGAGAGCTACCTGGCCAACGCCCTGGGCAAGGCGCGGGCCCTCTACGCCCTTATCCGGCGGCCGGTACTGGCCGACGATTCCGGGCTGAGCGTGCCCGCCCTGGGCGGGGCACCGGGCCTGCATTCCGCCCGCTACGGGTCAGAAGAGCTGGGGCGCTCTCTCACGGACCGGGAGAAGATCGACTTCCTGCTCGAGAACATGGCGGACCGGGAGGAGCGCGGCTGCTTTTTTGTCTGCTGCATGGTTTTGCTGGTAAAGGAGGAGCGCTTCCTGGTGGTTCAGGAGGCCGCCTACGGGACCCTGGCGCGAACCCCCGCCGGGAGCGGGGGCTTCGGCTACGATCCAATATTCCGGGTTCCCCAGGCGGGGAAAGCCATGGCGGAGCTCACGGACGCGGAAAAGGACCTGTTCTCCCACCGCGGCCGGGCGGCCCGGCGCCTGCTGGCTTTGCTCAGCGGTTCATGATCTCGATGCTGACGTCGCCCCGGGCGTAGCTTTGGCAGGCCAAGCGCATATCCTCTCCCGCTTCCAGGGCGGCCAGGCGGAGCTTCTCCTCCTCTCCCCGGGGATTCAGGTTTTCCGCCCCTTCGAGAATCCGGATCAGGCAGCGCCCGCATTGGGCCCGGCCGCCGCACACGGTCTGGATCGGCACGCTTTGCCGGAGCAAAAGGTTGAGTAAAGAGATCACCGGGCTGGCGGGAATCTCCTGCATCAACCGGGGGATGCGGATAATGCCCTTCACTGCAGGTAGATGATCACCCCGACCTGGGAGGCGTTGCCGATGCCCAGGTCGATGCTGAACTCCGGCTCGTTGATCTCCACCAGCAGGCTGTACTCGGCGTAGAAGCTCAGGTAGTCCAGGATAAAGAGCTCAGCCCCCAGCACCCCCCCGGCATAGAGGTCCAGGTCGTTGGTGGTGCCCGTCTGGATGCGGGTGCCCCCCAAAAGGCCCGCGTAGGGCGAGACCTTGCGAGGCAGAAAATGGTACTCCAGGCACGCGCCCACCCCCAGGAAGAAATCGCTGGTGTCCAGATCGGAATCGTTGACATAGGTCACATCCAGCAGGCCCCGCAGGGCCAGCTTCTCCTTGAGCCACAGCTTCAGCCCCAGACCGCCCTGGACATTGTCCTCGTAGTCGCCCACGGTGACCAGGGGCGCGCCCAGATTGAAGATCAGTCCCAGCTTGTGGCTGGCCAGGGCCTGCTGTACCTTGCCCTCCTGATTTTCCTGGGCGCCCAGGCAGGGGAGCAGCAGAAAAGCCGCAAGCAGGCCAAGCAGGATCCTCTTGGTCATGATCCACCTCCTGTCGTCATACTCCAATTCCAGCATAGTGGGTTCACATCTTCCCTGCAACCGTATTGCAGCGGCCCCGGGCGGCGGGTCGAACCGGGCCTCCCCGCGCCAGGGTCAAGAGTATGGCTTTCCCTACCGAAAATCTTGAAGGGACTGAACAGGAGGGTGACGTGATTGAAAATAGGGGGCAGGCGTCCGGAACTGCGGACACCAGCCCGGACGAGCTCCTCGATCTCATCACGGAGATCCGCGAGGTCTTCCAGAACCACTTCGACCGTACCTGGTTCGCCATCATCATCGACGATCTTCCCATAGATTTTCAGACCATCCGGCTTATCCGTGAGCTCGTGTCCCTCCACTCCCTGCACGCCGGGGACGAGTACCTGATCACCCAGGGTGTGGAGGAGCTGGAAAGCTTCATCATTCATATACGCAGATACCTGCTGCCCTATCTCAAGGAGCGGCTGGGCGTTTCCTGGCTGACCCCCGCCCGGATGGTCGAAGACCGCTCCCAGTATCTCATCCGGCGCCTTGTGGCCTACGCCTTTCCCTATAACCTGGAGCGGCTGAACAACCTCACCGGCCGCCTGCGGGAGTGCCTGCAGTTCAACCAGCCCCTAAGTCTCTCGTATCGACAGCTGTAGAAACTGCGGGGAAAACCTGCTACCCTGTTAGGCGGCATCATGGAAAAAGCAAGCAGCGAAAATCGCCGGGCGCAAGCCCTGTCAGAGCGCCTGATCGAAGGGCTCGCCCGGGTGATCCGGGGCAAGCGGGAGGTCCTGGAGTACCTGGTCACCGGCCTGCTGGCCGGGGGGCACGTCCTCCTGGAGGATGTGCCCGGCCTGGGCAAGACCACCCTGGCCAAGACCGTGGCCCGGCTGATCGCCAAGACCCCCCGGGGCGGGGCGGTGGTTTTCCGGCGCATCCAGTTCACCCCCGACCTGCTTCCTTACGACATCACCGGCGTGGATATCTTCGATCCCGGCAACCGGCGCTTCGTTTTCCGCCCCGGTCCGGTGTTCAGCAATATACTGCTGGCGGACGAGATCAACCGCACCACCCCCAAGGTGCAGTCCGCACTCCTGGAGGTCATGGAAGAAGCCCAGGTCACGGTGGGCAACAAGACTCACCGCCTGGACAGCCTCTTTTTCGTCATCGCCACCCAGAACCCGGTGGAAACCGAGGGCATCTACCCTTTGCCCCTGGCCCAGCTGGACCGCTTCCTCATGAAGCTGGCCATCGGCTACCCTCAAGCGGCGGAGGAGCTTTCCATTCTCCAGGACGACCCCTCCGCAAAGATCATGCCGGCCCTCAAACCGGTGTGCGGCAAGGCGGAGATCGTCGCCGCCCGGAAAAGCGCGGAAGGCGTCTACTGCGACGAGCGCCTGATGCGGGCGGCAGTGGCGGTGTCCGTGGCGACCCGCCGCCACCGGGGCATCGAGCTGGGCTGCTCTCCCCGGGCCAGCCTCATGCTGGTCAAGGCCGCCAGGGCCTATGCCCTGGTCAAGGGCAGGGACTACTGCATCGATCAGGACCTGGTCGACCTCGCCCCCCTGGTCATGGCCCACCGCCTGCGCTTCAAGGACCTGCGCATCGACCCGGGCAAACTGCTGCGGGAGATGACCCTCAATGAGCTGGCCCGCATCGACTACTAAACGCAGCCGTATTTTCCCCCTCACCTGGCGGGGCATCCTCTTCAGCATCGTTTCCGCAAGTTTGCTGTTCTTCGGTATCCTGCGCATCGAGCTGGCGGCCCTGTTGTGGGGCAGCGCCTTTTTTCTGCTCGTTCTCTACACCCTGGGGGGCAACCATTTCTGCCGCTGGCTGATCCGCCGGCATCTTGCAACGAGGCTCGAAGCAGTGGACTGCACCCTGCCCGCCCGGGGGCTTTTCCCGGCTCCGGCCCCGCCCCCGGCGGGCGGCGGGACGGAAGCCGCGGGCAGCGAGGCGGCGAGCGCCGTGGTCCGGGTGGAGCTGCCCGCCCGCCTGCCTCCCGGCCTGAGGGCGGCGTTCACCCTGACCCTGAGCTGGCAGGAGCGCAAACCGATCCGCCTGCGGGCGCCTCTGAGTCCCGGGCGCAACGAACATCGCCTGGGCTTCCGGGCGGACAAACGCGGGCTCTACAAGAGCCGCCGGGCCGGGCTGGTGGTCACGGACCTCCTGGGGTATACCCGCAGCGTCTTCGAGGTGCCCCTGACGGAACAGGTACGGGTTCTGCCGGCCCTGCGACCGGCCCCCGAGTGGAACGACCTCGGCGAGGAAGGCGGCGAGGAAGTGGAAAAGCTTGTCAGGCTGAAACGAAGCCAGGAGCTTTTGGAAGTGCGCCCCTATTTACCCGGGGACGATCTCCGCAAGATCAACTGGAAGCTCTTCGCCCACCTCGACGAGCTGTTCATCCGTTTGGGAGAGGAAACACCGCCGCCGGAATCCAGGTTTCTGGTTCTGCTGGACACGAGCCCCGTCAGCGGCCTGCCCGCGGAGCTGGCCGCCGATTACCTGGACGGCCTGGTGGAAGCCTGCGCCGCGGCCGCCAACCTGCTGCTGCTCCGGGGCGTGCACCTGACCTTTACCCGCTGCGGGGGGGTGAGCCTCCGTAATTTCGGCCTGGAGACCCGGGAGCAGCTGCTCGCCGATCTGGCGGAGGCCTGGTGGAGCCCCGCGGAGGACCTGCTCCTGCCGGCCCGCAAGTCCATGCAGGTGCTGGTCTTCTCCACCCCCGCCTCACTCGGCCTGGATAGTATCCTCAAAACCCTGCGTTCCCGGAACTGGGGGGTGAGCCTGTTTTTGAAGCGCCTGGTTCATACGCCCTCGGCCCAGGAGGCCGGACGCTGGGAGAGGCTGCTCTTCAGACCCCGGGAGCCCGCCGCGGGTGAGCGGCGGGGGCTGGAAGCGGAGGTGGAGGCCTTTAACGTGAACCTGTCCCAGTCGCGGAGCCGCTACCGCCGGACGCCCTGGAGGGTGAGTTATGTGGCCGAAGTCTAGACCCACCCGGGGACTGCTGCTCTTTGCCCTGCGCAACCTCCTGCTCTATTTCCTGCTCGTCAATGCCTATCTTCATCTCAAGGAGGAGCTGAGCCTGCTTTTCCTCAGCATGGCTTTTGCGGCGGCCCTGCTTGTGGCCCTGGTCACCGTAGCTTTTAGGCTGCGCTTCTATGCGGCCCTAACCGCCGCTTTGCTTTCACCCTTCCTCCTGAGGGGCCTCTTGTTCCTGATCTTCACCCTGCAGCGCCGGGCTGCCCCGGGTCCGGACACGGATTTCCTCTATTTCCTTTTCGATAAGGATTTTATTCCCGCCCTGCTGCCCTATGTTCTCATCTGGACCTTCAATTTCTGGTCGTTGCGCCGGCCCGCCTTCCTCTACCTGGAAGCCGGGTTCAACGCCCTGCTGATTTTGATAATTTTCTGGTCCCAGGCCCGCTACCGTATCACCCTCTATCCCCATCCGTCGCTGTTCGCCGCCGCCCTGTTGCTGTTTTTGCTCGGCGAGGTGCTCGTTCTGCTCCTGTCCGCGGACATCGGCAGTGCGGCGGACCTGAGTGTCCGTCCCCGCATCGCCGCGGGCGGCTCTGACTGGCCGGGCCGTACGGAAGCGCGTTCCTGGCTGCATTTCCTCTGGCTTGTCCTTCCCCTGCTCCTGGTCCTGCTCTTCTTTCTCCTGGGCCGCTTCAACCAGGGCGCGGTGCGACGGGGCAGCGGGCTGATGAAGCCCACCTTGTTCCGCTTCGATTTTTCCGAGCTGGTCAAGCTGGAAAGCGAGATCGAGCTGTCCGATGACCTGGTGCTCCTCTTCCGCAAACAGGGGCCCGCCGAACGCATCCTGCTCAGGCGCTTCATCCTCTCCGGCTACGATGCGGACCGGGGTTTTTACCGCGTCAGCAAGAGGGGCCTGGAAGACCTGCCGGTCACGGTGCCGGACGCGCCGGAGGAGTTTCATGACCCCGGCTACGCCTCCCGATTCGACGTGCGCCAGGAGTATTTCTTCATCAACCTGGACCCCACCTCCCTGATAGGCATGAACTACCCGACCCGTGTTATCCCACTGTCCAACTATGAGGGCTCCTCCTTCCAGCGCATCTACCAGGTCTTTTCCCGGGTCAGCGGGGCCGCGCCGGAAGAGCTGGAAAACCCGGGTTCAAGGCAGTTGAGCCGGGAACAGCGGCGGTATTACACCGACTACGCCGGGGATGATAAGGTCCGCGACCTGGCGGTGGAGATCACGGCCGCCGCGGAGGTCACGGACCGCTACGGGAGGGTATTGGCCATCCGCGATTATCTGAAGGAGAATTACTTCTACTCCCTCAAGCCCGGCCTGGCGGAGGACGGCAACCAGCTCAGCCATTTCCTTTTCCGGAGCGGCAAGGGCTACTGCTCCTATTTTGCCTTTGCCATGGCCCTGCTCTGCCGCAGCCTGGACATTCCGGCCCGGGTGGCGGTGGGCTTCTACGTGGACCCCTCCCTGGAGGTGATGAATTTCTACGAGGTCAGGGCCCAGCAGGCCCACGCCTGGGTGGAGGTCTATTTCGACTCCCTGGGCTGGATCGAATTCGATCCCACCAGCACCACCCTGGCGCCGGGAGAGGAGTACACCTTCGAGCTGGGCTTCGACATCGAGAAGCTCTCCAGCCTGATCGAAGAGATACTGCGGAACCAGCACCGCCTGCGTCCCGAGGAAGCGGAAGCCCTGGCCCTCAAGCCGCAGCTGCGCCGCTTCGGGCGTGAGCTGGTCAGGGGATTGACCTTTTTGGCCCGGCTCTGGTATCTGCTGCTTCCCGCTTTCTACCTCGCCGTTTTGACGGCTTTGAAGACCGCACCCTATCTGGCGTTTAGGCTGGCCCGTGGGCGGCGGGACAAGATCAGGCACCTCTACCGCGGGAGCCTTCTCAGGCTGGCCGGTCTGAGCCGGGCCCGCAGGGGCGACGAGTCCTTGAGCGAGTACGCTGTCCGGCTGGATGAGGTCCATGACCTGAAGCTGCACGCCTGGACCGAGGCCTACCTGATGGCGGTGTTCGCCGCCGGGTTCGCGGAGGCGGACTATCAGGCCGCCCTGAGCGAGCGGACCCGTTTCCTGACGGCCTTCCGGAAAACCTTTTCCCCCCTTAAGCGCCTGGCAGGTTTTCTCAATCCTCTCAGCAGCCCGGGAAGGGAGGGCTGATGCGGTACAGGATGCTGGCGGTCCTGCTGCTCTGCGCCCACAGCCTGTCCGGGGCGGATTACGACAACCTGGAGGCCTATTACGACGCAGCCAGCGAGGCCATCGCCGCCGAGCACTACGAGACTGCGGTGGATATCATCCGCCGGGGCAAGGAAGCCTACCCCTCGTCCGGTGAGCTCAACCTGCTCTTGGGGGATCTCTACTACGACAAGGAGATCTATGAGCTGGCCGTGGAGGAGTACCTGCAGGCCGAAGGCAAGCAGGTCGAGGATTACTACACCCTGAACCAGATCGCCCGCTGCTACGGCAAGCTGAACCGGGAAGCCGAGTCGATCGTCTATTTGCAGAAGGTTCTGGCCATTTACCCGGACAGCGTGGTCACCATGGATGACCTGGGCTGGATGTACTACAAGACCCATCAACTGGAAAAAGGCACGGCCCTGCTGCTGGATGCCATCGCCCGCCACGGCTCGGACCAGGGCGTTTTCATGACCCTGGGCACGCTTTATTCAGGGCTCTACGACTACGCCAACGCCAAGGCCTTCTACCTCAAGGCCATCGAAGCGGCGCTGGCCGCGGGGGACGACTATTTTGCCTCCGTGGCCTACTACAACCTCTCCCTTCTGGAGCACAGCTTCTACTACTACAACTCGGCGCTGCGCTACACCGAGGAATCGATCCGCAGCACCGACCGGGCCTCGGGCCATTTGTCCCGGGGGGAGCTGTTTCAATCCCGCCTGGATTTTCCCGCCGCTTTTTCAGAATACCAGCAGGCCGTGGCCAAGGACGCCACCCCCTTGAGCAAGGTCAATCTGGGGATGTTGTTTCAGAAATTCGGCGCCCTGGAGCCGGCCCGCCGCTACCTTGAGGACGTGCTGAACTCCCGGGACCTGAGCTGGATGTACTATTACGGCACCGACCGGGAGCGCTACAGCAAGGATATCCACGAGGTGCTGGCGGAGGTCTACCGCGGCCTGGCGCGGGAAAGTCGCCGGCTGCCCCGGGAGACCCTCCGGCAGGAAGCGGCCTCATTTTGGATTTCCCTTGGCTATCGGCTGAAAAGCTACTATCACCGCCAGAAATTCCGCCTGCTGTCGCTGCGGGTGGGCCGTAAATACCTGGCGGAGGGGAACCTCCTGGACGCCTTCTGGGAGTTCTACCGGGGGAATGAACGTTACCGGAAGGTGGCTTTGTCCTACCTGCAGCGGGCGCGGGAGTTCGAGGTGGAGGTGGCTCCCCACGCGGAAGCCTACTACCTGCAGGAAGAGGGGCGGCTGCGCGGCTCAGAAGAGCTTTTGCAGCGCTCCATCGCTCTGCTGGACGGTTTCTGGGAGAAGGAGGGCATCGCCGAGGCGCTTATCGCCCTGGTGCCGCTGCTCGAAAAAAAGAGCGTGGAGCGGCGGCAGGCGCTGAACCGGCTCTTTCGTCTCAACCGGGGCGCTCTGCTCCAGAACGGCTACGGCCTGCCCCTGCGGCTGGAGGTCGCCGGGCGGGAAGACGGGGCAAGAAACGCCGGCGTATCCCGTGGTGCGCGCCAGGAGGCGCGCCAGGCGCGCCTCCTGGCGCGCCTCCTGCGCCGCACCGGCTCGGAAATCGCCCGGCCGGGGGAAGCGGCCTTCGATTACACCCTGCGAGTGGAATTCCGCAGCCCCGGAGAGGCGATCTATACCCTGACGGGCCCCGGGGGTGGGAGTTTGCTGCGGCAGAGCGTGGTTTTGGGAGACGGCGGCCGGCGTCGGCGGGCCGTGCGCCTGGTCAGGGCCGTGTGCGACTCCCTGTACGAGGTGGATTGAACGCCTAATCCGTTCCGTTCAGCTTGAGGATCTCGTCACGCCGGAACAAAGGCAGGGGCCGGGTTTGGCCCTTCTCCTCGAGAAGCACCCGGCCCTGGCCTGAGGCAACCTCGCCGATCACGGCTGCTGGGATGCCCTCGGCGGTCAGGGCGGAGCAGGCCTGTTGCGCTTCCTCCGGCGCGGCCGTAAACAGGAAAACCCCGGAGCTCAGGGCGCCCAGGGGATCGAGGCCGAAATATGCGCACAGCTTGACGGTCTCCGGCTTGATGATGAGGCGGTCGTAGCAGAGCCGGATGTCCACACCGGAACGCACTGCGATTTCGTGAATGCCGGTGGCGATCCCGCCCTCGGTGGGATCGTGGGCCGCGCCCAGGGGAATATTCTCCAGGATTCTTCCTTCCTTGAGAATCGAGATACCCGGGTCGTAGAGCCAACCCAGAATTTCCCTATAGGCCTGCTCTCCCAAAAGGCGGCGGGCGAGTGCGGGTTTCTCCCGGGCGATCAGCGTGGTGGCTTCCAGGGCGGCATATTTGGTCATGACCAGCAGCTGCCCCGGCCGGGCGGCGGAGGTTTCCGTCGCTTCCCCGCGCAGAAAACCCACGGCCTGAGCGGAAACGACGATGCGTCTTACCGCCGAGGTGACTTCGGTGTGCCCGCCGATCCAGAGGATGCCCGCATTTTCGCAGGCCCGCCGCAGGTCCTGAAAGACCGTCTCCAGGCGCCGTGAGGTGCAGCCGGGCGGGCAGAGGATGGTGGTGGTCAGGTAGACAGGTATACCCCCCATGGCCACGATGTCGTTGGCGTTGACCGCCACCGTGTAAGTGCCGATGTCTTCCTCGGTAAAGGTGATGGGATCGGCGGTCAAAACGAGCCGCGCTTCCCCTCTCACCACCGCGGCGTCTTCCCCGGATACGGCGCC
>Ga0272442_10012503_pt1 | contig 10240 bp, 5 predicted proteins | sample SSMForm2O_FD_200262 | JGI IMG/M metagenome (GOLD analysis project Ga0272442, IMG submission 200262) | Marine sediment archaeal communities from Little Sippewissett salt marsh, Falmouth, MA, United States - SSM-Form-2O | ecosystem: Environmental > Aquatic > Marine > Wetlands > Sediment ... | reverse complement strand
GATTCCCTCCCTTCAGGAATGGATCAAATAATGACAGTTATTTTTCTACCATGCAGCCCTCAAAGTACTCAGAGTACAAAAGAGTACATCCTTTTATATGTCTTTCAACAGGCGGTTCGACGGGGATTTTGCCACTTCGGTTCTGAAGGCACCGAGCATCTTGGAGAGGGCTTTTGATTCCGGGGTCTTCGCCACGGGTATCGCGTCCGTTCCGCTGTCTTCCAGGGCCTCGATCACGAACTGTATGGTCAGGGTGCTGATGTCGCGGGCGGGCTGATAGCCCGGTTCCCTGTGCTCCTCCGTCTGGGTGTCTGAGACGATCCCGCACGCGGTCAGTTCAAAGAGTATCTGGTGCACCAAGCGGATCGGCGTCTCGATCCTCTGGGAGATCTGCGTCGCCGTCAGCGGCCGTCCCCCCTGGGCGAAGTTTGACACCAGCAGGTGACTGATCTGGAGAGAGAGAAGCCGCTTGAAGGAGCCGCTGATTTTGAGGGAATCGGGTTCAAATTCATAGGTGTCGACATTCTGATGGGCAAAGGAAAATTCCGCCCCGAAGAGAACAATCAGCCAGCTGAGCTGCATCCAGATGAGGAACAGGGGCAGCGCCGCAAAGCTTCCGTAGATCGCGTTGTATCTCGCGGCCCCCACCTGAAAGGCAATGTAGCCGAACTGGACGATCTGGTAGATCGACCCGGCGATAATCCCGGCCAGGAGGCCCGACCTGAAGTTCACCCGGGTATTGGGCATGAAGATATAGAGGAAGGTGAACAGTATCCAGACGATCCCGTAGGGAAGCACCTTGAGGACGAACGATATGAGGGGGCTGAATATCCCCAGGAGGGCTATTTTCTCCACGATCAGCGTTACCTGAGTCGTGATGAAGACCGCGGCGCTGCTCGACATGATCAGGAGGACCGGACAGAGCAGCATCACGGACAGGTAGTCGCTGAACTTCCTGCCCAGGCTCCTCGGCTCCCGTATCCCCCAGATGTCGTTGAAGGAGACCTCGATATTCCCGAGGACCTTGACGACCGCCCAGAAGAGGATGATGATACCGACACCGGCGAGGAGCCCCCCCTTCGTATTGGTAAGGAGCGAGTGGGCGAAGGTGATGACCCGGGTAATCACCTCCTCTTGTCCCTGGAACTGTTCCAGGAGCTGCCGTTCGAGGCGCTTTTCGAACCCGAACCCCTTCGCGACACCAAAGGCCATGGCCGCCACGGGAACGATGGAAATCAGGGAATAGAAGGTCAGGGCCGACGCCCTCAGCTGGCACTTGTCCTCGGCGAACCCGCGTATCGAAAGGAGGAAAACCCTTAACTGCTTAATAAGGAAGGATTGGTTCCGCGGCAGGTCCTTCAGGCGGATCCTCCAGATATCGCCTCTGATAAAGTCGATGAACCGCGATACGGCCTGCGTGATTCTTTCCATCGATCCTTCCTTTCAACAAAGAGTGATCATTTTTTGTTTTGCCGATTCCGGAACGTGTTTTACACAGGGGATATTCGCCCCTGCGGGGGGGTAACAAAAACCATACACCCTCAAAATCTTTTGTCAAGGAATGTCTATAGTTGGAAATTTCCGTCTGCCGTCCGAGGAAAGCCGGTTCATCCCTGAAACAGACACGCTTCCCCCGTTGAGCGGCACCAGATGACCGGTACCGGCGGCCCTGTCATGTGCGGCCGTTATTTTTCTCTTGTACTTCTATCATTTTTTCCGATATGTAGGCAGGAGTGGCAGACAACTGCACAGCAGGAAGCTGGCGGGCTTCGCCCCACGAATCGCAATAGTCAAGCACCCTGTTTGATATACGGTCCGTTTCCTCTCATCCCTCTCACAGCTTGACCAGAATGGTCATTTTTTATGAATTCAGACATTTATGTATGAAGACATACTCTTCATGCATGTAATAGAGGGTAGTCAGGTTTTTTGCTGGCTCTCATTTGTAACACATAACCGTTAACAAGTGGTTGTTACAAAAGGAGGTATCCATATGAAAGGCACGAAACAGAGTTGGGCAAAACTATTCATTGCCCTGGGCATCGTTTGCGTTTTTATCATACCGGCAACGACCTTCGCGGACAATATTATCGTCCTTGATAAGGGCTACAAGGCCGTAAGACTGGCCGCGGACACACCGTTCCCGGGCGCGAACGGCGCGACAATCGGCGCCGATGGCCATCTCTATGTGAGCCATACGGGAAATGGCACAATTACCAAGATAAACATGAAAACAATGAAGGCGACGCCCTTTGTCAAACCCTACCAGGCAGCATTTATTATCGACGATATCGCAGCCGACGACAAGGGGAACATCTACGCGACGGGGACGACGCCGCTGGTGGGGGAGGTGTACCGTATCGACAAAAACGGGGTGCGGACAATTATCGCCGACGGGATGGCGGCGCCCAACGGCATCGAGTACAACAAGCGAACGGGAAGGCTGTTTGTCACGGAGTGTTTTCAGGGAAACCGTGTCTATGAAGTCGATCCCGCCGGCATAAAGAAGGCGAGGCTCCTGATCGACAAGAACGTTATTCCCGTGCCGGAAGGATTCGACTTTGATCCCGACACGAACGACTTAATTATCCCTGATCTCGGAACGGGAAAGATCCTGAGGGTACACCCCGATACGGGCGCGATCAGCACCGTGGCGGAAAACATAGCCGCCTGCATCGCGCTGACGATCGGGCCTGATAAAATGATCTATGTTCCAGCTCTTTCGGGTGTGGTGTACCGGGTGAGTCTCGACGGTGCAAAGGTCGAAAAACTTGCCCAACTGCCTCCGGGTCTGGACAATGTGGCAATCACCAAGGAGGGCCGTCTCTTCATCACCAGCTACTGGGATGCTACGGTCTTCGAGGTGTCCACCGACGGAAGCGGTAAATTCAAACAGCTCTTCCCGATGGGACCGAATCAGCCCCTCGGTATCGTCGTAAAAAACGGGACAGTGTTCGTTGCCGATGCCCTCATGGTACGAACTGTTGCAGAAAAAAAATATAGTCAGACCAGGTTGAACGCCTGGGCCGCACACGGAATGCCTCTGCTGTTGAGCCTGGCGGACGGGCCGGGAGACCAGCTTTTCTGGACCGACTGTATCCATGGCGCCGTGGCCATCGGCAATCCGGCAACGGGAAAATTCAAGGCCATAGCAGGAGGGCTGAACCGGCCTATGGCGGCGCTTATGAGCAGTGACGGATCAAAACTCTTCGTCGCCGAATACGCCGCCGGGCAGATCACGGCAATCAGTCTTACAGATGGGGCAAAAACGGTCCTCACCAAAGACCTGGAAGGCCCTCTCGCATTGGCGAGCATCAAAGGGGTCATCTACGTGGCGGAGGCAAAACCGGGACGAATCAGCACAGTGGATCCCGCTTCGGGGAAAAAGGAGGTGTTCGTCTCCTCGATGGTGGGAAAACCGGTAGCTCTCGCCGGTGACGGGAAGGGGAATCTCCTTGTCCTCGACGGCGCAGGCCAGAAAATTATCAGGATCAACCCGAAAACACTGGCATTGGATCTCGTCGCGAAGGACGTTCCCGTCGGATACAGTCCTATCGGAAGCTACCCCTCCGTCGAGTTCCCCTCACCCATGACGGTAAGCGTCTCGGGGGATATCTATGTGACAACGGCGGACCGAGGACTGATCAAACTGAAAAAAGTGAAATAACCACCATGATCATGTAAGGAAAGAGGCCCCCACCGTCAAGCAAAGGGGGCCTCTTTTTTTGAAAAAATCGGGCGCAGTTGATTTCCGCTTTTTCCTTAGAATGCAAAGTGGGTCGCCTGTCCCGCCACGACGATCCAGGCAACCAGCATCGCGTTGATGAACGCGCCTACGTACACGTGCCCCGTCTTCCGGTAAAAGTAGGTCGAAACCAGTGCCACGATCGTGAAAATCGGAACGAACTGGAACAGGACGATCGAGTAGAGAGGCGCCCATCGGGTCGTCACCGCCAGGGAACCGCCGGAGAACAGGGGCGCGTACTGGTAGATGAAGAACAGGATATACCCGGCGATCATGATAACCACGTTCAGAACCATCTCCTTCCAGCCCACCAGATCGCTTCCGTCCTTCCGGCCGAGGCGCAACTGACCGTGAAGGAGCATCCCGGCGATCAACAGATACAGGGCGAAGGGGATGACATAGTTCAATGCCATGGCGAAATGGAACTCATCGAGCGGCTTGATGGCAAAGACCCAGAGGCGGTAATCCGTCAGGAAGAGCCAGTCTGAGATCACAAGCGTGAGATGGGCGAAGAAGACCACGATAAAGGCCAGGAGCACGGACTTGCCGATCTTCCCCCACTTCAGGCCCGCATCCTTCCAGGTCAGTCCGTAATTGGCCAGCGTGGCACCCGTCTTTTTGTTGGCGATGAAGTGCCACAGGAGCAGGAGGACCAGGGTGATGACGCCGACGGCGACGGCCCAGAGTATGATGACGTTGGTTATCTGCTGCGGCCAGAGAGCGCCGGGTTTCAGGATACCCTTGCCGATGTAATCCCATGCCTTCATGTAGACAAAGACGGGGAGGATGAGCGTGATCACCACCGCGACCCACCAGCCCCACCCGGAAAGGGCCTTCCGCTCGGCGGGGGCCTCATTCAGCTCCTTGAAGAAGTCGGTCCCCAACAGATAGTTCCCCAGCGGGAAGAGCATGAGGATCATGCCGATCATGGCGATAAAGGTCCCGATCTCTTTCCAGTACCAGGTCTGGTCAGAGGGGGGTATTTCCTTGCCGCCTTCCAGGGTGGCCTGCATCCATTCAATGGCGTTACCGATGGCTTCGGTGGCAAAATGATTCCGGGGGTGAATGGCCTTCGGCTGGTAGAGCTTTCTGGCCGTGCCTTCTTCGATGGAGCCGTAGAGCTTGCCCACTTCCACGGTCTCGGTGGTTCCGAAGAACTTCTTCAGCTTGTCCGTATTCACGATATCTCCGGGAACCGGAATCCCCCACATGAGCTGGGAGAACTCGTCATACGTGCTGTATATCAGCGCCGCGTTGCGCGGAAAGGTGGAGGTTCCATCTGGAGCCCCGTAAGTCCCGGGGGAAGAACTGGTGATAACGATGGACTTGTACCCCGTTGGGTTCATGGCGGCCGCTATGATGGAGGCCCAGCCACCCATGGAATGACCTTCAAGGGCGACATTGTCTTTATCGATGATATCCAGCGAGCGCAGGTACGGCAGTGAGTCGGCCCCGCCGAAGGCGTTGGCGAAGGCCGGGGGATCGGAATAGCCGTGTCCGGACTGATCGGGCGCCAGGACGACATACCCGCGGCGCGCGAATTCAATGGCGAACCCATCCTGCGTTTCACGGGAGTTGATGTAGCCGTGGGTCGCGACAATGCCCGGGGCAGGATTCTTCGCGTTCACCCCTTTCGGGACATAGAGGAGGGCACTGACCACCTTGCCATCATGCCCCATAAATCGTAAATCCCGAACCGTGATGTTTCCGCCGCCGGTCTGAACCAGGTAGGCCAGCCACCCGCCTCCCAGGATCAGGGCCAAGGCGATAACCATGAGAACAGTAAACAGCTTTGAACCTGATTTCGCACTCATAAGCCCCTCCTTATGTAAAAAAGCAGTTCCTGTTACGTCATCGGGGAACATCCCATGCCCCTTTGACAGGGGATCCCCCCGTCGCAGAAAAACAGCCCCTGTTTTCGACAACGACCAGGCTGTCTCCCTTTTCCCCATACAACGTTTTTGTATTATTAACATTTACAGGACAAAGTCAAGGAGGAAGGTAGCGTCAAAAGCGGTTCGCATGTTCGATATGGCGATCACCGGAACTCTTGAATGACGTGAGAAGGTCGAGGGGTGTCGTATAACAGATGCTACCCGGTTTCTCCTTTGAACTTTTTGGAATTTGTGATACGGGTTCGGGTGCAAAATTGAGGTAAGAAATTATCAACTAACTGTAAGGAGACAATAGTATGGCCGAAAAATTTGCAAGTGAAAAGAATCTGAAGTTCCTACTCCACGAGGTCTTCGATGTGAGTCAGTTAACCCAGTACCCCTACTATGCCGACCACAGTAAGGAAGTCTTTGATATGGTCCTGGACACGGCGCTCAAGATGGGGGAAGATTTGTTCAACCCCTATTTTGAGGAGATGGACCGGCTACCAGTGGAGTTAGTGGACGGACGGGTCAAGGTGCACCCCCATGTGAGAACGATCCTGAAGGAATGCGGGGCCGGTGGATGGATCGGCGCCGAATTTCCCTACGAGGCCGGCGGGCAGCAGCTTCCCCTTACCATCACCCTCCTTGCCGAATTCGTCTTCGGCGCCGCCAACTACTCAGCCGGTGTGTATGCCGGCCTGACGACCGGGGCGGCCGGCCTGATTGAGTCCTTCGGAACCGAAGAGATGAAAGAGAAGTATCTCCCCAAGATGATGGCGGGAGAGTGGCAGGGGACGATGGCCCTTACGGAACCCCAGGCGGGCAGTTCACTTGCGGACATCGCCTGTACGGCCGAACCCACCGACGATGGATACTACAAGCTCCGGGGGCAGAAGATCTTCATCTCGGCCGCCGATCACGACGGCGTCGACAATATCGTCCACCTGCTCCTGGCTAAGATCAAGGACGCCCCCGCGGGCGTGAAGGGCATCTCGCTCTTTGTGGTGCCAAGGGAACGGTACACCGAGGATGGAGGGCTCGAATTCAACGATGTCAGTTCGGCGGGAATCTACCACAAGATGGGATACCGCGGTTCGCCGATCGTCCAGCTCAGCCTGGGTGAGGAGAACGACTGCCGCGGCTGGCTGGTCGGAGAGCCCAACAAGGGGCTGGCCCAAATGTTCCAGATGATGAACGGGGCCCGCATCGGCGTCGGTCTCGGCGCAACAGGTATCGCCTCGGCCGCCTACTACGCGTCGCTCCAGTACTCGAAAGAACGGCTTCAGGGTCGCAAACTCTCCCAGAAGGATCCCGCAACCCCTCAGGTCCCGATCATTGAGCACAGCGACATCAAGCGTATGCTCCTCCTGCAGCGTGCCGTCGTTGACGGATCGCTCTCCCTGCTTGCGCAGTGCTCGATCTACCACGATCTTGAAAAGGTCCTCGACGGAGAGGAAAAAGAGCGGTATAGTCTTTTGTTAGACCTCCTGACACCGGTCGCCAAGTCCTATCCTTCGGAGATGGGAATTCTCTCTACGAGCGCAGGGATCCAGTGCCTGGGCGGATACGGATACTGCGAGGAGTTCCCCCTGGAACAGCACTACCGCGATATGCGTATCCATCCGATCCATGAGGGGTCGACGGGCATACAGGGCCAGGATCTGCTCGGCAGAAAGATGATGATGAAGGGCGGCAAGGCCGCGCAACTCTACATGGAAGAGGTTGCGAAGACCATTGCGGAAGCTGAAGCCCTGGAACCCTTGAAAAAGTACGCCCAGGCGTTGAAAGAGGCGATGGAATCCGTGCAGGAAGTCACCCTTTTTCTAGGTGGGATCGCCGCGAAGAAGGGCCCCGATTACTTCCTGGCCGACGCGACCATCTACCTGGAGTTCTTCGGATACAGCTGCATCGCCTGGCAGTGGCTGAAACAGTCGATCGTCGCCCAGAAGGCCCTGGATGCTGGCGCCTCTCCGGAAGACGTGGACTTTTACAAGGGCAAGCTGGTCACCATGCGGTATCACTTCGGGTACGAACTCCCCAAGATCAAAGGGCTGGCCGCGGTACTGACAGAGGCGGAAGGCGTTACGGTCGACATGACGGAGGCACTGTTCGACGACTAGAAACTGACTGGTTGACAGTTGCTTTTTTTTCGAAAACGAAAGATACTCCCGGTGACAGGATTAAGCATTTGACACCGGGCAAGAGGTTTGCTATAGACCCCCTCCCGCGTGCGGGTGGGGGTCTTGTAGTTATAAGGGGCAACTATCCCCATGAGGCAGAGAAAATATGAATTACAAAAACCTTGACAGACTCTTCAATCCGAAGAGCATCGCAATGATAGGGGCCTCCGCAACCCCTGTGAAATGGGGGTTTATCGTCCTTTTGAACATCCTGAAAGAGGGATTCAAGGGGACGGTCTATCCGGTTAACCCGAAGCTGAAGACGATCCTGGGTCTTCCCTGCTATCCCTCGCTCGAGACGATACCGGGTCCCGTCGATCTGGCCATCATTACCACCCCGGCGCCGACTGTGTCGGCATTGATTGACGAATGCGGCCGGAAGGGGGTGAGCGGCGTGGTCGTCATCACATCCGGGTTCAGCGAAACGGGCCCGGAAGGAACCCGGATGGAACAGGAAATTGTAGCCAAGGCCCGTGGATATGGGATACACCTCGTGGGCCCCAATACCATGGGGATCTTCAGTGCCGACTCCAACCTTCACGCCCTGATGCCCCCGGTAGTGCCGCTTCACGGTGGAATTTCAATGTTTTCCCAGAGCGGGAACGTCGGGGTCCAGATGCTCTACTGGGGCAACAACAAGGGGATCGGATTCAACAAGCTTGTGAGCAGCGGGAACGAAGGTGACCTAAAGAGCGAGGATTACCTCTCCTACTTTGCCGAGGACAAGGACACGAAGGTGATTCTTGCCTACCTGGAGGGGCTGGAGCCCCATTCCAAACTCTACCAGGTGGCCCGGCAGGTGTGTAGGAAGAAGCCGGTCCTGATATTCAAGGGCGGACGAACAGAGACCGGCGGCAAGGCCGCGGCATCGCACAGCGGGGCCTTGGCTGTTTCGTCACGGGTCCTGCGGGCGGCCTTTCGACAAGCCGGAATCATCGAACTCGAAAACAGCCAGGGGCTCATAGACTGTGCAAAGGCCTTTTCCGCCGCCCCAATCCCCCGGGGCAACCGCGTGGGGATTCTGACCCGCGGCGGCGGATGGGGGGTTATTACCGCCGATTCCTGCGAAGAGAACGGCCTCGTCGTTCCGAGGCTTTCCGACATCATAATCGAGCGGATGAACAAAATTCTCCCCCCATACTGGAGTCACGGGAACCCCGTGGATATGGCGGCGGTGATTACCTCGGAGCCATACCTGGAGTGCATGGAAATCCTGGCCGAGTGGGACGAGGTGGATTCTGTCATCGCCCTGGGCGGTTCCATCCAGAGCGCCATGGATTTTCAGAACAACGTGGAGGGGCCCAAAGAGCTGAAAGAGACCCTCGCCTTCGCACGGGAGTTTGCACAAGAGTATACCGCACAAGACGATGTCGTCCTGGAGGAGACGCGACGGCTGGTAGAAAAGACAGGAAAACCGATCATCGTGGTAACCCTGGGCGACTATGATAACCACAAATCGGACCTGATGGATCACCGGGTGGTTTCGTATCCCACACCGGAACGGGCCGTTCGCGCACTGAAGAGGATGGTCGAATATCGGCGGTTTCTCGACTCTCCGGCCTGATCCGATGCCTCTGCGCGAAGAGGCGGCACGGGGCATCTCCTGTTGCAAGACCGGCGCGAAATCTGTATGCTTTGTGGAGCGGTGAATCTCTGATCACATGCCGCATCCGATTCGCCTCGGTCCGAGGGATATCAGATATCTGCCCAGGCTTCATGCAGTCATCCCTCAACGGACACACCGTATCTGCTTTTATTACTGCCATTGCGTGGCGGGGGTAGCTGTTCCCCCACGCATATCGCTGATTGTCTCAGAGGTGTCAGGGGGAACACCCTATGGACAACCGTTACGATCTCACTACCCAGCCGATCCCACAGCTCATCATGAAACTGGCCGTTCCCTCGAGCATCGGATTCTTTTTCAATACGATGTTCAACGTGGTGGACACCTACTTTGGCGGCCTGATTTCAACGCAGGCGCTCGCCGCGCTGTCCCTCTCTCTTTCCGTCTTCTTCATGATCATCGCGATCGGGACCGGGATCGGGGCGGGAACCACGGCACTGATAGCCAACTCACTCGGCGCAGGCGACCGCACGGAAGCGAAGCTGGTCGCCGTTCAGGGGATCACCTTCGGCGTCCTCCTCTCTCTCGTCATCACCGCCGTCGGAATCTGGTCATCCCCCTTTCTCTTTTCGCTCCTCGGGGCCTCCGGTTCGTACCTGAACGATGCCCTGATCTATATGGACTGTATCTTCGTCGGCACGATCTTCTTCATCATCAATTATATGCTCAATGCCATCCTGAATGCCCTGGGCGATACGAAATCGTTCAGAAATTTCCTGGTGGCAGGGTTTGTCCTGAACTGTGTCTTCGATCCCTGGCTGATATACGGCGGCCTCGGCGTCCCCGCCCTGGGGCTGGCCGGTATCGCCCTGGC
>Ga0272442_10012502_pt1 | contig 10240 bp, 10 predicted proteins | sample SSMForm2O_FD_200262 | JGI IMG/M metagenome (GOLD analysis project Ga0272442, IMG submission 200262) | Marine sediment archaeal communities from Little Sippewissett salt marsh, Falmouth, MA, United States - SSM-Form-2O | ecosystem: Environmental > Aquatic > Marine > Wetlands > Sediment ... | reverse complement strand
TCCTGCAAATATAAAAATCTCGACATCTAATTTTTCATTAAAAAGCCTGTTATCCTTCATATCAGTGAGTATGCTCATTGGCATATCTTTGATGGTGCTTATATCTATTGATGGAGGGATTACTGCAGGGTTAAGCAGTATAATTTTTTTAACATTTGAATTTTCAAGGGCAGTTTTGGCCGCTAGAAAACCTCCAAGGGATGAACCGATGAGAACAGCATCTTTGTCATGTTTTATCTCTTCAGCAATACGTCTTAGGCAATTGGAGATCACTATGTCTTCTGGTTTGCAATCTCGGTATTTTATTGCTTTGGCGTTTAGTTTCTCCTTAAATATAATTCCTTTAGCTCCATCTGGACTCGACTCATAACCATGAATATAGTATAACATATTGTCCTATCTCAATTACAAGTCCAAAGCAAGTATGTGACTTATATAATTTCCAGCCAGGGAACAAAATAAGTACAGAGCCGATTGGCGCTGGTAAACTCAAACTGAAGAAAATTTAATTTCGTTTACATGACTTTTTTGTTTGAATTAATTCCAAGCATTTTTTACGGAAATAAAATCAGTGTAAAAAGGGTAAGGAAAAGATTTAGAGAAAATTCCAAACTCAATGCTTTCGTTCATTGAAATGTCAGAATTAAATCCTGACATTGTCTAAGGTGATTCCCTGGGTTCATTCTCATTTGTTGCTAGACTTAAAGGTATTGCAGTTGCAATCAACAGATACTAAACAAAGATTCCAATTATTTTCTTTTTCACTATCTATTTGTCCTTAATATTGAATAATGTAATCTCTTCCGTATCCTGTGTTAGGTGCAAAATCACATGTATGTTTTTGAAATAATAATGAAATTAGAGTAGTAACTACCCATCGATCAAATCCCATTCTTCCAATAAATCCAAAACGTTCAAAAGTAAGAGCATACGTATTTGTTAAAACATCATCCTTCTGTGGATTGTTGATTATGCTTTTAGGTATTTTACAGATAATAATGCCTGTTTCCTCATCATACTCTCCTTCGATTCTCTGATAATGCTCCTGAAACCACCAGCCGTGACCATATCCCGCGCTAAAATCAAACCATGGTTTACCATAACCGATATGCATGCCAGATGCACATTCAACTCCATTATATTCCCAATGGATGGTCAAATGCTGTTTTAAATGTAAGGGATTAATTTCCTTTATTTTTAATGCGGTGAACAAGTAATCAGGCTCATCTGTATTCTCATAAAACCATGCGGATATAATGTCCAAATAATCAAAAACATCGGTGTCGGGATCATCTACAATCTCAGGATCTTCTTCATCACCTGCAAAAACTGTTCCTGCTATTGGTAATATAGTTGTAATCAACAGCGTACAAATAAATATACCAATTATTTTTCTTTTCATATTTTATCTCTCCTTAAAACCAAGCCATAAGATATGTTTTACTTATTGTATATGGGCCAATTTGAAAACCTTGGGAGGTTGCTGTTGCTTCACCAGCATTAGATGATGTCGCAGTCATTGTTAATGTCACTGGTCCATATCCTTTAGCCTCATTTGTTGAAATTGTATACACTTGATTAACTTCCATATCTCCATCTCCAGCGTATCCAGATATTGTTATGTCAATTGAATTGTCATGTCCACCCTTTACAGTGAATGTGTATTGGACATCCAGAATTGTATCAAGCCCATCATTCCATATGATTCCTCCAGCCTCTCTTAATGCCAGCATACTTGCACCAAAGACGCCCGCTCTTAATTTAGACTCCAAATCAGCTGTAATTTCAGGATCACTCTCACTTCCAGCCATTGTGACTATAGGTAGCATAGTTGCAATCAACAGCATACAAATAAATATTCCAATTATTTTCTTTTTCATATTTTACCCCCTCTAACGTTTTTTATAATTCTATTTTAATTAATTAATAATTACTTTATAAAGTGTGTCATCAAAAAATTGTGCAAAATACGAAAAAATGATGCAAATTAACGTATTATGAACCATAATAGCTATAAATTCGGGCTAGGAAATCTATGCTTCTGGGGTATTATGTGAGCTATTCTTCCTCTTGGAAAAAGGGTCAAATAGAGATATTTTTCATTTTGACATTTTAACCGGTTATGTTTATAAAGGATCAACGTGCGAGGTAAATATATGGGAAAATTGACAAACGAAGAAAAAGAATTAGTTCTCAAGTTTCTAAAGACAAATTTGGGAAATAATCCTTTAGTGAAGGAAATTGCTGTAAAAGAATCAAGCAAATAGGCAATGGCGAACCAAGGTTGAGGAAGGTATCATAAATTCAGTGAAATACCATTGTTATCAATAATTGAAAACTTGCGATCACTGTAGATGCCGTTGGGATTTGACTCATGTCCATGGATGTAATACAGCATATAATCTTACTGTGCCTGCTATGTTTCTAACGAGGTATTATGTATATGTACACTCTACGATTTCTGGGACCATCTCCCTCATAGAAGAATATATGTTGCCATGTACCCAGAACTAATCTTTTGTTTTCTATAAGTACTGTGATAGATGATCCTATAAGACTTGATTTAATGTGTGCATCACTGTTTCCCTCCATATGGTGATAATCTCCATCTTCTGGTATGATCTTCTTTAATGTTTCAATAATATCACGTTGTACACTGGGATCTGCACCTTCGTTTATTGTTATCCCTGCTGTTGTGTGAGGCACATAGACAATTATATGTCCTTCTTTGAGGTTTTCCTTGTTTATCATTTCCTGAATATCGTTGGTAATATCAATCATTTCATTTCTCTTTCTGGATTTAACTTTTAACTCCCTCATAGAAACCAACAAAGAGGTTATTGCCTGTGCTATTTAAAAAATATCCTAATTTTCTAGTTAACATTTTTGTAGTGCTCATAGTTACACAGCCGCTAAGTGAATAAGATATGAAAATGAAACCAGATGCGATTCTTTTTGACATGGATGGCGTGCTAGTCGACTCGCTAGATTCGTGGCGAGCTTCCCTAAATGCTGCTTTAAAGGCACATAATCATCAAGAGATTACAAAGGAAGAGTTCATTGAGAAATATTGGGGCTATGATCTGTATGTTACCTTGGACAAGATGGGACTGGATTGCGAGATAGTAACGTCCTGTAATGAGCTGTATCAGGAGCACTTAGACAAGGTAACAATGTATCCGGACGTGAAAGATACTCTTCAAAAACTTAAGGATTACAAGAAAGGAATTATAACTAACACACCGAGGAATAGAGCCATTCAGGTTATAAAGAATTTTAAACTTGGACGATACTTTGATACGGTTGTTACAAGTGATGATGTTTACAGGGGAAAACCGAATCCCGATATTGTGCTGAAAGCCTGTAAAAATTTAGGTGTTGAACCAGTAGATGCTGTAACGGTTGGTGATACTAGTAGTGATGTAGAAGCAGGAAAAGCCGCAGGTTGTGCTGTCATTGGGATGAATATAGATGCCGATATTACTGTTGGAAAGATGTCAGATTTAACTGAGATTTTTCAACTATAAAAATAAAACAAATTCACTTATTTGATTGTATGGTATACATTAAAAAGATGAATGTTTTAATGATTGGTCATATGATACAAAATATGTGGATATTGGAGATTTCATGTATGGGTAAAGATGAAATCATTCTAAATTGTCCATCTTGTTTTTTTAAGAAGAATTTTTTTCAAATTGACAGTTTTACACGATGTATTTAAATACTATGACAGATAAAGTATATCATGTCACATTGTGACAATCAAAGGTGGTGAGGAAAAATATGGAAAAAATTGTAATTGCAACTGCTATAGCTACAGCAGTGAGTATGGTCCACTGTCCCTTACAACTTATTTAATACTTTTATTAAAGAGAGGTGAATTGTAAGGGCTATTCACCTCAAAGATTTGATAGGATGTTTTAGATAAGTTGTTCCTATCTTCTTTTTATGGGTGCATTTCTTTTGTATAAGAACAAAAAGATACTCATCTTATTTGTTTGACGACATTGTTTAAAAGAAGCAGGAAAATCCAAATGGGTTAATTATATAAGGAATTTTTTTATTGAAATATTTGGATGAAGAGATGCACAACGATAAAAAAAACGTGTTGCTTATAGCGATGCCTTTTGCTGGAACTGATATTCCTTCAATACAATTGGCAGTTTTAGAGGGATATTTGAAAGAACGAAACATAAACATAAAGACAAGACATCTCTATTTGAAAGCTGCTGAGTTCTATGGATTAAATAATTATAACTTTCTCATTTATCCGCCTAATGATTCCTATACGGCTCAGATTATTTTTTCCAAATATGTATTTCCAGAACATTGGATAACAACAGAAGAAAAATGCAGAGAGTATTTTCAGAGAGAGACATCTGCAAATAGAGAGATTCAGCAGCATTTTACATTTGACAACTACGTCCAACAAACAGATGAGTTTTATAATTGGATTCTCAAATATGTTGATTGGCAACCATATGATATCATTGGATTTACGTTGAATTATGGGCAGTTTCTCCCTTCATTGGCTATTGCTAAAGCAATCAAGAAATTGCATCCTGAGAAGAAAATTATTTTTGGTGGAAGTAGAACAGCTAATAAATTAGGAATAAAAGTGATGGAGGCATTTGATTACGTAGATTTTATTATCTCAGGAGATGGTGAAGAGGCCCTCTATCGGGTTGCTTCAGAGTATCAGAATTATGAATCTATACCGCATTTGATGTATCGAAAGGGAAACGAGATCATCTGGAATGAATCAGATGCTTCTATTGATCTCAATAGTTTACCGATTCCATCCTATGGCCCTTTTTATAATGAGTTGGATTCAACATCTTCAGAAGTGCAGCAATACTTTTATTACTATGGGCGACTTCCTGTTGAAATTTCACGAGGATGCTGGTGGAATAAGTGCAGTTTTTGCAACCATAACATACAGTATAAAAATTATAGGGAAAAAAACGTAGACAAAATAATTGAAGAAATACAACTTTTATCTGATATGTATAATATGTTGGCATTTCAGATTATCGGAAATACGCTTCCGAAAAAGAATTATCGTATTCTCTTTGAGAAAATAAAACAATTGGGAAGAGATTTTACATTTGTTGCTGAGGCGCGTGCGGGTCAGTTAAAAAGCGAGGATTATACCTTATTAAAAGAAGCCGGATTCACTACAATACAAACAGGGATAGAGTCTTTTAGTCAAAATTATTTAATGAAGATGAATAAAGGTACACGGGTTATTGATAATATTGCGGCGTTAAAATTTTGTAAGGAAAATGGGATAGCAAATAGGTATAATCTTCTTATTGATTATCCAAACGAAGAATCTATTGATTTTGAAGAAACAAAGAAAACGGTTCAACTGTTTCATCAGTATCTTGATCCCCCACAGATATGTTATCTTAGAGTTGTTTTTGGCAGTCCCATCCAGCGTAATCCAGAGCAATTCAATATTGAACGGTTGAAATATTCACATAGTGACATGATCATGTTTCCCGAGGAGTTTTTGGAAAAAGAATTCAATTTTGTCTATGAGTTCAAACGAAAAGAATATTTGGGTGAACATAATTGGGTGCAATTGGTAGATGGGTGGAAAAAAGAACGTGAACGGCTAGCGCTTGAAGGGATCAAACAACAGACGACTATTGATCAATTCATCTTTTATTTTGTCGATGGAAAGAAGTTTCTTAAAATCTATGATAAACGAAATGCTGAGAATATCAGAGTCTACGTACTTGATGAACTTGAGAGAGCAATCTTTCTTTCCTGCATAGATATCAATTCTCTTCAAGAATTGCAGGAAATATTTTCACATATCTCAGAAACTACACTTGCAGGTATTTTAAATACATTTGAAGAAAGCGGTATTGTTTTTAAGGAGGATGACCACTATTTAAGTTTACCGTTAGGATACAATCTTGTTAGTTCTCATCTACCAAAAAGAGAGCCGCAGCAACTTCTTTATGCTTCCGGCAGCCAACGATCCTTATGAATTTTTTCAAATATCCAAAAAGTTTGTTTTTTTATGGCATTAGGAAATTTTAAATCGATATCTCTCATAATCTGGCTCAACTTATCTACATTTTCTACAATTAATTCAAATTCTAAATCGCACCAACCTACAGTCACATTTAAATATTCTAAATAAGGCGTTTCTTTCAAGTAATTCCATATGGCTTTTCCTTGTTTATGATCCTTAAGATATATCTCAAGTTTATAATGTTGGAGTCCCAATTTTGAAAGATCAATGTCAACTCGAAACGCTTGAATAATTCCTGAGTTCATTAGATTTTTAATTCTGTAATTTACCGCCTGTGAAGAAGTATTAAGTCTTTGGGCAAGATCTACAAGTGGTATTCTAGCATTTACTGCAATTTCATTTAAAAGCTGATAATCAACATCGTCGATTTCCACGGTTTTTCCACCACAAGTTGTTACATACATTTCCCTGTCAGATTTTTCATATTGTTCCAACAATAGATATGATTTTTTATAGGCAAAAGCCTGGATATAAATAGAAAGTATATATCTTTCAAAATAGTCTTCAAATCTGTCAAGCGTCTTATCCCAAAACTGATAGAACTCATAAATGTCTTTCACCCAGATGACGACATCAAAATCAATTTCTGCTTTGAGCGAAATGATCGTCCAAACGTTTTTATAATCTATAAAATGCTGAATTATTTTATTTTTAATATTTGAACTGACATATTGAAAATTAATATAGATTCTAAAAACATTATATCCTAACTTAAATGTATTAATAACTGTCCAAAAATTCTTAATTACTCCTTCATCTTGCAATCTTTTTATTCTGTATGATACAACATCTTTTTTTAAACCAACGTTCTTTCCAATCTGAGTTAACGACTGCCTTGAGTTTAAATCTAATTGATACAATATTTTTCTGTCTTTCAGATCGATTTTTATCATTTTTCCTACAAAAGTAAAAAATATTCTACTATTTTAGTATTTTGTAGGAATTTCTCAAAATGGGGCTTTATGTTTGCTTTCTTCCTTTGAAATATTGGATGAATGGAAATGAAAGAAAGAAAACGCTTGGGAATGGATGTGATCAACCACATATCCACCTGCATATTTAGGTGCGAAAAAGGTATTTATGAACAGAGTTTAATCTTATCAAAAAATAAACAGATAATAAAGGGGGAGAATTAAATATGCTTTACTTCCTGATAGCTTTTACAGTTTTGGGCGCAGGTATTAAATTTATTGATGCAGCATATGATGAAAAGACATTCAATAAAAAAATTGCGTTAATAGTTGCCCCACTACTTGGTATTCTTTGGGCATATACAATGCTAATTAACACAGTTGCAGCAACTATTCTACTAGCTGTTGTTTTTGGAGTTCTCTTTAAGGGTAAAATAGACAATATCGCACATTTTGCAGGACTTGCTATGATAATTGCAATTATTGTCTTTGCAGGTGTTCAACTATTGATTCTCCCGTTGATCTTTCTTGCTGCTTCAGCGCTTTTAGATGAGGTAGGAAATGATTTCATTGATAAAAACAAAGATAAATCAAATAAATTTACTGTGATTTTTTTTGATCACAGATGGCTGATGAAGGTATCAATATTGTGGCTCTGTGTAATTGGAGTGATACCATTTTATTTCTTTGTTGCAATGCTTTTCTTTGATTATGCATATATTACAGTTAGTCTTTACAGCAGAGTAAAACAAGGAATATCATCATATCCAAATATCCCTATGATGTTTTCTAAAGTAAAAAACTTTGTTTGGGCTGAGAAAGACATCGAAGGTATTTAGCCATACTACTATGGCTAATCTTCTAATATTTCTGTGATATTTTTAATAAAAGCCAAGTTTTATAAAATATATTTATATTGTCTATATAATATTAGATGGGTTATGCAATAATTAAAAAATTAGGGTGAAATCAAAGTGGTGATGGAGTGGTTAGCATTATTTGAAAACAACATGTTTTTCTTTTTAATTGCCTACCCCATTCTAGGAGCAGGAATAAAATATATCGATGCAGCATATGACGAAAAAACATTCAACAAAAAAACAGCATTAATCATAACGCCACCCCTAGCAGCCCTCTGGGCATATACAATGCTCATAAACCCCATTTCAACAACAATACTATTAGCTATTTTACTTGGTGTCCTCGTTAAAAACAAAATAGATAACTATGCACATTTACTAGGATCAGCAATTATCGTAACTATATTCATAATAACAATATATCTAAAAAACATCGAACTAATAATACTACCACTGGTATTTCTCATCTCAGCAGCCATCATAGACGAAGTAGGAAACGATATTATAGACTACAATAAAAAAAACCTTAAAAAAAACAGATTCAGACATCAATTTTCATTATATTTCTTCGGCCGCAGATACGTAATGAAAATAGCAATTTTATACCTAATAATATTTGGCATCGTTGAATTATACTTCCTACTAGCAATGATACTCTTTGATGAAGCATACATCATAACAGATTTATACAGCCGATCAAAACAACAAAAAGACAAATGAATAAAAAAAATTTGGATACTTATTTAAATTAAATAAATATGGAATAAATTAATATGTCAATAGACTGTGATGTACTAGTTGTAGGTGGAGGACCTGCAGGATCAAGTGCTGCAAGAGCAGCAGCAAAAAAAGGGTTAAAAACAATACTTATTGATAAAAAAGAAGAAATAGGCAACCCTGTTCAATGCGCTGAAGGAATCGGGGACTTTCTTTTTCCATACATGCCTTTTAAAATACCAGAAGAACAGTTAATATGGAAAATGGATGGAATGTTTTTCTGGACAGACGATATATCCATTGAAAAAAGAGGAGATTTTTGGAAAAGTTATAGTGTTGATAGGAGAAAGTTTGATAAATGGTTATCTGAACTTGCTATAAATGAAGGCGCAGAATTACTTACTAATACCAAATTAACTGATATAGAACTTGATGAAGAGAATAATATTAAAAAAGCAACTGTTAAAAGAAACGGCAAACCATTGGAAATCCTGCCAAAAGTTGTAGTTGCGGCAGATGGCGTTGAATCAACTGTTTTAAATCTTCTAGACTTATATAATCCAAAAAGAGGAGATATTGCAGAAGTTTATTCATGGGAAATGAAAAATTTGGATTTGTATAAACCCACCTTAGAACAAGTTTTTACTGGAGAATTTACACCAAGTGGTTATGCCTATATTTTCCCAAAAGGAAAAAACTCTGCAAATATTGGAGTTGGAGGCATATATCCCGAGAAAAAACTAGAACAATATTTTGAAGAATTTTTAGAGATTCCTCATGTAAAAAAACAAGTGAAAAATGCAGAGTATGTTATAGAAAAATCAAAAAAAGCAGCATTCAATAATCTTACAGATAAATGGATATATGGCAATGTACTTCTTGCAGGAGATGCTGCAAATCAAAATCTTAAACCATTTATTGAAGGTATTTTACCATCTATTATCTGTGGAGACATTGCAGGGAAATTTACATGTGATTTTTGTAATAAAAAAAATATTGATAGCGAGAAATATCTAAACCATGTGAAAAAGACAATGGACGAACATTTTATTTTTTCAAATGAATTATTAGAGGGAATTAATTATTTATATGCAAAGAAAGAAAAAACAAAATATTTGCAATTCTTCGGCATGATAACAGAATTATTCGGTCAGGAAGATATTGAAAATACTGAAAATATGGATTATGATGAGTTAAAATCAAAAATAATGAGGTTAAAAGATGAAATGTGATGTTTTAGTTGTTGGTGCTGGACCTGCAGGATCCATGGCAGCAAAAACAGCAGCTGAAAAGGGCATTGACGTCATATTAATAGAACGCAATAAAAATATCGGTTATCCCGTCAGATGTGCAGAGGGAATTAATAAATTTTTATTTGATGATACTGGGATAAAAAAAGATAAATCATTTATTGAAAAGAAGATTGATGGGACAAAAATATATTTTTATGATGAGGCATATGAACTAAATTCTGAACAATGGCAAGGTTACACAATAGACAGAACAGTTTTTGATAAATATCTTGCAAAGCAAGCAGAAAATGCAGGATCAGAAATTTTTACAGAAACTAAGGCAATCGGGGTCAAACAAAATGGAAATAAGTGGATTGTTGAATTAAATTCAAAAAAAGATATTAAAAATATAGAAGCAAAGGCGATTATCGGTGCAGATGGATTTGAAAGCAATGTTGGCAAATGGAT
>Ga0272442_10012501_pt1 | contig 10241 bp, 4 predicted proteins | sample SSMForm2O_FD_200262 | JGI IMG/M metagenome (GOLD analysis project Ga0272442, IMG submission 200262) | Marine sediment archaeal communities from Little Sippewissett salt marsh, Falmouth, MA, United States - SSM-Form-2O | ecosystem: Environmental > Aquatic > Marine > Wetlands > Sediment ... | reverse complement strand
CTCGGCAAGGCCGAAGAAGCCCGGGAAGCCTATGAGTCGGCCGCGCAAGTGGCCCCCGACAATGTGGAGGCCCTGAAGCAGCTCGAGCGGCTGTGCATCTCCACCGGCGACTGGAAGACCGTTTTGAAAATCCGCGCCGATCTGCTCGAGCACATCCAGGACCTGGCGGTGCGGGTTCAGTTGCTGCTTGCCAGCGCCAAGATCCGGATGCTGCATTTCCAAGAGAACCAGGAGGCCGAAGCGCTGTACAAGCAGGTTCTGGAGATCGAGCCCGGCAACCTGGCCGCCCTGGCCGCCCTGAGAGAGCTGTACTCCGCCGGCCGGCGTCACGAGGATCTGCTGGAGATCCTGCAGAAGGAGGCCGAGGTCACCGCGGATCCCACCATCGCCGCCTGGCTGCACTACCAGGCCGCCCGGCTGCTGCGGGAACAGATGGGCGACGAGGACAAGGCGCTGGGCGCCCTGCAGCGAGCGCTGGCGCTGACCCCCGGCAACCACATGGTTCTGGCGGAGATGGCCCACATCCACGAGAACCTCATGCGCTGGCAGGAACTGGTGGACGTCTACCAGCAGCAGGTGCAGGTAATCACCGACCGCCAGGAACTGGTTTCACTCTATTTCAAGCTGGGCAACATCTGGGAGGAAAAGCTCTTCAACGAGGACAAGGCCATAGAGAACTACCGCCAGGTCGTGGAGCTGAACCCCAACTACCTGCCGGCCCTGCAGGCTTTGGGCAAGCTCTTCTACCGCAAGGGACAGTGGGAAGACCTGGTGCAGATGTACGAGATCGAGCTGCGCGAAACCCAGGAACCCCGGCAGAAGGCCGTCAAGCTGTACAAGCTGGCCGAGATCCTCGAGGAGCGCCTCAGCCGGGACGAGGACGCCATCGCGAAGTTCGAACAGTGCCTGGAGCTGACCCCCGGATACCTGCCGGCGCTCAAGGCGCTCGGGCGGCTGTACTCCAAGTACAACCGCTTCGAGTCGCTGATCCGCATGTACGAAAACGAGCTGGAGGTCAGCGCGGATCAGGATCAATCCGTGTTCCTGCTGGACAAGATCGGCACCTTGTGGGAGGAGAAGCTCAACAACATCGACAAGGCCATCGAAACCTACCAGCGCATCCTGGACATTTCACCCAACTACCTCCCGGCCATCCGCACCCTGGGCAAGCTGTACGTCCGGGCGGACCGCTGGGAGGACATGATCCACGTCAACGACCTTGAGGCGCAACTGGTAAACGATCAGAAACAAGTGGTCTCCCTGCTGCACCGCAACGGCGAGATCTACGAGGAAAAGCTCAACGACAAGGACCAGGCCATTGAAACCTACAAGAAGGTGCTGGCGCTGGCGCCTTCGTACCTGCCGGCGCTGCAGTGCCTGGGCCGCCTCTACTTCATCAAGGGACGCTGGGAAGACCTCATCGGCATGCACCGGCAGGAAATTGAAGTCACTCTGAACGAAGACCAGCAGATCAACCTGCTCTACAAAATCGGCGAACTCTACGAGGAAAAGCTGGTCCAGGAGGACAAGGCCATCGTCGCCTTCCAGGAGGTTCTGAGAATCCGGCCGACCAACTTCCCGGCGATGAAGGCCCTGATCCGCATATTCACCAACAAGCGCGACTGGGAGAACCTGATCGAGGTCTACGAGAAGGAAGCCGCGGTCCTCGAGGATCCCCAGCAAAAGGCGCTGTCGCTGTTCAGGGTGGCGGAGATATTCGAAAGCCATCTCGAAGCCCCGGAGCGCGCAGTGGAAACCCTGCAGAAGATCCTGCAGATAAACCCCAGCCACGCGGCGGCCTTGCGCTCCCTCGAACGGCTTTACACCCGCTCGGAGAGCTGGCGCGATCTGCTGGGCGTTTACGAGCGCAGCCTGGAGGGCGCCACCCATGAATCCCAGCAGGTGGACATCCTTTTCCGTATGGCCGAAGTTTTTTCGGCCCGGGTCAACGACCTGGTGCGCGCCAGCGAGTGCCACGAGAAAATCCTGGGGCTCAAGCCCGACCATCTGCCGTCCATCGAGGCCCTGGAACGCATCTACCTGAGCCAACGCAATTACAACTCACTGGTGCGGGTGTATGAATCGTATGCCGCCCGGACCCAGGATCAAAACCTGCTTTTGTCCTTGCAGTCCCAGATCGCCGATTTGAAGGAAAACCGGCTGCAGCCCCCCAAGAGCGCGGGCGAGAACCACCTGAAAGTGCTGTCTCTCGATCCCAAGCACCCCGAGGCCATCCGCGCCCTGGATATCCAGTACCACAAGTTCGGCACCTGGAAAGGGCTGCGCATGCTCTACGAGCAGGAGCTCTCCCGGGCGCGGACCGCGGCCGAGGCCCTGGATCTGTGCATGCGGGTGGCCGACCTGGCCGAAACCCGCCTGGAGTCGCCGGACGTGGCCAAACACTATTATCAGGAGGCCCTGCGGCTGTCCCCCGACTTCCTTCCGGCCATCAAGGCCCTCAAGCGCATCAGCCTGGCCCAGGACGATCATGAGGCGATGATCGGGCTTTTGGACCGCGAGGGACAGGTCAGCCGCGACCCCCGCCAGGCAATCTCCACCCTGCTGCAGGCCGCCCAGATTTACCGCGACCGCTTCAATGACCCCGGCCGGGCCATCGAGTGCCTGTTCAAGGTGCTGGAAAGAGACCCCTCGGAAGTTCAGGCCTTCTCGCAGCTGGAAGCCCTGCTTATTCACCAGACCGACTGGGAACGCCTGGCGGTCTTGTACCGCAACCGGGTGGGTGTCGCCGAGGATACCCGCATCCTGGCCGAGCTGCACCTGAAGCTCGGGGGCCTGTTGCACGAGCGCCTGCAGCGTCCGCAGGACGCTGCGGAGAGCTACCGCAAGGTCCTGGAGATCAACCCTTCACACCAGCAGGCCCTGGCCGTCCTGGCCGAACTGGCCTTCGGGGCGGAGGACTGGGAAGAATCCATTCAGCTCTCGACTCGCCTGCTGGATCTGACCAGCGAAACCCGGGACCAGGCCGCCTGCCACTTCCGCCTGGGTGTCATCTTCCAGGAAAAGAAACCCGACCTGGAGAAATCGGTAGTGCACCTGAAGAAGGTTCTGGAGCTCACCCCCGGCGACATTCCCACCCTCCAGCGTCTCAAGGCCATTCACATCGCCCGCCAGCAGTGGAAGGAGTCCATCGAAGTCATCGGCCAGTTGATCGAGGTGGACCGGGAGCCGTCCAACCAGATCCAGCACCACCTGGAGCGGGCCGGCATGTTCGAAACCGGCCTCAGCGAGCCCGACCAGGCGGTGGCCGCCTACCAGCGGGTTCAGGAGCTGGATCCCAACAACGTAACCGTGATTCAGAAGCTGGGCGACCTGTACGAAAAGCTCGAGCGCTGGCAGGAGTTGATCGACTCCTATCACGCCTTCATCCGCCTGCTGCCCCCCGAACGGGCACACGAGGCCATTCCCCTGCACATGAAGATGGGCAATTTGTACATGGAGAACCTCAACAATACCGACAAGGCCATCATCGAATACAAGCAGGTCGCGGAAATCAGTCCGCGGCACTCCGAGGCCCACGAAGCCCTGGCCAACCTCTACGGGAAGACCGGGCTGTACTACGCCAACGCGGTCGACGAGCACCGCAAGCTGCTGGAGATCAACCCCTTCCGGATCGATTCCTATCATGAGCTGCGCCGGATATTCGAGGAGCAGCGCGCCTTCGACAAGGTCCTGTGCGTATGCTCGGTGCTGCACTACCTGCGGGCCGCCGACCAGAACGAGGAGTTCTTCTACGGCGAGAACCGCGGCAAGGTGCCCGAGCGCTCGGCCGAGCGGCTTTCCGAAGAAGAGATCAACGCCCTGCTGGTTCACCCGGACGAGCGCGTCGTCGTCCGGGACATCCTGAAGCTGATCGGGCCGCACCTGAGCAAGATATACACCCCCAACCTGGAGCGGCACGGTGTCGGCAAGGGTGACCGCGCACGGCCGGATGACCCCTTGCGCACGCTTTGCGACGGCATGGTCGCCAACCTGGGAGAGATGCAATACGAGCTGTACCACTCCAGCCAACCCACCCACCTGGTGGCCATTGAAAACGGCTCGCCGCCGGTGCTGGTCATCGGCGAGGGGCTGGTCAAGCGGACGGTGGTAAAGGAGCAGCGCTTCGCCCTGGGCCGGGCCGTCAGGCTGCTGTCAGACGGGAGCTTTCTGGGCAAGCTGCTGGGCCCCAAGGATCTTTCCAAGCTGGTTGCCGCCGCGGTGCTGCCCTATCATCCCAGTTCCCCCATCGCCACCTTCCCCGGCGAGTCGCTGGACGACCTGGCCAAGAAGGTCAACAAGGCCCTGCCCCGCAAGGTGCGCAAGGCGGTGGAGGAGCTGATGCGCGACCGGGCCCCCGACGTGGCCAAGGTGCCCGACTACGACGTCTACCTGCGCGGGGTGGAACATTCGGCCAACCGCGCCGGGTTGGCCATGTGCAACGATCTGCCCCAGTCGATCATGCACCTCACCCGGCAAGTGCCCGAGCTCAAGGAAAAACGCCTCAACACCACCGATGAAATCGTCGCGGCGCTGTCCCGCCACTCCAGCTTCTGCGAGCTGCTGCGCTTCGCCGTGTCGGAGGAGTACTTCCGCCTGCGGGCCCGGATGAAGTTCTCGATTACCGCTTGATTATCACTCGGGGGGACAGGCGCTCTGCTGACCGCCCATCTCCAGTTGCATGTGATAGGTTTCGCATTCGGTGACCGTGCTCCCGGCGGCGCTGCGCACGACCACATAGAAATCCCGGCTGTCGTCGCCGCCGATGGGTGAGCACAGTCCTTCCCAGTAGAGCTCCATTCCGTAGTAGCCGCCGTTCGAGTCCCAGTTGGCCGCCGAGGTGCACCACCAGCAAGAGCCCTCGGAGGCCGGGTCCCCGAAATCGCTGCAGGTGCAGGACGTCCCGTCCAGCAGGCAGAACTCCCACTGGGTATGGTCGGCCCCGGTGGGAACGAACAGGAATGCGTCGACCCAGTAACACTGGTCGTCTCCCGGGACGCAGATATGGCTGAGCTCCTCGGCGGTGAACTTGAACCAGTCGACATCCGCCGCGGGCTGCCCCTGTTCGTAACGGTACAGCGTTTTCTCTATCGTGGTGGGCCCTTGCCACTCGACCACGTTGGACAAGAGCGCCCGGGCCAGGTCACAGGTCTCGTTGTTCTCGAACGAGTCGCCGGGCAGCTCCTCGTCGGTGTCCCCGTCGCAGTCGTTGTCCTTCCCGTCGCAGGTCAGCTCGTTGAGGTATTCGTAGTCGTCGCCGTAGTCGCAGGGCTCGCAGCCGGTGCGAACCGCGCCGGCGCACACGCCCTCGGTCAGCTCGCAGGCGGGCGGGGTGGCCACGTTGTCGGTGACCCCGTCACAGTCGTCGTCCTTGTTGTTGCACTCCTCGTCGACGGGCAGGACGCCGTCGCAATCCCCCCAGGTGCCGTCGGCCTGGCAGGTCTGGTTGCCCTTGACGCACTCCCCGACGTCGGTTGAGCAGGGCTGGGTCTGGGGAGGCGGACCGGGGCTGCACTGGCAACCCTCGTCGATCTCCCGGTCGCAGTCGTTGTCCAGCCCGTCGCAGAAGCCGGGGCTCTCCTCATGGCCCGGGTGCACGTCGGCGTTGGAGTCGTTGCAGTCGTCGTGGGGGGCCGCGCAGGAATCCAGGGAGTAGTGGCCGTCGTTGTCGGCGTCGATGTTCAGCCCCTCGTCGGTATCGCCGTCGCAGTCATCGTCCTGGTTGTTGCAGATTTCGTCCTGAGGCTGCGGGGCGGTGCATCCGCGCCACTCGCCCAGGTAGCACTCCTCGGTGCCGCTGCCGCAGGCGGTGCTGCAGGCCTGCTCCAGGGGCTCGCAGCCCGCGACGCCGGCCTTCTCGTCCCAGCAACCGTCGCAGTCGTCGTCCAACCCGTTGCACTCCTCGGCCTTGGGCTGGGGAGCGTCGCAAACCCACTGCCCGTTGACGCAGGTCTCCATCCCGGATCCGCACTCGGTGTAGCAGGGGCGCGGTTGAATGTCGTCGACCTGCCCGTTACCGTCGTTATCCCGCCCGTCGCATATCTCGGACTTCGTGCTTTCCTCGCCGCACCCCGCCAGCGCAAAAGCAAAAATGGATAGAATCAGAAAAAAACCTTTCAATACCACCCGCATGACTCCTCCTTCAATTCTTGTGTGCAGAGGCGGAGATTACTCGCCGGAGGGCTGCAAGTCAACCCGGACGTTGTCCACCACCGAAAGAAAGGCCTCAACCACCGCAGGATCGAACTGGCGGCCGGCGGACTTGTCTATCTCCTCTACGGCGGTCTGGTGGTCCATAGCCTGGCGATAGGGGCGATCCGAGGTCATGGCGTCGTAGGCGTCCGCCACGGCGATAATGCGGGCCTCCAGCGGGATCTCTTCGCCCTTGAGGTGGCCGGGATAACCCGAACCGTCGTAGCGTTCATGGTGGCGCAGGACGATGGCCTGGGCCTCCTGGAGGAACTTGAGCGGGCCCAGGATGGAATCGCCGAAGAGCGGATGGCTGCGGATGGCCTCCCAGTCTTCCTCGGTCAGTTTCAGCCGCTTGTGCAGAATGGAATCCGAGATGCCGATCTTCCCGATGTCATGCAGCAGGCCGGCGTAGCGGATCACCTTGATGCTGTGATCGGACAAGCCCATCTCCCGGCCCGTTTCCAGCGCGTAGCGGGTAACCCGCTCGGAATGCCCCTTGGTGTAGGCATCGCGGGCCTCCAGGGCCTGGGCCAGGCTGCGGATGGTTTCGTAGTAGGTCTGCTGGGTGTTCTCGAACAGGCGGGCGTTCTCTATGGCGATGGCCGCCTGCCCGGCCAGCACCTGCAGGACCCGGCGATCGCCGGTGCTGAAGGCCCCCTCGTCCAGAGAACCCAGCTCGAAGTAACCGATCACCCGGTTGCCGATCTTCAGCGGAACCCCCAGAAACGACTTGAGGCTGGAAGCCGGCTGCCTGTCCGCCGAAGGAGGTTTTTCCGAAGGCGGACCCGCCTCCGGCTCGGCGGAGGACAGCGTGCGCATCTCCTGGGACTCCTCGTCCAGCAGCCGGATTGCGCAGCTGGACGAGCGGATGATCTCCCCGGTCATCTTCACGATGGTCTGCAGGGTATCGTCCAGGTCGAGGCTCGAGGTGATGGTTTTAGAGGCCTCCTGCAGGGTAACCAGCTCCTTGAGCCTGTGCTCCAACTCGGCATTGCTGGTCTCGATCTTGGCCGCGTACTCGCGCAACTCGAAGTTCATCTTGTTGATTTCCTTCACGTTGCGGTCGAGCAGGGAGGTCTTCCTCTCCAGCCGGGCGTAGACATCCGCGTTGTTCAGGGCCACCGCCGCCCAGGCGGCAAACGTGGAAAACAACCGCAGATCGTTCTCGTCGAAGGCGTCCGGCTGAGTGGACTCGGCGTCCAGCACGCCGATGATCTCGTCGCGTACCACCAGCGGGGTGGCCATCTCGCAGCGGCCGCCGGACACTCCCTCGATGTAGCCGCCGTTCATGATCACGTCCGGCACCAGAATGGGCTTGCCGGTCTTGAGCACCCGTCCGGTAATGCCCTCGCCGGGCTTCAAGCGCAGGCCCTTGGAAACCTCCTCCCGGTAACCCAGCGACGCCGAGCACACCAGGATGTTCTCGCCGCTGTCCGGATCTTCTTCCTTGAGAAGAATGGCGCAATGATCGAAATGCAGCGCCTTCTTGGCCAGGTGCAGAACCTCTCCCAGGAGGGAATCGATCGACAGGTTGGCGTTCATCTGCCGGCCCAGCCGGTTGAGCAGGGCCAGCTCGTTGACGGTTTTCTCCAGTTGCCGCGAGCGCTGCTCCAGTTGGCTGACCAGCCGGGCGTTGCGGATGGCGGTGGCGGCCTGGTTGGCAAATATGCTCAAGAAATCCAGGTCGGATTCCTGGAAGGCGCCGGTCCGCTTGGATTCCGCGTCCAGCACTCCGATGATCTGGTTTTCCAGACGCATGGGCGCGGCCATCTCCGAACGGGCGCCCTCGACGCCCTCCACGTACCCGTTCCACTTGGCCACGTCGTCGACGATAATCGGCTCGCCGGTCACCAGGACATGCCCGGTCACTCCCTCCCCCTTGGCGGCCTTGAAATTCTTCACCACGTCGGGGCGGTACCCGCGCGCCGCCCGGACGCTCAGCACTTCCGCGTCGGGCTCGTAGAGGAGTATCGCGCAGGTGTCCAGCGCCAGTACTTCCTGCAGCAGGGAAAGAATGCGGTCCAGCAGCTCGTCGGGGTCGAGAACCGAGTTCATCGCCTGGGCCGCCTGTTGAAGAGCAGCCAACCTGCGAACGGTTTCTGACAAGTTTTGGCTCCGGCGCCCCCCGTAAACCGGAATATTGATACGATCCCCCCCCGGAAAAAGCAAGGTCAATCTGAGCCGCCGGAGCCTCTTTTTCCTTGACGGGCGGTGGCGAATGCGATACCGGATTTGCGATCCGCAAGTGCCCGTGAAAACGAGGCATGATTAAGGCCAGGAGGGTGGGAATCATGAATATTCCTTCCGATCTGAAATACAGCCGCGAACATGAGTGGATCCGGGTGGAGGGCAACCTGGCCACCATCGGGATTACCGACTACGCCCAGGAGGAACTGGGAGACATAGTCAACGTGGAGCTTCCCGACGAAGGTGACGAGATTCACAAAGACGAAGCCTTCGGAGCGGTGGAATCGGTCAAGGCTTCCAGCGAGGTCTTTTCACCGGTGAGCGGCAAGATCGTCGAGGTGAACGAGCCCCTGCAGGACGCCCCCGAGATGATCAACGAAGATCCCTATGACGAAGGCTGGATGGTGAAAGTCGAAACCAGCGATTCCTCCGAACTGGACGAGCTTATGGACGCCGCCGCCTACGAGCAGTACATCCAGGAGGAATCCAAGTAAGGCAAGATCGCATGCGTTACATCCCCCACACGGACGAAGATGTTCGGCGGATGCTGGAAGTGGTGGGGGTGAAGGAAGTCTCCAACCTCTTCGATTGCATTCCCCGGGATCTGAAGCTCAAAGGCGATTTGAAGTTGCCCGAGCCTCTGGACGAGGAATCCCTCGCCGGCCTCTTGAACGGGCTGGCCGGGGCCAACCGCGGGTCGGCCGACCGGGTGGCCCTGTTTCTGGGGGCGGGCGCCTACTCGCACCACATCCCCCGGGCGGTGGATCAGATCCTGCTGCGCTCGGAGTTCTTCACCGCTTACACGCCCTACCAGCCCGAAGTCAGCCAGGGCACCCTGCAGGCCATTTTCGAGTACCAGACCATGATGGCCTCCCTCACGGGCTGCGAAGTGGTCAACGCCTCGATGTACGACGGGGCCACCGCCGCCGCCGAGGCGCTCTTGATGGCCCGGCGAATCAAGCGGAAAAAACCGAAAACCCTGGTCTCGCGGGCGGTTCACCCGGAGGTGCGCCAGGTGTGCGACACCTACCTGCGCGAGAGCCAGATCCCGGCCGAGGTGGCCTTCACGCCTCAGGGTCAAACCGATCCCGCGGAGTTGAGCCAGGCGCTGGACCAGGACGTCGCCGCGGTGGTGGTGCAGCAGCCCAATGCTCTGGGCTGTCTGGAGAACCTTCCCGACCTGGCGGAGAAGGTCCACGCCTCCGGGGCGCTCTTGATCGCGGTGGTTCTGGAGCCGGTCTCCCTGGGTCTGCTGGAGGGTCCGGGGAACCTGGGCGCCGACATCGTGGTGGGCGAGGGCATGGGCCTGGGAACCGGCCTCAACTTCGGCGGTCCCGGGCTGGGCATCTTCGGCACCAACCAGAAGAACGCCTGGCAGATTCCCGGCAGGCTGGTGGGCCAGACCGCGGACGTGGACGGACAACGGGGCTTCGCCCTGACCATGTCCACCCGCGAGCAGCACATCCGCCGCGCCCGGGCCACCTCCAATATCTGCACCAACGAAGGTCTGTGCGCCCTGGCGGCCGCCGTACACCTGGCGCTGCTGTCCAAGAGCGGGTTTTCCGACCTGGCGCGCACCAACGCGGCCAACGCCCGGGCGGCCTTCGAGCGCCTGAGCGGATGCCGCGGCGCGGAGCCGGCGTTCGGGTCGCCTTTCTTCAACGAGTTCACCCTCAAGCTTCAGCGCCCCGCCGCCGACGTGCTGCGGGACCTGCGCCGGGAGGGCATCATCGGCGGCCTGGATCTGAGCCGGTTCTATCCCGAGATGAAAAACCACCTGCTGGTCTGCGTGACCGAGCTGAACACCAAAGATCAGGTAGAAGCCTACGCGGGAGTGCTGGACTCATGAGCGGCGGACATAAACC